>Ga0207417_1000404_pt1 | contig 15599 bp, 19 predicted proteins | sample MalvirmetagMSP82_FD_184225 | JGI IMG/M metagenome (GOLD analysis project Ga0207417, IMG submission 184225) | Marine viral communities from the Deep Pacific Ocean - MSP-82 (SPAdes) | ecosystem: Environmental > Aquatic > Marine > Oceanic | place: Pacific Ocean | collected 2011-04-19
GGCAGCACCGCCAGCCAAAAGCTGGTCCAGCAGCTCATTGGGGATCGCAGGTTCTTTGCGTCGGGACATAGTGGGACTCCTTCTTACCCATTATGCCCGCCCACACACGGAATTCCTGACAGTCCCCGATATCCAGCAACAGATCGTCGAGATGGCGCTGGAGCAGACCGATCTGAGCCCCCGCGAGCTGGCGGTGCGCTTCACCGACGAGAAGCGCTACTTCATATCCGAAGCAACGGTTTACCGGCTGCTGAAGGCCCATGACCTGTTCACCTCCTGAGCTTGTCGAAGGGCCGGCCTATACCGTGATCAAGGCGGCAGAGGCGTTTCACACGAAGACCACGCGGTCCAACGAGATGTGGCAGACGGACTTCACCTACTTCAAGATTATCGGGTGGGGCTGGGTCTATCTCTCGTCCGTGCTCGACGATTACTCGCGCTACATCATCGCCTGGAAGCTGTGCACCACCATGTGTGCCAGCGACGTCACAGACACGCTGGACATGGCACTGGAAGCCTCAGGCTGCGACCATGCCAATGTGCTGCACAGGCCGCGCCTGCTCAGCGACAATGGCCCCAGCTACATTGCGGGCGAACTGGCCGACTATCTCGATGGCAAGCAAATGGACCACGTGCGCGGGGCGCCCTTCCATCCGCAGACCCAGGGCAAGATCGAGCGCTGGCACCAGACGCTCAAGAACCGCGTCCTTCTGGAGAATTACTTCCTGCCCGGCGATCTCGAGACCCAGATCGAAGCCTTCGTCGAGCATTACAACCACCAGCGCTACCACGAGAGCCTCGACAACGTCACGCCTGCCGATGCCTACTTCGGCAGGGCATCAGCCATCATCAAACGAAGAGAAAGGATCAAGCGAAAGACACTCGAATATCGGCGCTTGCAACACCGCAAGCTCGCCGCCTAAACATCAAACCAAGACGAGGCTCACACTCCGCAAGCCTGCGCCGCGAGTTGTGCCAAATGTTCTGACGACGGACAGTGATGCGCGAGATACCGTCAAGCGAATAATCATTGACGTTTGCATGCGTTGATATCTGGAGCAACATTTGGACCTGTTTTCGACCGCAATCCTTCCGTTCCTCGGAGCTCTAGCAGTGGGACTGGCCGCGAATGCGAGCCGGATGGTACAGGCTGCGATCGCTGGCGGGTTTTCCCTTGCAGCCCTGCTAATCGTGCTCGCGAGAGCGCCCGATGTCCTGGCAGGCGAGGTGATCGCGCATCGGTTCGACTGGATCCCGGCCCTCGGCCTGAACGTAAGCTTCTTCCTCGATCCGCTCGGGCTTCTGTTCGCAGGCCTCATTCTTGGCATTGGCCTGCTCGTCATCATCTACGCGGCCTTCTACCTCGCCGCATCCGAAGCGTCGGCGCGGTTCTTCAGTTTTCTCATGCTGTTCCAGGGCGCGATGCTGGGCATCGTCATTTCTGACAATATCCTGCTTATGCTGGTGTTCTGGGAGCTGACCAGCCTTTCATCCTTCCTTCTGATCGGCTTCTGGCGCCATCTGCCAGAAGGCCGACAGGGTGCGCGCATGGCGCTGGCAGTTACGGGCGGCGGCGGACTGGCGCTGATCGCGGGCATGGTGCTGCTAGGCAATATCACCGGGTCCTACAACCTGACTGATATTCTTGCCTCGGGCGAGATCGTGCGGGCTTCGCCGTTCTATCCCGTTGCGCTCGTCCTGATCCTTCTGGGCTGCTTCACCAAGTCGGCGCAGTTTCCGTTCCACTTCTGGCTGCCGCATGCCATGGCGGCACCCACTCCGGTCAGCGCTTATCTGCACAGCGCGACGATGGTGAAGGCGGGCGTGTTCCTGATGGCGCGGCTTTGGCCGGTGCTGGCTGGCACCGACTTATGGTTCTACCTGGTCGCGACGACCGGCCTTGTCACTATGCTGGTGGGAGCAGGGATCGCGCTGTTCAAGGACGACCTGAAGGGACTGCTCGCCTATTCCACGGTCAGCCATCTTGGTCTTCTGACAATGCTGTTCGGCTTGGGCACCCCGATGGCCGCTGTTGTTGGCGTGTTCCACATCATCAATCATGCGACCTTCAAGGCGGCCCTGTTCATGAATGCCGGCATCGTCGAGCACGAAGTCGGCACCCGAGATGCGCGGCGGCTCGGCGGGCTGGCAAACCTTATGCCCATTACCGCGACACTGGGCACAATCGCGGCGCTTTCGATGGCCGGGCTTCCACCGTTCAACGGTTTCATCTCCAAGGAAATGATGCTTGAGGAAGCGGCTCACATCAGTTGGGCCGGTATGGCCTGGTTCTTCCCCGTCATCGTCACCTTCGCCGCGCTGCTGTCGGCTGCCTATTCGCTGCGCTATGTCGTCCATGTCTATTGCGGGCCGAAACGCGACGATTATCCGCGCGCGCCGCACGATCCCGGTATCGGCCTGTGGGGGCCGCCCGCGGTGCTGGTTGCGCTGGTGATTCTGATCGGCCTGTTTCCCGGCTTGATGGCAGGCGCGCTCGTGGAATCCGTTTCGGGCGCCGTGACGCGGCAGGAACTGCCCCACTATTATCTCAGCTTGTGGCACGGCTTTACCCTAGCCCTGTTGATGAGCGGCATCGCCGTGGTCGGCGGCATCCTGCTTTTGTGGCGTTACCGCGGAGCGCACAGTATCTGGCAGCGCCTGCCCATTCCGGTCGCCAAGCGCATGTTCGACAGTGGTATCACGGCGCTGGTCACTGCCAGCAGTAAAGTCACCGACCTCGTCCACACCGGCTCGCTTCAACGCACGCTATTCGTGTTCTTCGCCTTCGCCCTCATCCTTGGGATAGAGGGCATGAGCGCGGGCGATTACGAGCCGGGAACGCGCGACACTCTGCCCGCATCGCCCGTGGCGATCATCGCGTGGCTGGCCCTAATCGCGGGCGCAGTGGCCGTACTCTTTTCGGAAGGGCACCGCTTTCTCGCTCTTGTCTATATCAGTGTGATCGGCCTCATCGTTTCCCTGTGCTTCGTCTATCTCTCGGCGCCCGATCTCGCACTGACGCAGATTTCGGTCGAGACGGTCACGATCCTGCTGCTGCTGCTTGCGCTCAATCTGCTTCCGAAATTTGCCAGGACGGACTGCTCGACAACCTTGCGCATCCGCGACGGCGTGCTGGCGACGGTGGCGGGCGCAGGTGTCGCATGGCTTGCCTACGCTGTCATGACCCGCCAGCCCAACGATCCGGTCTCGGCCTTCCACTGGGCCGAGGCGAAGAGTGGCGGGGGCGGCACGAATGTCGTCAATGTAATCCTCGTCGATTTTCGCGGCTTCGACACCTTTGGCGAGATCATTGTCCTGGGTATTGCCGCACTCGGGATCTACGCCCTTCTCAAGACAGCGGTCTGGGGCATATCCGGTCAACGCCTGCTTGCGTGGATGCCCGACCTTATTCGCTCGCCCGAGCGCCACCCCATGATGCTGGTTGTGGCCAGCCGCCTGATCCTGCCCATGGCAATGGTTGTGGCACTCTATCTCTTCCTGCGCGGCCACAACATGCCCGGAGGTGGCTTTATTGCAGGCCTCGTCTTTACAATCGCCATGCTGATTCAGCACATGGCATCCGGGTTCGAGTGGGCGGAGGAGCGCCGCCGGACCGAGCGTCACGCACTGATTTCCCTCGGCGTCCTGATCGCCGCGGCGACCGGCCTGGGTGCACTGGCCTTCGGAGAACCTTTCCTCACCAGCGCCTTCGGATACTTCCACCTCCCGTTGATTGGGGAAATCGAGCTGGCGACGGCGATGTTATTCGACATCGGCGTTGCCCTGACCGTGGTCGGTGCGGTCATGCTCGCGCTGGCGCAACTTTCCGGTGCCGCGCAGCGAGCCGAGAAGCTCGAGCGAACGGAGCATCCCATGGACATTGATCCGTCAAGACCTGGAAGATCGGGCCAATGAACATCGAATTCCTTGTTGCCAGCGCGATCGGTGTGCTGACTGCCTCGGGCATTTACCTGACGTTGCGCGGGCGCACCTTCCCCGTCGTGCTCGGGATCGCCATGCTGTCCTACGCGATCAACGTCTTCCTCTTCGCCATGGGGCGTCTGGTAGTCGATCAACCGCCGATCTACGATCCAGAAGCGGCTGGCTATACCGATCCGCTGCCGCAGGCGCTGGTACTGACCGCGATTGTGATCTCTTTCGGCATGTCGGCCTTTGTCGTGGTCTTGGCGTTGCGCGCCTATCTTGAAAGCGGTTCGGACCATGTCGATGCTGACCCCGGCGACGAGACCCAACCCGACGAATTGCCCCATCACGGCGAGGGCGAAGCCTGATGGACCTGATGATCGTGCCCATACTGGTGCCGGCAATCGTCGCCGCCTTGTGCCTGTTGCGAACTGTTCGGCTTACGCGGCTGGGTCGCCTGCTTTCGCTCGGCTCCACGCTGGTCATATTGACCAGTTCCCTTGCGCTTTTCATCGAGGCAAACAGCGGCACAATCGCCACCTATGAGCTGGGTGACTGGCCAGCTCCCTTCGGCATCGTCCTGGTGCTCGACCGGCTCTCCGCCATGATGATACTGTTGACCAGCCTTCTGGCAATCGCCGTGCTCGCCCATGCCGTGCTCACTGGGCTCGACCGGCGCGGGCGGCATTTCCATCCCTTGTTCCAGTTCCAGCTGCTTGGTCTCAACGGCGCGTTCCTGACAGGCGATCTGTTCAACCTCTTCGTGTTCTTCGAGGTATTGCTGATCGCATCTTATGGACTGATGCTGCATGGACAGGGGGCCGCACGGCTTCACGCGGGTGTAAAATACGTCGTCGTCAATCTCGTCGGTTCGACACTATTCCTGATAGCCGTGGGTCTTCTCTATGGCGTTACGGGCACTCTCAACATGGCCGACATGGCGGTGCGCGTAGCCGAGGCATCGCCCGGTGATGCGCCGTTGATCCGGGCGGGCGCGCAGCTCCTCATTGTGGTCTTTGCACTCAAGGCTGCGCTGTTACCGCTGCATCTCTGGCTCCCGCAGACCTACGCGCTGACCAGCGCGCCGGTGGCCGCCCTTTTCGCGATCCTCACCAAGGTCGGGGTCTATTCCATCCTGCGGGTCACCATACTTGTATTCGGCGCGGATGCGGGCGCGGCTGCCTGGGCACCTGCGAACTGGATGCTTCCCGCTGCGATCCTGAGCATTGCCGCCGGATTTGTGGGCGTGCTGGCCGCGGGGCGACTGCGCTTGCTCGCAGCCTTCGGCATCGTCGGCTCAACCGGCACGCTGCTTGTTGCGGTAAGCCTGTTCGAACCTGCCGCAATTACGGCAGCGCTTTACTACCTCCCTCATTCCACATTGGCAGGGGCGCTATTGTTTCTCGTGGCAGATCTGATCGGGCGCAGCCGGGCCGACGAAGATCGCCTTTCGAACGGGCCGCCATTCCCGAAGATGGGGCAACTGGCGGCTCTGTTCATGCTCGCGGCGATTGCGCTTGCCGGACTGCCGCCACTTTCCGGCTTCATCGGCAAGCTTCTCATCCTTGATGCGACGATTGCCGATGAATACGTGTTATGGATCTGGCTCGCAATTCTTGGCGGGACATTCCTTGCTATCGTCGGACTGGCCAGGGCCGGCACTACGCTGTTCTGGAAAAGCGCGCAGGGTGAGGAACAGCCCACTCCCCGAACCTTGCGCAGGACTGCCATGGCACCAGCCTGGGGCCTGTTCCTGCTGCTCGCCGCACTATCGATCCTCGCCGGTCCGGCGACCCACTATTCCGACGCTACCTCGCGGCAATTGTTCGAGCGATCCGACTACATCGAAGCGGTGCTTGGCCGGTATAGGAGCGGATCATGATGAAGCGGCTTTTCCCCCATCCCGCACTCACCGGCCTGTTAGTGGTGTTCTGGCTGCTGCTGGCGAATTCGTTCTCATGGGGCTCTGCTATCATGGCGATCATCGTCGGCGTGCTGATACCGCTGTTCACCTCCCCCTATTGGCGCGGCAAGCCGCGGCTGAAATTCGGTTGGCCGATGCTCGAATATCTCCTCGTGGTATTGTGGGACATCGTTATTGCGAACTTTCAGGTCGCATGGCTGATCCTGTTCAGGCGGAACAGGGACTTGCGGGCCGCGTGGCTCGTCATTCCGCTGGATGTCCGCCAGCCCGAAGCCATTACCGCGCTTGCCGGAACCATCAGCCTGACCCCCGGAACTGTGACCGCGGATGTCTCGGGTGACGGGCGATCACTGCTGATCCATGCGCTCGATGTTGCCGATAAGGACGCTGACATCGCCCGGATCAAGTCGCGCTACGAGGCCCGGTTGAAGAGGATCTACGAATGATCGATTTTGCTGTTTCCGCCGGCTTCGTGATGATCGCGCTCGCCATCCTTCTAAATGTCTGGCGGCTTTTGCGCGGTCCGACGAGGGGAGACCGGATCCTCGCCCTCGATACCATGATGATCAACGCGATCGCCTTGATCGTGCTTTTCGGAATCTACGAGCGCACCGGCTTCTATTTCGAAGCGAGCCTTCTTCTTGCAATGGTGGGCTTCGTGGGGACGGTAGCCTATACCAAGTTCCTCCTGCGCGGCGATATCGTGGAATGAGGTCACGATGCACATAGTCGCCGAAATCGTTGTCTCGCTTCTGGTCCTGACGGGCGGACTCTTTGCGCTCATCGGATCGTGGGGGCTTGTTCGCCTGCCTTCGCTGATGACGCGCCTTCACGGGCCCACCAAGGCAACGACACTCGGCGTCGGCAGCATTCTACTTGCATCAGTGGTGTTCTTCCCCGTCTACGGGGGGCGGTACTCGGCACACGAATTGCTGATTACCATCTTTCTGTTCATCGCTGCGCCGATTACCGCCAACATGATCGCCAAGGCTCATCTGCACAGGCAAGCCAATGATATCGATCCCAACCCTGCGGACGACATCCCGCAGGGATTGCCAACGCGAGAACGCTGGGCGACGTTCTGGAAAGATGATGCGTAAGCCGATGAATCTTTTTCCCATGATTCCAATGTTCGCCGCCTTTGCTGCCGCCCGATCTCAGATCAGATGAACGAAACCGATCTGCCAGACCGCACCAAGTCCACAATTCCCGGTATCCTAAGACCTACCGGGTTATCTTTGCCATATTACAGGCAGTAATGGCCCTGGAACTGGTGTTGCTAATCGCAAATGACCGATGGCTGCACGCATTCCTGGTGATCGGAACGATGACGGCGTTCCTTTTTCCGTTTGCCATACGCAGGGGGCGCGAACCCCTCATTCCCATCGGTGTTCAAGTCTGCATTGCATTGTTCGTTTTCGCCTCCCTCTTTCTCGGTGAGGTGAGGGATTATTACGAACGCATCTGGTGGTGGGACCTGGCCCTGCATGGTAGCGCTGGCCTTCTCCTCGGCTTCCTCGGCTTCCTCATCGTCTATATTCTCCATGCGGACAAAGCGGTCGACCTGCATATGAAGCCATCCTTCCTAGCGCTCTTCGCCTTCTTCTTCGGCATCGGTATTGGGGCGGGTTGGGAAATCTTCGAGTTTGGAATGGATAAGCTCTTCGGGCTGACCATGCAAAAACCGATGTGGGACGATCCATCGGGTCTTACAGATACGATATGGGACCTGATCCTCAATGGAATCGGAGCTGGCCTCGTAAGCCTGACAGGCTGGCGCTACATTCGCCGCACCCCTCGAATGATCGTCGGCAAGCGAACCCGGCGCTTCCTTGCCAAGCATCACCTACTACGCGATCGGAAATGAGCCTGCGGCGCACCGTACGCCTGCCTGTGATGTGTTCTGCGTCCAGTTTCTCACTCTGGTTGAGACGAGGAGATCTGGCCGATTATGTGGCAAATGACTTCCGCCACCGGGCGATATTGACTATGATCAGATTATGACAACAACGATTTTGGCAGCGACCGATCTGAGTGCACGCAGCGACAGGGCAGTTGACCGGGCCTTAAACCTTGGGGCTGAATTGCAACTCCCCGTCAGTATCGTGCATGTCCACGATCCGAAAGAGAGTGCCTCCATCGCTCATGAACCGCTGCGCGAGGCGGTGCAATCGGTCCTTCCCGATCCCAACTCGGATTGCGAGATCCTTACGCTTACCGGTCCAGTCCCGCGCACAATCGCAAAAGCCGCCGATGAACACAAAGCCGCCATGATCCTGACGGGAGTGGCCCGATTCAATTCGCTTGGCGACTATGTCACGGGCACGGCGGTCAACGCCATTCTCCGTCATGCGAAAGTGCCGGTGTTGATCGTCAAACACCGGCCTCACCACCCCTATCGACGAATTCTGTGCGCTGTCGATTTTTCACCACATTCCGCAAAGGCACTTCTGGCGGCCCTCCGACTTTTTCCTCAGGCAAATGTGATCGCAATCCACGCCTATCACGTTCCTTTCGAAAGCTGGAACAAGGCAGATTATGTACGAGAAGAAGTGGCGGCGACCGCCCAGAAAGACTTCGAAGCATTCTTGTCCGGTCTGCCTGTTTCAGACGAAGATCGGCAACGCTTGGACTACTGTACCGGCTATGGCGACATTGGCGTGGTTCTCAAAAACGAACTCGACCGCAACGATGTCGATCTCGTCGTGTTTGGCACGCACGGAATGGGCGGCTTCCGGCAAGCCACAATCGGCAGCATCGCATCGTCTTTACTCGAATGGGTCGTCCCCGACACGCTGGTCGTTCCGCCGGGCTGGGAACTGGAAAACCCGACCTAAGGAGACGCCGGCCACATTCTAGGTTCCTCTTCGATCGAGCTTGAGGTGGGCGGAAGCCGCCTGCTCTTCTCCGGTGACCTTGGCCCCGATCACAAAGCCTTTCACCCCGATCCAGAAGCACCGGTCGGGTTCGATCATATAATCTGCGAGAGTACCTATGGCGATCGGGCAAGGGAGGACGTTACGATTGAGCAACGCCGCACACTCCTAGAAGCCGAAATCCACGCTGCGCTCACCCGAGGCGGTAATCTCGTCATTCCGGTATTCGCGCTGGAACGAACGCAGGAACTGCTGCTCGACATCGCAAGCCTTATCAACAGCGGCCGCCTCCCCCACCCCCGCGTTTTTATAGACTCTCCGCTGGCAAGCCGCGCCACCGAGGTGTTCGCGAAACACGCCCATCATCTGGAGGACATGGGCGACGGCGAAATTTTCGCGCATCCCTCATTCCATTTCGTGTCCAGTTCCACGGAGTCCATGCGGCTGAACCAGATGTCGGGCGCAATAATCATGGCTGCCTCCGGCATGTGCGAGGCAGGAAGAATTCGGCATCATTTGCGGCACAATCTGGGTCGACGTCAGTCCACGATCCTGTTTGTCGGTTTTCAAGCGGGAGGATCGCTCGGCCGAACTATTCTGGATGGGGCAGACCGGGTGCGGATCTCTGGCCACGACGTCGCTGTCAAAGCCCAGATTCGCCGCATAGACAGCTATTCCGCACATGCTGATCAGGACGACTTGCTGCGCTGGATAGAAGCGCGCGCACCGATATCCGGTAGTCTGTTTCTTACGCACGGCGAAACAGGTTCCACCGAAGCACTCAGACGTCTCACTCAGGCCGCCGGAGCGGCCCAGTCAGTTGTTACGCCTCAAATTGGCAAAGCCTTTGCATTGCCGACGACAGCGCCCGCCCGCCGGACAAAGACCGGCACACTCGAGCTTCACAATGCACTGAACCGGGATTGGCAGAACGATTATGCTGATTTCTCGACGAAACTGAAACGCCAGCTAAGCAATATAGAAAGCGCGTCGGCACGACGGGAAGCTCTATCTCGCATGGCTCAGGTCCTCCAATCCTACGGCAAGCACCGCGCTACTCGCCAATTAAAAAAACCAGAAGCATCGATAATTGCTTGGTGTCCCCCGTCAGCGCCTATGGCACAGATTTGAGGTTGTGATTTAAGGAGGTTTTGGGCTTCGTCGTAGTGACGAAGGAACGAAGATGAAGCCCAAAACTTCAAATTCCAAAATGGCCACTGAGCAGGTGCTCAAGGACATCCGCCGCAAGACCCGCAGGCACTTCTCTGCCGAAGACAAGATCAGGATCGTCCTTGATGGCCTGCGCGGCGATGACTCCATTGCCGAGCTGTGTCGGCGTGAAGGGATTGCGCAGAGCCTCTACTACACCTGGTCCAAGGAGTTCATGGAAGCTGGCAAGCGCCGCTTGGCTGGTGACACTGCGCGTGCTGCGACCACGGACGAGGTGAAGGGTCTGCGCCGTGAAGCGCGCGATCTGAAGGAGTGCGTGGCCGATCTCACTTTGGAGAACCGGCTGCTCAAAAAAAGCATGATTGCGGATGGGGGAGACGAAGAATGAGATATCCCGCATCCGAGAAGCTCGAGATCATCCGGATCGTCGAGCAGTCGCACCTGCCCGCCAAGCGCACACTGGACCAGTTGGGCGTAGCACGTCGGACCTTTTACCGCTGGTATGACCGCTACCTCGAAGGCGGGCCGGAAGCACTGGCAGACCGGCCATCCGCGCCAAGCCGGGTGTGGAACCGCATCGGGGACGATATCCAGCAACAGATCGTCGAGATGGCGCTGGAGCAGACCGATCTGAGCCCCCGCGAGCTGGCGGTGCGCTTCACCGACGAGAAGCGCTACTTCATATCCGAAGCAACGGTTTACCGGCTGCTGAAGGCCCATGACCTGTTCACCTCCTGAGCTTGTCGAAGGGCCGGCCTATACCGTGATCAAGGCGGCAGAGGCGTTTCACACGAAGACCACGCGGTCCAACGAGATGTGGCAGACGGACTTCACCTACTTCAAGATTATCGGGTGGGGCTGGGTCTATCTCTCGTCCGTGCTCGACGATTACTCGCGCTACATCATCGCCTGGAAGCTGTGCACCACCATGTGTGCCAGCGACGTCACAGACACGCTGGACATGGCACTGGAAGCCTCAGGCTGCGACCATGCCAATGTGCTGCACAGGCCGCGCCTGCTCAGCGACAATGGCCCCAGCTACATTGCGGGCGAACTGGCCGACTATCTCGATGGCAAGCAAATGGACCACGTGCGCGGGGCGCCCTTCCATCCGCAGACCCAGGGCAAGATCGAGCGCTGGCACCAGACGCTCAAGAACCGCGTCCTTCTGGAGAATTACTTCCTGCCCGGCGATCTCGAGACCCAGATCGAAGCCTTCGTCGAGCATTACAACCACCAGCGCTACCACGAGAGCCTCGACAACGTCACGCCTGCCGATGCCTACTTCGGCAGGGCATCAGCCATCATCAAACGAAGAGAAAGGATCAAGCGAAAGACACTCGAACATCGGCGCTTGCAACATCGCAAGCTCGCCGCCTAAACATCAAACCGAGACGAGGCCCACGCTCCGTAACTCTACGCCGCGAGTTGTGCCAAATGTTCTGACGACGGACACACCATCGCTTGCTGCTGCTGGCTGATGTAGCCCGTAGGAGTAGTTGTTCTTGCTGCAGAGTGCTTTTCGATTTCTCATGAGAGGCTAGTGCAACTTTGATGCGTCAAAAACGGACGTTTGGTCTTAAGCACGGCTCGCTCGACTTCCCACCGCCAGTCACTCCCGGATGACTTCATGGTTCATCGTTCGGGACCACCGGGGAACGTTACGTTAGTCGTTGCCCGAGGGGCTTACCGACACGCCCGGCTTTCAGTCCGCGGAGTGATCTTCGAGCATTGGCTTTCCAGAAAGGAAATTACGCGCCGCGATCACCTTCGGATAGGTGGTCCTGACCAGATTTATCCCGCAAATCCAGAAAATCCCAAAATGTGGGATAAACTGCTAGATATCAATGTGATGAAAGAGATGAATCGCTCTGGCCGTGTTCCGATGCACGGGCGGCAAAACGCGCTCGCCGTATATCCAGACGCTCACGCGCGGCGAGATGACGTCGCGAAAGCGCTTCCTGAGCATCGTGCCCCAAGCTTTGCAATTCTGTCACCATCGCAGCTAGGGCTTCATCTCCGTCAACAGCGTCGGCACCATCGAGGACCGCCTTCGTGTCCGACACAATCCCGGGCACATGACGTCGAATAAAAGTGGCGAGCTCGATTGCCTGAAGATCGCAATCATCAGTTTTTTCGAAGGCAGCCAAAAACTGCGCGCACGCTTCGCGTGGCTCGCCAAGGATACTCCTGCCAGCTAAATTCTCAGCGTCTAGCCAAGCGGTCGCTAGCTTCTCTGCATCCTCTAGGCCCAGTGTTCGCTCGATGGGGATTTGCTGAAGAGGTACAGGCGCAACATCTGGCGCTCGGCCTTTCAACCTTTCTGCGACCGTGCCACGCCAACGGCATATAGCGACCAGCGATGGCATCAGGGCTACGAGCCCCACAGCGAGACCGGAAAGTCCGCCGTCATACCCGTTGTACGCGGCAATCGCTCCTCCAAGAACGCCGACAGATATAGCTAGCGCGACTGCAAGCAACAGGCGCACCACGATTTCGAACAAAAACCGGAGCAGGGATATGACAAGCGCGGCAGCAACCACGCCCACCACCAACAGAATGATCAGTCCGAGCATTCAGCACTCCATCATCGGATTTAACCGACTACTCCAGCATAGGTGCGTCAAAAACGGTCGTCTTCAGAGCCTCTCGTCTTCCCTGAAAAACCATATACGGTATGTCTTTAGCCGGATGCCAAGGGGACATGCCGACGATGACCGATATTGTACCGTACGATTGGGCCGAGTTACCCTCGCGCCGCGAATTGCACCGGAGGATCGATAATCTCGCCCTTCCAGCCGAACACAAACTAGCATTGACCCGCATGTCCGACCTGACGACACAAATGGGTGATCGGGTTATCGAAATCGGCAGACGGATTGTGAGTTTCGCCTTAGAGCTGTGCGGCATTTCCCAGGTTTGACCTTCGCCGTTCTGCTGGCTCTGGTGGTGAACGCTTTGCTTGTCGGCGTGCCATTATTGGGGCCGCTTCTGCAGCCCTTGTTTGGTCCGATTGTGCTCGCTGCAGGCGTGACGATCGGAGGTCTCGCGGATCTTCGCGAAGGAGATATGCGAGGCCGGGTCGATAGCTTGGTAGCTGAATTCAACCGGATTTTCGGATGATATCTCTCGCCGGGATCGAAGCGACGCAGGTGATAGCTGTCCCGGTCGCTTTTAAGAACAAGCTCCGCATCCAGGACAAAGCTTATAAATGGCTGAGTGCGCGCGAGCGCCTCGCTGACTTTCTCCTTGCCGGAGTGGGTGCGGGCGCAGGCGCAGGCGCAGCAAGCTCGGCAGTAGTCGCAAGTTCATTCTTTGCCCCGACCGGCCTGGCCGCCTGGCTCGGGCTAGCGACAGCCGCCACACCGGTCGGCTGGGTGCTTGCATCGGCTGTCGCGACAGGTGGGACCGTACTTGTCCTCGGCAAATTTCTGACTGACAAGACCAGCGTCGCCGAGATCGTACCACATCATATCAACACCCCACTGGATCTGCTTGCGCAGAGCTTGATGGAACTCCTCGGTGGCCTTGCGGTGCGGGTAGCGACCGTAGATGGCGAATTCCATCCGGCGGAATTGCGCGCGATTGGCGATGTTTTGCATGGAGAGTGGGGTTACGATCGCGACTACATTACCAAGGCAGTCGCCAGTCTGGCCGATCAGGTATCAGGCAAGACAACGGCCGAACTGATCGAAAATCTTGAAACGTTTCTTGAAGCGAACCCCGACTGCAATCGAGACGCAATCAATGCTGATCTCCTAGAATTTGTCCGCGAAATCGTGGTGGCCGATGGGGTTATCAAGCCAGAGGAGGAGAGGGCAATTCGCGAGATTGCACTTGCCTTGTCCCATTCTTCGAAGATGCTTTTCAAGACAAAAGAATGCTAAATCCAACAATCGATGAGTATTGGCCCGCAGGATAGAATTGACCTATGGCAGAGACGGTTTTTGAACAGGTGCGAGCTTTCGTTGAGCGTTTACGTCCGGATGCAGTTTGCGATGACTGCATTGCCGATCGGCTGGGATTGTCAGTGAGGCAACACGCCAATCACAAAACGCGGGAATTGGCCGGGTCATCGGGTTTCCATCGCCAGGTTGATACCTGCACGCTTTGCGGTTCTCGCAAGAAGGTTATCCGTCGCGCTTGACCAGGGTTTAGGCGGACTGGCAAATATATCCCGCAATCCGGTCCTGTCCGACCGTTCGACTCACTCCAATCTGGTAGCGATCCAAGCTTCTACATCGTCTTCCGCCCATGCCACCGCATAGCCACCGAGTTGCACCGGCTTCGGAAACTTGCCCTCGGCCATCCAGCGATAGATCGTCGAACGGCCTAGCCCCACGCGGTGTTGCACTTCCGGAAGACGAATGAGACGGGTGACCCGGCGGGTTTCGGTCGCCCCCTTCGCGACCCCTTCACCCACGATGGCCTCCTTCGACACCGGCAAAGACATCGCCAAGCAGGGCGTCCTTGCGTTCGAGTTCATCGATGTGGTCGGAGAGCAGCCGTGCAACACGATGCGCGGTGCCCTTAGCCCAGCGCGGCTTCACATCGTGAACCTGGTTGCCGAGGACTCGTTCGAGCGCTGAAGGCAGTTCGCCAGAAAAATCCTCGAAGAACTGCGCGAGGTCTGATTGCAGCCAGGCGATCGCGTGATCTCCGCTGCTGACAAGGAAAAGAAGCAGGTGTGCGTGCGGAGCGACACCGCTCGCAGCAAGAATGCGCAAGGCTTCACCGAGGCTGGCTGAGCGTTCGCCGGCAAGGACGCGGCGCAGGGCATCTTTATGGATCTGCGCGTCGCGCGCGATGTCGCAGCGGGCACGGCCGCTGGTTCCGACAGCTGCTACAAGCAGCCGGGCGAGATCGGCGCGAACCTGTTGTTCGGCAAAGAGCGCCATGTTGGTCATCGACGAATCCTTTTCTCAAGATGTGATCGACTCACCGGCTAACCGCGAAGGAAGCCTGTAGGAAAACGAAAAGAACATCTAGAGAACATAGAGGAAGGGACGAATCAGCTTCCTTCGATGATTCGCGCGAATTCCGTCCGCACCAGCGCAGATCGCGGCTCGCATCGCTCAGAAGCCGGCACAGTCGGCGCTGCTCCGCGATCAGCCTGCGCGAATCCCGGCCAGCGCACCTCCCGATGTTGCTTTTTGCTTGGTTGGCAGCCCCAAAATCCGGTTCTCGATTTCCTACAGCCCGGTTCCGGAGAGAGGAAAGAACATACAGCGAACGCATCGCTGGCTGATGTTCAATCCCTCGAAAGGTTCCATCCATGACCACCAAGACTGCCCTTCCGGTCCAGCAGCGCACGCTCAACCGCGTTCGTGGCCGCGACTACATTCTTCCCGCCTGCGTGGCGCTGGCCTGCGCCGGTGCCGCCTTTGCCGGCGCGGACACCACCTTCGATCCCGCGCTGACCAAGTTCACCGACTTTCTCGAAGGCTCGGGCGGCAAGATCATCACCGTACTCAGCCTCGCGGGCGGCCTGATCGGTCTCGCCTCAGGGCGCTTTTCGCTCGGCCAGGTCGCAGTCCCGGTCGGCGTCGGGATCGGTGTCGGCACCGGCGTGCCGATTGTCACCTCGGTCGTGACCGCGGTCATCTGATCAGCGGATCCGGTCACGACAGGAGGGCGGCATGGCCGACAGGTACCTTGTTCCACGGCGGCTCGACGACCCGGAGCTCATCGGCTTCTGGACCATC
>Ga0207417_1000405_pt1 | contig 15560 bp, 16 predicted proteins | sample MalvirmetagMSP82_FD_184225 | JGI IMG/M metagenome (GOLD analysis project Ga0207417, IMG submission 184225) | Marine viral communities from the Deep Pacific Ocean - MSP-82 (SPAdes) | ecosystem: Environmental > Aquatic > Marine > Oceanic | place: Pacific Ocean | collected 2011-04-19
GCAAAACTATGAACCATGACGATCCCAACAGCGTATTGCTTGAGCCAGGCCAGACAAAAGAGATCGTCTGGACTTTCAGCACCAAGACCAACATGGAATTCGCATGCAACGTACCTGGCCATTACGAAGCCGGTATGTACGGTGATGTGAACTTCAATTCGTCCGCCGACAGTCAGGCGCGAGCGCACCACTGACAGGCTCGAAAATGAGACAAGGGGAGCAGCACTTTTCGCTGCTTCCTCGGCAGTATTTTAGGAGTATCAATGTAATGAGAAAATTTCTTGTAACGGGAGCTCTCGGTCTTTTTCTGCCCGTGATCGCCGCGGCCGGTGAATATAATATCACCGTGGACCGTGTGATGATTGATACGGGCGACTTTGTGAAAGAGGGAATTGGTTATAACGGTGCCTCACCGGGACCAGTGCTTCGATTCAAGGAAGGAGAAAACGTCACGATCAATGTGACCAATAACCTGGACGAGATGACCTCGATCCACTGGCACGGTCTGATCCTTCCCTTCAATCAGGACGGAGTGCCCGGTATCAGTTTTCCTGGCATCAAGCCGGGTGAAACGTTCACCTACGAATTCCCAATACAGCAGGCGGGTACCTACTGGTTCCACAGCCACTCTGGTTTTCAGGAGCCAGACGGTGCCTACGGTGCCATTGCCATTGAGCCCGAGGGTCGTGAGCCGTTCCGTTACGACCGGGAATACGTCGTACAGCTCACCGACAAGCACCCGCACTCTGGCGACCGCATCATGCGCAACTTGAAAATGATGCCGGATTACTACAATCGTGAGCAGCAAACCGTTGGCGAGTTCTTTTCGGACGCATCCAAAAGCGGTCTGATGAATACCATCCGGGACCGCATGGCCTGGGGGGACATGCGCATGATGAAAGCGGACGTTGAAGACCTTCAGGGATTTACCGGCCTGATTAACGGCAAGGGGCCGGATCAGAATTGGACCGGAATCTTTGAGCCGGGCGAGCGCGTTCGTCTGCGTTTTATCAATTCCTCCGCGATGACTTATTTCGACATCCGTATTCCAGGTCTGGACATGACCGTGGTGCAGGCTGATGGCAACAACGTTCAACCGGTTAGTGTGGACGAATTCCGCATTGGTGTGGCGGAAACCTACGATGTGATCGTGCGCCCGAAAGATGAGCAGGCGTACACCATCTTCGCCGAATCCATGGGACGTTCAGGCTATGCCAGAGCAACGCTGGCCCCCGAAGAGGGTATGGAAGCGGCCGTGCCGCAACTGCGTGAAGCTGCGCGTCTAACCATGGCGGATATGGGCGGTATGCCCGGAATGGATCACGGCAGCATGGCTGGTATGGATCATGGAAACATGGATATGGGTGGCTCAGACAACATGTCTGGGATGGATCACTCCTCGATGAAGGGAATGGATCACTCCAATATGGAAGGTATGGACCATTCCAATATGGCCGGTATGGATCACTCGGGTATGTCCGGCATGGATCATGGCTCCATGGCAATGGGTAAAGAAGGTCCAAGCGATCCTTTCTATGCCAAGGGCAGCGGCCTGGTACCCACGGCAGCTAACGGCGGTAAGTTTCTCTCCTACGCTGATCTGAAGGCTCAGGACCCACTGTATGAGGACCGTGAACCGACCCGGGAAATAGAGCTTCGTTTGACCGGCAATATGGAGCGTTATACCTGGAGCATTAATGGCGTTAAGTACGAAGACGCCGATCCGATTCGCCTGAAATACGGCGAGAGAGTTCGCTTCAAGTTTGTAAACGAGACCATGATGACCCACCCCATGCATTTGCATGGCATGTGGTCCATCCTCGATGTTGGCGCAGACCAATGGAACCCCATCAAGCACACGGTCAGTGTGCAGCCAGGCACCACCGTTTACATGGAAACCGAGGTCGATGAGCCCGGCCAGTGGGCCTTCCACTGCCACTTGTCCTATCACGCGGCAGCCGGCATGTTCCGCAAGGTGATTGTTGAAGGTGGTCCAGAGTCGACTCAAGCAAACACAGACGTGATTGCCGAAGAAGAGGGAGGTGAAGCATGAGCCGTATCCGATCTGTTTTTGCGGTCAGCTTGCTTGTCTCCATTGGATTTTCGACTGCGGCGGCGGCTCAGGAAATGATCTCTGACACCACTGCCCGCAAGCAGCCGCTCAAAATTTGGGGGGGTCAGTTTGAAGAGTTTGAATACCGCTACAGCGATGATGACGAGGAGTTGGGTGTCTGGAACGCGGATGCCTTCTACGGTACCGACGATTTGAAAGTCCGGTTACTCACAACCGGTGAATACGAGATCGCGGAGCAGGCCTACGAAACACTGGAAAACCAGTTGGTAGGCCAGATACCCATCTCCACTTTCTTTGATGCTAAAGCGGGTGTTCGTTTCGATACTCCCGAAGGGCCGGACCGGACCTATGCTGTGTTGGGCGTTGCGGGGTTGGCGCCCCAGTGGTTTGAGATCGATGCCAACCTGTATGTCAGCAAGGATGGTGATACCTCAGCCGAAATCGATGCGGAATACGAGCTGCTGTTCACTAACTACTGGATCCTATCTGCAACGCTGGATGCGTCGGTAGCATTCAGCGAGGATGAGGAAATTGGCGTCGGCAAAGGCTTGGTTTCCACCGAAACTGGCCTCCGGCTAAGCTATGACCTGATCGATCGCGCGTTCTCGCCCTACGTGGGCGTGGTGCATGAGCGCAAGTACGGTGATACCGCAGATTTCGCTAAAGCCGAAGGCGGTGGTACAGAAGATTGGTTTGCCGTCATCGGTGCTCGCATCGCGTTCTGATTGGGATGACGAGCCAGGGTTTGCCCTGGCTCTATTTTCTGATGTACGTCAATTTCATCGAAAGCCTTAACTGATTTTCAGTCGCAGTTCAGGTCCGCATGTTGTCATAGAGGGGAGATGATAAGGCGAAGAGGTGCCTCCCATGACTAAAGCACACAAAGCATCGAACCAAGAGCAGTTTCTGCTGCGCCGAAAACTTGCCGTTGAAGGTATCGGAGAGGGTGAATGGTCTGATTTTATTCACGAACTCAACCATCACCCTTGCGTAGATTATGCCGAACGCAAGCCAAATAACCAGCTAGACGTCACCTTCGATGGGACTCATTGGTCTACCGACGAGTTACTGGAGGAGATTGAAGCACATGGTGGCCGGTTGAAGGCGGGGTGGTGGACTCAACGAAAACTGGCATGGTATCGATTTACGGATGAAAACGTTCGTGCCAACGCAAAACATGATCCGTTTTGCTGTTCAAAGATTCCACCGATGAAACGAAAATGACCGGAGGTTAAATGAGCAGGGAGCAGGACAGAACTACTCGCTACAAGGAAGGCAGTCTGACACTCCCGGGAACGGTTATGTTAGGTACCGGCGTCATGATTGGCGCCGGTATTTTTGCCCTTACAGGGCAAATGGCCCAGATGACCGGTGTTCTTTTTCCGTTGGCATTTCTGGCTGCGGCGGTGATCGTCAGTTTCAGTGCCTATTCCTACATCAAGATTTCGAATGCATACCCATCCGCCGGCGGTATCGGTATGTACTTGCATAAAGCATACGGCAATCGGTTATCTACGGCCTTCAACGCGTTGCTGATGTATTTCTCGATGGTGATTGCCCAGAGCTTCCTCGCGCGCACGTTCGGTTCGTACACCATGCAGCTGTTCGGTGGTGATGAAAGCGGTCGCATGGTGCCCATTCTCGGCGTGTCCCTGATCCTGGCAGCGTTTCTGATCAACCTGCTTGGTAACCGAATGATTCAGGGGGTGGCCTCCTTCATAGGCATCCTGAAGATCGGAGGCATACTGATTTTCGGGGTCGTGGGTGTCTGGGTTGCCGATAGTCTGTCAGTCGACTTTTCAAGCACAGGCGAAGCCGGAGCAACGGGTAATTTCCTGGGTGCGACGGCACTTGGAATACTCGCCTTCAAGGGCTTTACCACGATCACTAACAGCGGCTCCGAAGTAATAAATCCCAAACGGAATGTCGGGCGGGCCATTATTATTTCCATCGCGGCCTGCGTGGTGATTTACACCCTGGTTGGTTTTGCTGTGGCCAGCAACCTGTCGCTGGCTGAAATCATCGAAACGCAGGACTATTCGCTTGCTGCCGCAGCGCGCCCAGCTCTGGGAGAGTACGCGGTCTGGTTCACCGTTGCCATTGCCATGATGGCTACCGCCGGCGGCATTCTGGCCAGTATTTTTGCAGTCTCACGTATGCTTGCGATGTTGACCGAAATGAAGCTGGTTCCCCATCGTCATTTCGGTATGCCGGGCAGTATCCAAAAGCACACGCTGGTGTACACCGTGGTTCTGGGACTGGTTCTGACGGCTTTCTTTGATCTCTCCCGGATTGCCGCACTAGGTATCGTGTTCTATTTGGTAATGGATATTGCCATTCACTGGGGAGTCCTTCGTTATTTGCGCGACGATGTGAAGGCAAAGGCGTGGGTGCCAGCGGTTGCTATCGTCCTGGATTTGCTCGTACTTGGAGGTTTTGTCTGGGTCAAACTGAATTCCGACCCGTTTGTGATTGGCGTTGCGGTTGTCACGATGGTTGTTATAGCCGCCGCGGAGCAAGTTTTCCTGACAAGGTTCCGGGAAACCGGACATTCGGGACATGATGAATCTCATGCACATGATCACCACTAATCAGCGGTCAACCGGGAGGGCAGTACCATGATGGAAGGCGATATGTTTGGCAACACAATGTGGGCAGGTCACTGGCTCTGGATGCTGGTGATTGGCATTGTGGTGGTGATACCGGCCTGGCGTATTTGCCAGCGCACAGGTTATCCGGGGTGGATGGGCATTCTGATACTCATACCCATCGTCAATCTTGTTCTGCTCTACTTCATCGCTTTTAGTGACTGGCCTGTTGAGCGTAGTGGTAAATAAATGGATTGTTGTAATTCAGTTGATGCATTGAGCTTTTTTCACAATCCTACGATACGACTTAAGGCTATCGCCCATGTGATCACAATGATTGAATGAAACCGGGAGGTAACTAGATGAAAGTAAGAAAGTTAAAACTGATCGTATGTTTGATGTTTTTGCAAGTGCCATTTTTGCACGCCGGAGTGGTTTTTTAGGGCGAAGATGTTGCTAATGTTGTCGTCGGAAACACGGTGCAAATGGAATTTCGAGATGCTCAGGACACTTTCCGCACTCGAACTTTTCATAAGTACTATGAACCTGATGGTTCGATCTATGGAATGACCAAATATCGCGAACAACAGGGAAACTTTACTCACTATATCGGACCGTGGGTGGTGAAAAACGGTAGGTTTTACACATCAGTGTACGGACGCGACTATTCTTGCAATCGAATAAAGCCTTTATCCGGCAATAATTACGAATTGGTCAATGAAGGAGGCGAGATCAGGAACGTCAAGGTATACGAAGGGAAGCATCATGGACTGGAGTAAGGATATCTGAGGGCGAGTTTTTTAGCCTCTATTTACTCGGGAGGTACGGTTCGCCCATGCGGAACCAAGAAGCGAGTTAAGTCCATATTGATCTTGTCTCTGGAGAACGTTATCGGACGGCATATTCGGTTGCGCGACTTGAGGATTAGATAATGAGTATTTTGGAGCAGTACGGTCTGCTGCTTGCCTTGGTGCTCGGCACCGCAGCTACGGTTTTGGCCCTGTTTGGGCTTGCCCGTGCGATGGGGCCGACGCGTCGGGAGCCGGGCAAGGATGTGCCAGCGAGTTCCGGAGTGTTGTCACGAGACCCGGTCTGGGGCCGCTATCACGCACGGTACTACGGCTATGCGCTGCTCTTTCTGGCCTTCGACATGGAGATGGCGTTCATGTATCCCTGGGCCGTTGTGTACAGGGAAGTAGGGCTGGTTGCTTTGTATGACATGGGGGTATTCCTTGCCATTCTCTTTCTTGGTCTGCTCTACGGTTGGAGCCAAGGGGCACTTGGGCGGCAATGACTTTTGATCCAGCAATCCGCAACACGGGCTCACGTCAGCAGCTGCAACGGTTCTCTGGGCTTCAGAAGTGGGTCTCCCGTGCCTTGGCGCACAACCTGAGTTGTCTGATCATCCCGGGGCCGGAAGTGGCGCTGGCGTACGGCCTGGAGGTTGCTGCGACAGGCATGCGCATCACCTCCACACCTCGCCATGCAGGTGTGCTTTTGATTATTGGTGAGCTGTCAGAAAAAATGAGCGAGGCCGTGGCGGTGCTCTACGCGCAGATGCCCCGGCCGCGCGCCATCCTCGTGCTGGGCGGACCGGCACCGTCATCTTTACCGAGCGCCGATGTTTCCGCAGGTCTCTCGCAAGAGGAACTGACCGGCGCGGTTGACCGGCTGAAGAGGGCACTGGCTGAAGGTGCCTTTGCGGTCTCTCCCGGGGATTTCGACTCTTCTGTCCTGCATGCCCGGATCGAATATGTCTGCCCCATGCATCCGGATGTTGTCCAGGATGAGCCGGGCAGCTGCCCCAAGTGTGGCATGGACCTGGTAGCCCGCGAGGCTGGCGAATCGACCTCGGCGCACGGCCATGATCATGGACACCACCAGCACGCACACCATGGTCACGAAAATCATCATGGCCACGATCATGGGCACCATGAAAGCGATCATGAACATGAGCACCACCACGGTCACGAGCACGAGCAGCATCGGGACCATGGGCACGAACACTGTCAGAATCACGAACACCACCAAGATGAATCGGGCAGTCACACAGAACATGAGCACGCCGGCCACGATCACGGTGGCCATGATCATGGCGCCTCTGGATTCATGTCCATGATCGAAGTGACCAAGGACCTGCCTCGCAGCGCCGACGGGTTGGCAATGGACTGGATCGAGGTGCCGTTCGGTCCGGTCTTTCCCGGCCTGCCCGGCGGACTCAAGTTGACGCTGACTCTCGACGGTGACTGCGTAACTGAAGGGCAGGCCACATCCCTGGTGGGCTTGGTTAATGAGGGTGAAGTAGGCAAGGCGATGAGCGCCGAAACCTTTATCGAGCGTCTGGCATCGGCCATGCCGCTGGCTACCGTGAGCTATCGTCTGTTGGCTTGCCAGGCCATCGAACGGGCGGCCGGTCTGGAGGCGGACTTGGCAACCACTCGGGCCCGGGCCAGCGCCCTCGAGCGTGAGCGCATTGCCAGTCATCTGGGTTGGCTGGCCCAGTTGGGGCGTCAGGTCGGCTTCGCCTGGCTGATACATCGTGCTTCAACCCTGCAACTGGAGATTCGCCGCGCCAGTGGGAAACGGCTTGTGGAACTGGCGCCGGCTTTGCAGGAATTGTCTGCTCGTCTTGGGCGAACGCCTTTGCTCAAATCGCGATTGAAGGGGATCGGCATACTGCCATCGCACGCTGCTGGCCTGAGTGGTCCGGTGGCGCGCGCTGCTGACGGCGCCAAAGATGCCTGGGCGCGCCTGTGGCGGCGCTTGGACGAAATCACCACGAGCCTCGACTTCATCAAGGCAACCGGGGAGCCGGAGTTACCGGTTTTGCGAAACATCGGTCATGGGTCAGGCACTGGTGAGGCCACCGTGGAAACCCCGCGCGGTGAGGCTCAACTGAGTCTGAAACTGGAACAAGGCCAGGTAAAATCCTACAGGTTGGACACCGCCTGTAGTCACCATATCGGTCTGGTGGCAAAGCTTGTGGAGGGCCGGGAGCTGGGCGACGCACTGGTGGCAGTCGGATCACTTGACCTCTCGCCCTGGGAGGTGATCGCGTGAACTTTACCATCGTGTTGTTTGCGTTGCTTGGCAGCGTCTGGCTGCTCGCCGTGATCGAGGGTTGGACGATGACCGGTCGTCTGCGTCCGGCCGCGCCTCTACTCAGCGGCTTGGCACACCTCGGTCGTGAATCCATTGTTCCGCGTACGCCGGACCGGGTTTTTTTCGAGGCGGCGCCGGTGCTGCTCCTGGTTGTCGCGGTGCTTGGCGCCGCGGTTCTGCCGCTGTCGCCGACCCTGGTGATCGCGGATCTGGCCACCGGTGCCCTGTTCATCAACGCGGCGCTCGCTTATGTGCTGGTGGCGCTGATCATGGCCGGTTGGGGCCCGAATGGTGCCTATGCCATGATCGGCGGCTGGCGATTCCTTGGCCAGCTCATCGCCTACGCCATGCTTATTGTCATGCCCATCACAGCGGTGGCCATGCGCGCCGAATCCCTGGTGACCACGGTAATTGTTGGCTCCCAGGACAGCTTGTGGAACATTGTCTATCAGCCGCTTGGTTTCGTGCTGTTTTTCATTGCCGCCATGGCGCTGGCGTTCCGTGCGCCGTTCGATCTGCCAACCGCAGAGGGGGAGCTTGGCGGGGGTGTGGACGCGGAATACACCGGCGTTCGCCTGGCCGTCCTTCGCCTGGCCCGGCTGACGTTGGTTATTACACTGGCTTCCGCAACTACGGTGTTCTACCTCGGCGGCTGGCACGGGCCGCTGCTGCCGCCCTGGGCCTGGAGTTTGATCAAGACCCTGGCTGTGGCCGTGTTGATGCTCCTGGCGGGTCGTTATCTGCCACGTATTCGCGAGGCGGATCTGATGAGGTGGTGCTGGACCCTGGGGATTCCCCTGGCACTGCTCAATATCATTGTTGTCGGTTTACTGGTTCTGGTGATTCCATAATGTACGCTCAGGCTTTTTTTGTTGCCGTTTTCGGGCTGGCCGCAATCGGCTTTGGCGTGGTGGTGTTTCGCACATCGTCCATGGTTCGTTCCGCGCTGGCACTGTTGTTTTCGCAGACAGCCGTCGGCTGCATGTTCCTGGCGATGCAGACAGAATTCTTGGGCGTGCTGCAGATCATGATGATGGCCACGGAGATGAGCATCATGGCCATATTTATGGTGATGTTCATGATGGATCCGGGCGGAATGGGCGGCATGGATATGACCCACCAGAAGCGCTTTTCAATCGGCGCTGGGGTGGTCGCTGCTGGTGTCGCGATAGTGGTCGCGTTTTGGGCCGATTGGGGACCTGTAACGGTCGAGGCTCCGGATGCTGCGATGCAGACCCGGGCGCTCGGTATGGAGCTGCTGGGGCGCTCAATGCTGATCTTTGAAACCGCCGGTGTAACCATCCTCACCGCGATGATTGCGGCCACCGCCGTGGCAATACCGGTGCAGACTCGGGCCAATAGTGGCGACAAGGGGAACCCGGAATGACGGCTATTCTGATTGTGGCGCTTGTCACCGGCGCTGTTTTGTTTGGTATTGGCGTTTATGGGGCGTTGTCCCAGACTAATCTGGTGATGATCATGATGGGCGTAGAGCTGATTCTTGCGGGCGCGCTGGTGAACTTGGTCGCCTTCTGGCGTTTTCTGCATCCGGAGAGTTACTCCGGCCAGATGTTCGTGTTGGTGGTAATGACCGTCATGGCAGTTGAAATGGCAGTTGGTTTCGGCGTCGCGATTGCCCGCTTCAGGGCCAAAGGCTCGGTAGAAATGGAGGAAGCGGGGGCTCTTAAGGGATGAGTGTGGTGCTGCTGCCGATATTGCCGCCACTGATTGCAGTCGTAGCGGTGCTGATACTGCGGCGGGGAGCATCCGCGTTGGCCCTGACCGGGGCAACGTTCAGCCTGGCAGGAAGTCTTTGGCTTATGGTCCGGGTTGTAAGTGGACAGACGGAAACCCTGCTTCTGCCCGGTCTGCCGGAAATGCCACTTCGACTGGTCGCCGGACCTCTGACAGCGCTGCTGGCGGTGGCGGTGGCCACCGTGGGCACGTTCGTGCTGATTTATGCAGTCGGTTATATGAAGCGGGAGTCCGGCCTGTGCCGCTTTTACGCCATAATGTCCCTGTTCCTGGCCGCCATGCAGGCACTTGTGCTGGCCGGCGACTGGGTTCTGCTGCTGGCGGCCTGGGAGTTGATCGGGCTTTGCAGTTACCTGCTGATTGGCTTCTGGTTTCAGCGGCCGGAGGCCGCGGATGCCGCCGGTCGTGCCTTCCTCTACACCCGTAGCGCCGATCTGGGCCTGTACGTGGCGGTATTCATGCTTATCGGGTCGACCGGTACCAGCGAGATTTCCGCCTCCCTGCAGGCCGATGGCAGTGCATCAACCGCCGCGGGGCTTTTGTTGCTGCTGGCCGCCATGGGCAAGTCTGCCCAAGTCCCCTTGCAGGACTGGCTTATGCGCGCGATGGCGGGACCGACACCGGTCTCGGCGCTGCTGCACTCGGCCACACTGGTGGCGGCGGGTGCCATCCTGCTGATTCGCTCTGCTCCGCTGCTGAGTCCCGGTGTGTTACTCGCCGTCGGACTTGTTGGCGGCTTTACCACAGTGGCAGCCGGGGTTATTGCACTTGCCGAGCGTGATCTCAAACGCCTGCTCGCTGCTTCCACTGCCAGTCAGTATGGCCTGATGCTGGTCGCGGTTGGCGCTGGGGTTCCGCTGGCGGCCCTCCTGCATTTGCTGGCCCATGCCGCCATCAAGAGCACCCTGTTTCTTGCCGCCGGCGACTTACAGCATGCCCGTGGAGGTAGTGGTTTTGAACGACTTAAGGGCGTTGGCCGGGACAGACCATGGACGTTTGCCGGCTTTGCGTTGGCAGCGTTGGCATTGGTCGGTATCCCGCCACTAAGCGGTTTCTTTTCCAAGGATGCGGTTATTGCCGCAGCGCTGTCGGCTGAGGGCGCACACTGGTTTGGCCCTCTAGCGCTGGCAGGGGCCCTTCTGACAGGCGCTTATATGGCGCGGGCTCTGCGTCTACTTTGGCAGGATGCCGGCGAATCCCGAAAGGTTGCGGGTGAAACTTGGATGCGTGTGGCCATTTTGGGGTTGGTGGTTCCGTCCGTTGGTATGGGACTGGTCTTCGGACCTATCGAGGCGGTTCTTGATCTGCCCATCCCGGAAGCCGAAGGCTTGGGCGTCGTGCTGCTCGGATTGTTTGCCGGGGTGGGCGGCCTGGCACTTGGTTGGCTGGTCTCGGCCCGTCGACTGCTTGGCCCCATCCACCGGTGGGCAGAGTCAGGGCTGTCAGTTGCAGGAGGGCTAACGGCCTGGATCGGGAAGCCCGTAATGGCTGTGGCCCGAGGATGTGAACGCTTGGAAGGGCGCCTGTATGAAGCTGTGCTTTACCTTGGCCGCGCCGGTCTCTTCCTTGCCTCTGCGGGCGAGCGAGTGGAGCGGGGCTTGTTCAACGCTGCGCTTTGCGTTGGCAGGGTAAGCCTGACGGTCGCGACTTATGTGCGGGTTGGGGATGAACGCCGTATCGACGGTCTGATTTTCGCCCTGGTGGCGGGTGTGCGTGCTCTGGGTGCTCAAGCGCGAAACCTCCAAAGCGGCCTTATCCACCACAGCCTGGCGATCAGCGCAGTCGCAACCGCCGTCACATTAGCTGTTCTGCTTTTTGCTTCATCGACGAGCTTTTAGAGGAAACCCGTATACATGCTACCACTTGTCTCGCTCACCTTGTTTTTGCCACTGGTCGGCGCAGTGCTGATTCTGTGTTTGCCGAAGCTTACAACGCGAACGGTACACGTCATAGCGATTACTACCGCCGCCCTCACACTGGTCGGTGCCCTGTCTATGTGGTTGCAGGGTGTGAGCAGTGCGGGCTTTTCTCAGGTCGAAGAGCTGCAATGGATACCGGCCATCGGTGCTGCCTACCGGGTGGGGGTCGATGGGATCAGTCTGCCTTTGGTGCTGCTGAGCGCCATTCTTTTTCTTGTTGCCGTTATTTATGCGTCGTCGCTTCGTGACCGCCCGCGCGCCTATATGGCCCTGGCGCTTCTTCTGGAAACTGCGGCCATCGGTACCTTTACCGCCCTCGACGGTATCCTGTTCTATGTGTTCTTTGAGGTTTCCCTTGTCTCCATGTATTTCATGATCGCCGGGTGGGGCCATGAAGACAGGCAACGGGCAGCGCTGATGTTTTTCATTTACACATTGCTGGGAAGTCTGCCGCTTCTGCTTGCTATCCTCGGGCTTTACCTGGGCAGTCCCGAACCGACCTTCGACATGCGAGCCTGGATCAAGAATCCTCCCCTGGAGGGCGCGGCGGCCATGTGGGCATTGGTCGCCATGCTGATCACCTTTGCGGTAAAGATCCCCGCAGTGCCGCTGCATACTTGGTTGCCCGCCGCGCACGTGCAGGCGCCAACCGTCGGCAGTGTGATCCTCGCCGGCATCATGCTGAAGTTCGGCACTTACGGACTGGTCCGCTTTGCCCTGCAAATGACCCCCGATGCGTTCCGTGAAGCGGGCGTTGTTGTTCTGATTCTCGGTGTTGTCAGCGCGCTCTATGGGGCTTTCGCCGCTCTGGCCCAGAGTGATCTGAAACGCCTGGTCGCCTATACCTCGGTTAACCACATGGGGTATGTCATCGTCGGTGTGGCCGTGGCGGCACTGACTCTGGATCCCTCAGTGCGAACTGTTGCTTTGGACGGGGCGGTATTGCAGATGTTCAGCCATGGACTGGTTACCGGTGCCTTGTTCTTGCTGGTGGGCATGATCCAGGACCGCGCCCATACCCGTGAAATGGGCGAACTGGGTGGGTTGCTCAAAACGGTTCCGATGCTCGGCTGGACCTTTGTGTTGGCGGCCTTTGCATCTCTGGGATTGCCTGGGCTGGCACACTTTCCGGCCGAGTTTCAGATATTTCTTGCCACTTTAAGTGGTTCGCCTGCCGCGGTTGTTGTGATTCTGGGCATTGCCATTATTGCCGGTACGTTTCTCAAAGCACTGCGGGAAACCTTTCTGGGCGAGCCCCGGCAGCGCTGGCAGACCATGCCTGATTTGAGTGCTCGGGAGTGGCTTGCTGTGGGGCCATTGCTGGTGCTCACCGTTGGCACTGGCGTGGCACCCTCTTGGGTGCTGGGTATCATCCACCGGACTACATCGGCGCTGGCACTGTGATGGCTCGCGATCTTGCACTGTTGATTCCTGAAATTGCCGTACTGTTGACGGCTGTCGGTGCGCTGATCGCGGAAATGCTGCGTAGGCCGCAAATTGCGCTGCTGGTCGCCGTCAGCGGTCTGATCGTCGCCACGGGTCTGACCGTGCGCCTGATTGGCGCGGACACAACGGTGTTCGGCGGCAGCTTCCGGATTGACGAACTCAGCGTGTGGGCCAAGCTCATTCTGCTGCCGGCCACTATCCTCGCCCTATTTTTGGCGAGAGTGGATGTGAGAGGCACCGTGCGAGAGGGTACGGTTTACAGTCTGCTGTGCTTTGCCACCATCGGCGCGCTCGTTCTGGCAGGTGCGGGTGATACGATGTTCCTTGTACTGGGCACATTATTAACCGGCCTGGCTACCTTTGCCCTGGTTGCCTACCCGGATACCGACCCGGCCACCGAAGCCGCCATGAAGTTCTTCGTGTATGCCTCGGTCACCGGTTCAATCATGATTTTCGGTCTGACTTTTTGGTTCGGCGCTGCCGGATCCACGTTACTCGCGGATCTTCCGGGCATGGATACCATGCCAGCGGCGGTCCTTCTCGGGTTTGTGTCGGTGGTTGTTGGTCTGGGCTATAAGGCCTCGCTGGTTCCATTTCATTTCTGGGCGCCAGATGCCTATGAGGGTGGTCCGCTGTCTATTGCCGCCTATTTGTCCGTCGTGCCAAAGGTCGGCGCGCTGTTTGCGTTAACGCAGGTGGTTCGCGACCTGCCGCTTGGCAGCGGTTGGGCGGTTGTTATCGCCGTACTGGCTGTTTTGAGCATGACCTATGGCTACCTGGCCGCGCTTGCTCAGACTAACGTGATTCGGCTGCTTGCCTATTCGTCGATTGCTCAATCCGGCTATTTTCTTCTGGGCATCCTCGCAGTCGGCGCAAGTGAGCTTGCGCTGCCATCCATCATCCTGTTTGCCGCAGCCTATGCGGCCATGAACCTGGGCGCTTTCGCCGTTGCCGCCAGTACTGGACGGACTCTGAACGATTTTGACGGATTGGGTCGCGCCCAGCCGCTTATTGGCCTCGCAATGGTTATCTTTCTGCTATCGCTGGTTGGGATTCCCCCACTGGCTGGTTTCGTGGGCAAGTTTCTCTTGTTTGCCGCGGCCATCGACGTCCAATACACCTGGCTGGCAGTGGTGGCAATCATCAATAGCGTACTGTCGCTGGCAGTCTATCTGCGCCTCGTCGTGCCGATGTACAGGCAAGAGAATGCCCTTCTGGCCAGAACCGACACGTTGTTGAAAACTGTATTGATAATAACGCTGACCGCCACACTCGTGATTGGTGTGGTTGCGCAGTTGTTTGTAGGGCCGTTTATATGATGCCCGGGGCTCCGGCATTCATTGCCGAGGGTGATCACAGCCCTGACGTCTGAGATCAAGCCAGCCTCTGTAGAGCCAACGCAGACTATAGAGGGAGATTGTTGGGACGATAACCCACTGCATTAGGGGGGCGATACCTGTGCCAAGGAAGGGCATTAAGGGCATCGCATCATTGTAGCTCCAGCGCTGGCCTGCGCCCGTGGCCCATGCTTCAAAGACTATGGTTACAAGTAGACCAGACGCAAAATACGCACCTAAGGTATGGCGGCGCCACCATCCCTGTATCCAGAAGCCGTCTCTGGTTACCGCTGCGGCGATGCCATAGGCAAATAGTGCAATATTGGCATCACCGATTGCCGCCCGCGTGCAGAGCCAGACGACCGCACCATGGGGCGCCTCCATCATCCCTGTAAAGAAAGGCACCTGGACCATTTCCCAAAAAAAGTGCAGCAAAAAACTGATAGACCAGATTAAAAAAAACAGGAACCAGCCTCTACATGATGGTCGACTTGCACAAATCATAATCAATCCAACTAATCTAATAATTTCAGGCAGCCGAAGTTGAGATCGCCATTTCCAAATAGGATATTAGCCAAGTCCTCCCAGCACTGGAAATGTCGTTAGTATCCAGGAAGCAAATCGAGTCATCTGGCCGGTCAAAGCCAGTGCACCCATGATCAGAATCATCCCCGAAAGCGCTTTCCTACTTAGGCGTAGACGGCCGTCCACTTAGTGCGCCCGCGGCCCTCTACAAGGAGCCGTTCCTGGCCTCCATTACCGGTTGGGGCACGGTATTGAGCAAACCTTTGGAGCTACCAGAAAAAGAGCAAAGCTGGCGCCGGGGCAAGTCATGTAAGGCGTTGGAGCACAATCACCTACTGTGCCGGAGGAGGGTTCTTCGCTTTCAGCCTGCTTCATCATCATGAAACCGCAACTTTCCATCACAGCATCGTCCTGACCACCCGATATTTCGGAAATGGCCAGAACCGGTCCACTCATCACCATAAATAGTGACAGCAGCACGGAAATAACTTGGCGGTTCATTGCGGTTATCTCGATTTCATACACCAAACGGTCAGATTGCATGCTTGGCACACAGTGTACTTTTCAACATAAGCAATCGTAGCAGTTTTAAGGTTCGGCACTAGGGATCGAACTAGCCTATTCGATACTTCGTCAGGTCTGATCGGTAGGGGATGTCTATACGAAAAATGGGGGAAGATGAATTTTCCCTGAATTTTCATGTTCGTTTCAGGTTCGTGCGTCAAGATTAAGTGCCGTTTAACTGGCACATCCATATTAAGGCAATAAATCGTTGTCGATATGATAATTAATAACAAGGAGTTTCAGGTGAGCA
>Ga0207417_1000406_pt1 | contig 15550 bp, 12 predicted proteins | sample MalvirmetagMSP82_FD_184225 | JGI IMG/M metagenome (GOLD analysis project Ga0207417, IMG submission 184225) | Marine viral communities from the Deep Pacific Ocean - MSP-82 (SPAdes) | ecosystem: Environmental > Aquatic > Marine > Oceanic | place: Pacific Ocean | collected 2011-04-19
CACAACGGTGAGCCCCGGCTCAGGGTCAAGCGCGGTATCCCAGAGTTCTTCAAAGGCGGCGCGAAGTTGGGCATCCCCCACAGGTTGGTAGTCGGGCAATACCATAGGGATCAGGCCAGCGTCTGAGGCGCCCTGGACGTTATTCTGACCACGCAACGGATGTAGGCCAGTGCCGGGCCGCCCCGTGTGACCGCATGTCAGTGCCAGTGAAATCAGGCAGCGGGCATTGTCGGTGCCATGCACGTGCTGGGAAATGCCCATGCCCCAGAAGATCATCGCTCTCTCGGCTCCCGCGTAGGCGCGAGCCACCTCCCGAATGGTCTCTGGTTCAACGCCGCAGAGGGTGCTCATCACCTCCGGCGACATATCTGCAACACTGGCTGCCAGTGCCTCGAAACCTTCGGTATGAGCATCAATGTAGGCCTGGTCATAAAGTGCCTCATCAATGATCACATTGAGCACGGCGTTGAATAACGCCACGTCGCCTCCCGGCGAAAATCGCAGGCTGCGCCAGGCATAGGCATCCAGCGCCTGACCCCGGGGGTCGATGATGATCAGTTTGGTGCCGTTGCGTGCGGCCTGTCTGAAGTAGGTGGCAGCCACCGGATGGTTTACCGCCGGGTTGCAGCCGGTGAGGATGACCACATCCGCCTGAAGCGCCTGCATGAACGATGCGGTAACTGCGCCAGAGCCCAGGCACTCCATCAGCGCTGCCACGGAGCTGGCATGGCATAGCCGTGTGCAGTGGTCAACGTGATTAGAGCCGAAACCGGTGCGTACGAGCTTCTGAAACAGCCAGGCCTCTTCGTTGGAGCATTTGGCACTGCCGAAGCCGGCGAGCGCACTCGGGCCGTTCAGAGCTTTGAGTCGGGTTAATCCGGTTGCCGCAAGCTCCAGTGCCTCTTCCCAACTTGCCTCGCGAAAATGGGTTAAGGGGGAAGCCGGATCAAAATTGGGGTCCAAGCTCTTGGGTACGCCCTCCCGGCGGATCAGCGGCCGGGTAAGCCGTGCCGGGTGCGCAGGGTAATCGAAGCCGAAACGCCCCTTTACACAAAGCCGGCCCTGATTTGAGGGTCCATCTCTACCTTCAACAAAAAGGATACGCCCCCGCTGCTCGCCTGCCCCTGCTTTGGCGTGGGCAGGCTCGTCTTTCACGTGATAGGTCAGCTGGCAGCCCACCCCACAATAGGGACAAACGGAGTCAACGGTGCGATCGGCCATGGCGGAGTCTCCGCGGCCTTGGCCATCGATCAGGGTGGCGGGCATCAATGCCCCGGTCGGGCAGGCCTGGACGCATTCACCACAGGCAACGCAGGTGCTGTCTCCCATGGGGTCATCGAAATCGAACACGACCTTGGACGCAGCGCCTCGGTGCGCAAGGCCAATAACATCGTTGCCCTGCACTTCGCGGCAGGCGCGCTCGCATAAGCCGCAGGTAATACAGGCGTCCAGATTGACGCTCATTGCAGAATGGGAGCTGTCATGACCCCGGGCATGGGCCAGTGCATCCGATTGAGGCGCGACATGGTGAACCGTGGGCTCGTTGCGCTCAGAACGAGCGGGGAGCCGCTGGCGCACGCTGTTTACATCAATAGCCAGTTCGTCTGCCAACTTCCACAGGTGGCTAGCACGGTCGGGGCTTTCTGCCCGCTCGGGCTGGTCGGCCAACAGCAATTCCAACACGCTTCTGCGGGCCTCCTGAACACGGGCTGAGCCTGCACTGCGTACCACCATGCCGGGAGCCGCCTCGCGAATACAGCTTGCTGCGAGCACCCGCTCGCCTTCTACTTCCACCATGCAGGCCCGGCAATTGCCATCAGCCCGGTAACCCGGAGCGTCTTTGAAGCACAGGTGAGGAATGGTCTCGCCGGCGCGCTTGGCGACCTGCCACAGGGTTTCGCCGCGGTTTGCCTGAACCTCAACGCCGTCCAGCGTCAGGGTAAACCTTGTGCTCTCATCGCTCATGGCTGCCCCCTACTCCTACCCTTTGGCGATCAGGTTGCGGCTGGCGAGTTCGCTGCGGAAGTCTCGCAGCAGACTCAGCACCGGATTGGGTGCGGCCTGACCAAGACCGCATATGGAAGCATCGGCCATCACTCTGGCCAGTTGCTGGAGCGTCTGCTCATCCCAGGTATCCCGTTCCAGCAAGGTAAGCATTTTCTCGGTGCCCACACGACAAGGCGTGCACTGGCCGCACGACTCATCCGCGAAGAAGCCCAAAAGGTTAGAGGCCGCGGCGGCCAAATCGTCCTGATCAGACAGAACGATAACCGCCGCAGAGCCGATGAAGCAGCCGTGCTCCTGGAGAGTGTCGAAATCCAGTGGTATGTCGGCTTTGCTGGCCGGCAATATGCCGCCCGAGGCCCCACCGGGCAGATAGGCCAGCAGGCGATGCCCTTCCGCCATGCCACCGCAGTATTCCTCAATCAACTCATTGAGGGTGATGCCTGCAGGCGCGACATGAACACCGGGCCGTGCGACCCGCCCGGAGACCGAAAAACTCCGAAGGCCGCGACGACCATGCCGGCCCTGGCTGGCGAACCAGTCGGCGCCCTGGGCGTGGATGCGTGGAATCCAGTACACCGTCTCGACGTTATTGACCAGGGTGGGCTGACCAAACAGTCCTTTCTGCGCAACGAAGGGTGGGCGAAGGCGCGGCTTGCCGGGCTTGCCCTCCAGGGACTCGATAAGAGCGGACTCCTCACCGCAGATGTAGGCGCCCGCGCCACGGCGCAGGATTACGAAACCCTGCTCGACCATGGCGGCTGATTCCAGCTCGGCAATGGCATCTCTCAGCACACGATGCAGGCCGGGATACTCGTCTCGCAGATAAATGTATAGGGCCTTGGCCTCAACCGCCCAGGCGCTAACCAACGCACCCTCGAGAAATACGTGGGGTTCACGTTCCAGGTAATAGCGATCTTTGAACGTGCCCGGCTCGCCCTCGTCGGCATTGATCACCGCATAGCGTGGGCCCGGCTCGGCCCGCACGGCCTGCCATTTACGGAAGGTGGGGAACCCGGCGCCGCCGAGGCCGCGCAGGCCCGCATGCTCGAGTTCCTTCGCCAGCGATTCAATGCTCACCCGGCTTTCACGGCAATCTGCCAGTAATTGATAACCACCGGCCGAACGATACTCCGAAAGACGCTGCCAGGAGGCCTCCTCTGGCTGCACCTGCCCCTGCTCTACCGCCGCCTCAACATTCCGGGTGTTGGCATTCAATACATGATGATGCCCCACGGATACCACGGGCGCCGTGTCGCAGCGCCCCATGCAGGGCGCGCGCAGTACCCTCACCGCTTCGGGATCAGCTCCATCAGCCAGCGCTTGATGCAGCGCCACCGCACCTGCCAAACGACAGGAAAGCGAGTCACACACCCGGAGAGTTAGCTTGGGTGGTGGAGTTTGTTCATCGTGAATTACGTCGAAATGGGCGTAGAAAGTGGCCGTTTCGTAAATGGCGGCCATGGGAAGATTCATGAAAGCGGCCAGCGCCCGCAGACGAGGCATGGAGAGGTAACCATAGACATCCTGCAGAGCATGCAGGTGCTCGATCAGGCGATCGCGGCGGCGCAATGTCGAATCGATGCGTTCGTCACCGATCAGGTTTCGCAGCTCCGACAGTATGGCCGGTTCCAGTTGACGGCCACGCGCTGAGGCGCGCCGGGATTTGACCTTCTTAACGTCTGTTCTCATTGTTTTTAACCAGGCCCCGAAGCACGAAAGACAGCCTTGTTGGCTGGCCTGACTATTTACAATTCATTGAAGCATATCAGGGTGTGTTGGCGCCAGATGATCGTAAATGGGTTGGACAGGGCCACGCCGCTGATTTAAAACCATCAGCGTGCGAGAAACAGAAAAAACGTAGGAGAAACAGGGGTAAAAATGGAGGCGCGGGTCGGAATCGAACCGGCGTACACGGAGTTGCAGTCCGCTGCATAACCACTCTGCCACCGCGCCGGGTAAAAGTCCGTATAGGAGTAGGACTTTCATGCTCTCAGGTGGGCGTTGAGAGACTGTGTTGACTTTTCAACCAGTTGAACTGGAAAAATGGAGCGGGAAACGAGATTCGAACTCGCGACCCCAACCTTGGCAAGGTTGTGCTCTACCAACTGAGCTATTCCCGCTTGATCAACGAGGGCGTATTCTACGGATTCGGCGGATTGCGTCAACCTCTTTTTTCAACTTTTTGTTTTATAGGGATTTCTGGACATATTTTAGCCGACCACCCTGTCAGAATAGCCGTGTTCAGGCAGACCACATAGCAGCATGATATACTGCAGCCAACTCAACGGGGTGCCCTTTTAAGCGCAGGGCTGAGACCAGACCCGCGGAACCTGATCCGGATTATGCCGGCGAAGGGATTGAGTGCTCACCTCGATTGGTGGCCCGCGTCATGGTTGCTCCCCCAGATTTTTCGGAGGAATCTACAACCATGCACTTCCCTGCTGCACGCTTTCTGCTTGCCCTGCTTCTGCCGCTCGCGGCCACAGCGCAGACGGGCAGCGAACTGACTGTTTATACCTATCCTTCCTTTGCCTCTGACTGGGGGCCCGGCCCTGCAGTAAAAGAAGCGTTTGAGCAGCAGTGCAGCTGCCGGGTGAATTTCGTTGTTCTGGAAAGCAGTGGCGACATTCTCCAGCGGCTCCGCCTGGAAGGCGACAGCAGCGAGGCAGATGTGGTTCTGGGGCTGGATACCGGCACCATGGATACCGCACGACAAACCGGCTTGCTGACTACCCATCAAATTGATACAAGCTCCCTGGACCTGCCCATCACTTGGGCCGACAACCTGTTCGTGCCCTTTGACTGGGGCTATTTTGCGTTTGTCTACGACACCGAGCAATTGCCCAATCCGCCCGTCAGCCTGGAAGCACTTATTGCTGCGCCAGATGACCTGAAGATCATCATCCAGGACCCGCGCACCAGCACCCCGGGGCTGGGACTGCTGTTGTGGCTGCGGCATGTCTACGGAGACCAGGCGCCGGCGAAATGGACACAGCTCAAGGACAAGATTCTGACCACCACCAAGAGCTGGAGCGATGGCTACTTTTCGCTGTTTATGAATGGCGAAGCACCGATGATCCTGTCCTACAGCACCTCACCCGCCTATCACATGGCGATCGACAAAACCGACCGGTATCAGGCGGCGAATTTTGCCGAGGGACACTACCTGCAAGTGGAGGTAGCCGCTTTGGTAGGCTCCTCCGATCAGAAAGCGCTGGGCCGGGAATTTCTGCGGTTTATGCTGACTGACGGCTTCCAGCGTCACATTCCCCTAAAGAATGTGATGTATCCGGCCATCGACCTCGGACCTGAGTTGCCCGATGTCTTCAATAAACTGATCACTCCAAGCAAAACCCGCTACTTTAAGCCCGCCGAAGTGGCCGAGAATCGACGCGACTGGCTTGACGAATGGCTAAACGCCATGACTCGATAAACGGGTCGGTAGTTTATGCCTGAGGTTGTTCGCGCCCCCCTGAGTCACCCAGCCTGGCAGCACTGGCCAGGCAGCCTGTTGGCGGCGGCGATTATCCTGCTGGCAGTCTGCGGCGCCGGCGCCTTGTTCTGGCAGGCGCCGGCACTGGATATCGGCGATCTATGGGCCAGCCGTTATCTGCGCAGCGTGGTGCTGTTCACGCTCTGGCAAGCGTTCCTGTCGGTATCCCTCAGCGTCCTGCTCGCCCTTCCCATTGCCCGGGCACTGGACCGCCATCGGAACTTTGTCGGGCGCGGCCTGCTGTTAAGGCTGATGGAACTCAGCCTGGTGGTGCCCACCATCGTTGCCGTGTCCGGGCTGGTCAGTATGTATGGTCGGCAAGGGTGGCTGACCGTTGCGATTCAAGAGTGGCTGCCGTTTCTCAGTTGGAATCTGTATGGTCTCAACGGAATTGTGCTGACCCATGTTTTCTTCAATGCACCTTTAGCTGCACGCATTCTGCTGCAAGCGTTGGAAAGCGCCCCATCGACGCAGCGCCGCATTGCCAGCCAATTGGGACTTGGCTCGCTCTGGCTCTGGCGCAGCTTGGAGTGGCCCAGTATCCGGCCAGTTCTACCGGGGATCGTGGCCTTGGTGTTCACGCTCTGCTTCACCAGTTTTGCCATTGTCATGACTTTGGGTGGCGGGCCGGCAACTTCCACCATCGAAGTCGCTATTTACCAGGCGCTACGCTTCGAGTTTGATGCCGGCCGGGCGGCACTACTGGCACTGATACAGCTACTGATCTGCGGAACGCTCTGGTGGCTGGTGTTGCGCAAGGGCCTCAACACCGCCCTGGTCCCCGATCGACAACTCGTCATTAGCCATGCTCGCCCGGATGCGAAAGGTGTCAGGAAGCTGCTTGATAGCTTCCTGCTCGCGGCGTTTGTGCTGTTCCTGACCCTCCCTCTGCTGGCAGTGCTGGCCCGAGGCTTGCCAGGGCTGGCCGATGCGATGATGCCATCCGGCTTTGCAAATCAGGGCCTGCAACTTCTGCAGGCAACCGCGCTCAGCCTCGGCATTGCCCTGCCCGCCGGTGTGGTCTCAGTGGTAACGTCCCTGCTGATACTCGGGGCAAAACCGGGCAGCGCCAACACGCCTATTTCGCGGCTGCTTGAAACTTCAGCTTATTTACCGCTGATCATTCCTCCCCTGGTGCTGGCCACCGGTCTGTTTCTGTTGCTGCGGCCAAAACTCGGAATAGCCAGCGAAGGGCTGGCCTTAGTCGCTCTGATCAATGCCATGATGGCCCTGCCCTTTGTCATGCAGCTCTTACGCGGACCGCTCCGCAACCTGGACCCGGCGAGTACCCGCCTGGCAGACCAATTGGGCATCAGGGGCTGGTATCGCTGGCGCTGGTTACACTGGCCGAGACTCAGACGCCCCCTGGCCCTCGGGCTTGCCTACGGCACCGGTTTGTCGCTGGGCGATTTCGGTGTGATTGCGCTGTTTGGTTCGCCCAGCGCCCCGACACTTCCGGTGCTGCTGTACCAGCAACTGGGCAGCTATCAAATCAACGCAGCGGCAGGCACCGGGCTCTGGTTAATGGTGGTGCTGCTGGCCTTGTTTGGTCTGTTCAACCTGGTTGGGAGACCACCCACAAAGTCACAGGGGCTTCACAGCCCAAAGCCAAATCAACTGGAGACCTCGAATGCTTGAGGTTTGCAACCTGACCTTCACTTACCCGTCGAATGACCGTACCTGGAGCTTTGATTTTCAAGTTGGTCGGGGCCAGTGCATTGCCATCGACGGACCCAGTGGGTCTGGCAAATCCACCCTGTTGGGATTGCTCGCCGGATTCCTTCGACCTACCGCTGGCACAATCACCTGGCAGGGACAAAACGTTGATCAGCTGGCTCCGTGGCAACGCCCCATGACCAGCGTGTTCCAGGAACACAATCTGTTTGAACACCTGGATGTGCAGACCAATATTGGTCTTGGCATTCACCCCGGCATGAAGCTGTCCCGCGAACAGAAGCAGTCTATACAAATGGGACTGGCGCGAGTTGGTCTCGCCGGGTATGGCGAGCGGATGCCATCGGCGCTGTCTGGCGGGCAACGCCAGCGGATCGCACTGTTGCGGGCACTTCTGCGAAACCAACCTTTGCTGCTACTTGATGAGCCCCTGACCGGGCTGGATCAGGATACCCGAAGTACCCTGCGGGCCATGCTGATGGAACAAAAAGCCCAAGGCGTCACCATGGTTCTTGCTAGCCACGATGAAGAGGACCGGCAGGTGCTGGCGGATAGCCAGTGGAGCCTCTAAGCTAGTGATTAACCGCCAAAACAATCAATGGATTGTCGACCAACGTGACCAGCACCGCGAGTAAGAAAAAGTCGGTTTTCGCGGCAAGCGCTTCGTCGCCTGGCGAAGCGGTTGTCACCGACAATTCACTGCGGATCCGCGGCGACTGGACGCTGCAGAATTATCCGGTGCTTCAGCAAGCCGTTGCTGCTGCGTCGACCCAGGCATTTGAGAACGTAGATCTCTCGGGTCTGGAGCGCCTGGATACTGCGGGAGCGTCCCAGCTGATAGCCCTGCTCGGCCCTGAGCGCCTGCATTCCCTGGCGTCGGCACCGGATGCATTACCAGCCGAACGATCAGCACTGCTCTGCGCCGTGTGCGACGCCGTGATGAATCGCCCCGAGCCAGAATTGCCCGCCATCCCCGTGATCACCCGATTCCTGGCCGAAACCGGTCAGCGGACTGACGGCATCTATCAATTACTCAAGGCGCTCAACGGCTTCATCGGGCAAACCCTGGCCGTCCTGTTTTCAGTACTTCTGCGGCCATGGCGATGGCGTGTCACACCCTTCATCGCGGCAGTTCAGGAAACCGGCTTGAACGCGCTGCCCATCGTCGCACTGCTCACCTTCCTGGTAGGTGCCGTGGTCGCCTTTCTTGGGGCAACGGTGCTTGAGAGCTTCGGCGCAACTATTTATACGGTCAACCTGGTGGCGTTTTCCTTCCTGCGGGAGTTTGGCGTGTTACTCGCCGCTATCCTGTTGGCCGGCCGCACCGCCAGTGCGTTCACCGCACACATTGGTGCGATGAAGGTTAACCAGGAACTGGATGCCATCCGGACTCTCGGCCTGAACCCCATTGAACTACTGGTCATCCCGCGGGTATTGGCGATGATGGTCAGCCTGCCCATCCTCGCGTTTGTCGGCATGATTGCCGGTATGGCGGGCGGCGCCACGGTGTGCGCCCTGGTGTTGGACATCTACCCGCCGCAGTTCATAGCGATTGTCGAGCGGAGCGTGGAGCTAAGGCACTATCTGGTTGGGCTTTCCAAGGCGCCGATATTTGCCTTTCTGATCGCGGTGATCGGCTGCCTTGAGGGCTTCAAAGTCAGCGGCAGTGCGCAATCGGTTGGCGAGCACACCACCTCCAGCGTGGTTCAATCGATCTTCATGGTGATACTGATTGATTCGATCGCCGCCATGTTCTTCATGGAAATGGGGTGGTAGGCCATGTCTAAACACCATCAGCTTGCGCCCCACCCTGACCTCCAGAGCCAGACCGTGATTCAGGTTCGCGAGCTCTGCAACCGGTTTGGCAGTCAGGTTGTCCATGAACACCTGGACCTCGATGTAATAAACGGTGAAATTCTTGGCGTGGTCGGCGGATCCGGTACTGGGAAAACGGTGTTGCTGCGAAGCATTGTCGGCCTGAACCGTCCAACCGCCGGTCATATTCGGGTGTTTGGCGAAGATCTCCAGGAGCTCTCGGCGGGTGACCGCTCGCTAATTGAGCAGCGACTTGGCGTGCTGTTTCAGGGCGGTGCCCTATTCACGTCATTGAACTTGCAGGAAAACGTGGCGGTGCCTCTTATTGAACACGCCGGATTGAGCAGGCCAGACGCAGAGCACCTGGCCCGGCTAAAACTGGCCTTGACCGGGTTACCGCCAGAAGCGGCACTGAAATACCCGGCAGAGCTGTCGGGTGGCATGGTCAAGCGGGCAGCCCTGGCGCGGGCACTGGCTTTGGATCCAGAAATTCTATTCCTGGATGAGCCAACCGCGGGCCTGGACCCCATTGGTGCGGCTGCGTTTGATCGACTGATCCTGACCTTGCGGGACGCACTGGGCTTTACGGTGTTTCTGGTCACCCACGATCTGGACACACTTTATGCCACCTGCGATCGCATCGCGGTGCTGGCAGATAAACGCGTTCTGGTTGCCGACCGGCTGGAGCGCGTAGCCACCATCGACGACCCCTGGATTCAGGATTACTTCAACGGCTCGCGTGGGCGCGCAGCGAGCAGCGCCAGCGGGGCGAACACACCGAGGCCACAGGAGTAGTCACCATGGAACCGAAGGCCCATCACGTTATTATCGGCCTATTTACACTTCTGGCATTTGTAGCGGCACTGCTGTTTGCTCTGTGGCTCGCGAAATCGACTGCTGATCGGGATTGGTCGTACTTTCAGATCGGATTCAATCAACCGGTCAGCGGCCTTTCAAAGGGCAATCCGGTGCTGTACAGCGGCGTGCAGATTGGCGATGTGGTGGACTTGAAGCTGAACCCCCTGGACCCCAGTCAGGTGCGCGTCCTGATTCGAGTCGATCAGGACATTCCGATTCGGGAAAACACTCAGGCTTCCCTCGTGCTTGCCAACATCACCGGCAGCATGAGCGTGCAGTTCAGTGGCGGCAGCCCGGACAGCCCGGAGCTGATCGGTGATATCAATGATCCGCCCCTTATCATCGCAAAGCCGTCCGCGTTCGACAGTCTGCTGGCCAATGGTCAGAGCCTGCTGAAAAAAGCCGAGGCGCTTCTCGTTGATGCCAACAAGATGTTCTCGGACAGGAACATAGAGAACCTGACCGCCGTACTCGACAACACCCGGGAAGTATCCGATGCCCTGCTGGACCAGCGCGGCCGGCTGAACGACTTGCTCACCCGACTCGATTCCGCCAGCCAGCGGGCCGGTGAAGCGGCAGTGAAGGTCTCCAAGGTATCCGACAACACCAATGCCCTCTTGCAGAACGAGGGTCGTGCGGTATTGACCTCCCTGAACGCGGCGCTGAAAACCATTGAGACAACGTCGACACGCATTGACCAGCTGACCCAGAACAATCAGGGCGCTATTGAAGCAGGCCTGCAGGGGATGGGCGACCTTTCACCGGCGTTACGGGAGTTGCGCAGCACCTTACGTAATCTCAATCAGCTCAGCCGCAGACTGGGTGAAGACCCGACACGTGCCATCTGGGGTGGCGAGACAATACAGGAGCTATCACAGTGAGCTTGAGGCGAGCGGCCTACGTGGCCACCACGGTGTTTCTGGGTACGATCACGGGGTGCACAGTGTTTCCAAACCTGGAGCCGCCCCGGGTCATGGATTTTGCGGCGCCCTCCTCGGACATTCGCGCAGATCAAACACGCCCGCTGAGTTTACGGGTGGATACGCCCTACGCCTCTGATCCACTGGGCACCAACCGGATTCTGGCCAAACCCACGCCCCTGGAATTTCAGATATACCCGGCAGTGCGCTGGCGGGACACCGCGCCCGTGGTCATGCGCGATCTGCTCGTTGAGACGCTTCGGGAGAGTAACGTTTTTAGTTTGGTGATCAGCGACACCAATCCGGCCAATGCGGACTGGACCCTGGTGAGCGAATTGACTGCGTTTCACACCGAGTATCAGGCCGAGAACATTCAGGCTGTGATTGAATTGCATGGTCAGCTGGTGGACAACCAGAGTCGCAAGACCCTGTGCGCGAGCAGCTTTCAAGTGCAGGAGCGCTCAGAAAGCGTGGCCATTGAACAGGTCGTTGAGGCATTTAGCCGCGCCGGGCTGGAGCTGTCAGAGTCCGTCGTGCGCTGGGCTGGCAAATGCCACCAACCCAACCCCTAGCCTGCCGAAAGTTATTTGGCGGGAAACAGATCGGCCCAGGCAGCCTTCAGGTAGAGACCCATGGACCAGAGCGTCAAGCCGGCGGCGATGTACAGCAGTGCGATCGCTACGTTCGACCCCAGCACGCCCGGGGGGAACGCCAATAATCCCACGATGGCCGCCATCTGGGCTGTGGTCTTGATCTTGCCGATGTAGGAAACGGCGACGCTGGCACGACTGCCCATTTCCGCCATCCATTCCCTCAGCGCGGAAATGACGATCTCACGACCAATAATAACGGTCGCCGGAATGGTCAGCAGAATCGCCGCGTGCTCTTCAATCAACACCGCCAGGGCGACAGCCACCATCAGTTTGTCCGCCACCGGATCCAGAAAGGCCCCGAACGGCGTGCTCTGGTCCAGTTTGCGGGCCAGGTATCCATCCAGCCAGTCGGTCACCCCTGCCAGGGCGAAAATGCCGGCGCTTACCAGGTAACTCCACTCCACCGGCAAATAAAAGATCACCACAAACACCGGGATCATGATGATGCGTGAGAGCGTGAGTATGTTGGGTAAATTCATGCTGTCCTTACTCGTCGTGCAATGCTGCGTAGATGTTTTCCGCCAATGACTTGCTGATGCCCGTAACCTTGGTCATCTCATCCACACTGGCTTTGCGGATTCCCTGTATCCCGCCAAAATAGCGAATCAAATCGCGACGGCGCTTGGGGCCCACCCCTTCAATGCCTTCAAGGGTGGACTGCCGGCGTTTTTTATCCCGGCGTGCCCGATGGCCGGAAATGGCGAACCGGTGCGATTCATCCCGGATGTGCTGAATCAGATGCAAAGCCGGCGAATCCGCCGGTATCCGGAACACATCGCCGGTCATGGCGTCGATCAACTGCTCCATACCCGCCCTACGAGTCACGCCCTTGGCGACACCAATCAGCGGAATTTCGGAGATTTCCAGCTCGTCAAAGACCTCTCGCGCAATGTTCAGCTGGCCCTTGCCGCCGTCGATGAAGACCAGATCGGGACGCTTGCCCTCGCCGGCCACCATACGCTTATAGCGCCGGGTTAACACCTGGCGCATGGCGGCATAATCATCGCCACCGGTTACGCCCTCGATGTTATAAAGTCGATAGTCGCTTTTCAGCGGGCCATTCTCGTCGAAAACCACGCAGGATGCGACGGTATTTTCGCCGTGGCTGTGGCTGATGTCGAAACACTCCATCCGGGAGGGCGTTTCCGACAGCTCCAGCGTATCGCGCAAGGCCAACAACCTGCGGTATACGGTTTCCTTGCTGGCCAAGTGCGTCAGCAGGGTCTGGCGGGCGTTGGTCATTGCCAGTTCCAACCAGCGACGGCGCTCGCCGCGGACATTACCGCGAATCCGGGTTTCCCGGTTGGCCGCCTTGGTCAGTGCTTCCGCCAGTAACTCCTGGCCATCGACATCCACCGGCACCAGTACATCCCGGGGAATTTCCCGGCGAGTGTTACCACCAAAATAATACTGGCCAAGAAAGGCGCTAAGCAATTCGCCTTCGGTTTGTTCAATAGAGTAACGGGGAAAATAATCCTTGGTTCCCAATACCCGGCCACCGCGCACAATGATTACCACAATACAGACGATGCCAGCGTCTTGGGCAATGGCGATCACATCGGCATCGCCGCCCTCGCCGTCTACCGATTGTTGCTCCTGAACATGCCGGAGGTGATTGATCTGGTCTCGGTAGGCCGCCGCCTTTTCGAAATCGAGGCTTTTGGACGCAGCCTCCATGGCATTCATCAGATCCTGGATGATGTCCGGGTTCTTGCCCTCCAGAAACATGCTGGCGTGACGGATGTCTTCGCGGTAATCCTCGGGGCTTATGTACTCCACACAGGGGGCGGTACACCGATTGATCTGATACTGCAGGCACGGACGGGTTCTGTTTTTAAAATAGCTTTCACTACATGATCTTATGCGGAAAACCTTCTGCAACACATTAAGACTTTCCTTGACTGCTCCGGAGCTTGGAAACGGCCCGAACCAGGTGCCACCACCCTTTTTTGTGCGCCCACGCCGAAAAGTCAGCGATGGATAATCGCTGTGGGACGAAAGGTAAATATAGGGGTAAGACTTATCGTCCCGCAGCAGGATGTTATAGGGAGGCCGCAGGGATTTGATCAGGTTCTGCTCAAGCAGCAGCGCCTCGGTTTCACTACCGGTGATGGTCACTTCAATGGAGGCAATCTTGCCCACTAGCGCTTCAGTCTTGGGCGCCAGACCGGTTTTTCGGAAGTAGCTGCTGACCCGGTTCTTGAGGTTGCGAGCCTTACCGACATACAGGACGTTGCCGCCCTCATCGAACATTCGATAGACGCCGGGCCGTTCCGTGAGCTGTTTCAGGAAGTTCTTACTGTCGAACTCCGCTGGTTGAGTGGCGGGGTCAGACCTTGTCTGCATCAAGTAGCCCAAGCCGGACGGCCATCAAGGCCAGTTCAACATCACTGGAGATTTCGAGCTTTTCGAAGATTCGGTAGCGGTAACTGTTCACCGTCTTCGGGCTCAGACACAGCTTGTCGGAAATGTCCTGCACTTTCTGGCAATCAACCACCATCATGGCAATTTGCATTTCCCGCTCGGACAACCGCTCGAACAGCGACAGCTCGCCGTCGTCTCCGTGGTCGCCGCTCATCTGCTTGAGAGCCATCTTCTGGGCAATTTCCGGGCTGATGTAGCGTTGCCCCGAATGGGCCATGCGAATAGCCCGGACCATTTCTTTGATATCGGCACCCTTGGTGATGTAGGCCGAGGCCCCGCTCTGCATGACTCGGGTGGGATACGGATCGTCGGCACAGGCAGTGACAACGATGACACGAATGGAATCATCAATCCGAAGGATACGGCGGGTAGCCTCAAGCCCGCCAATGCCAGGCATCCTGATGTCCATCAGAACGATGTCTGGCCGCGTCTGGCGAACGAATTCTATGGCGTCCTCGCCCGAGGATGCCTTTCCGATAACGTCCAGGTCGGGGTTATCAGCCAGCATGCGGGTAATACCCGAACGCACCAACTCATGGTCATCGACAACCAATACCCTGATCAAAATTCACCTCGCACACGGACTACGGGACACTGCAGAATTGTACTGACTACCTTACCACCGTAATAGGGCCAAAATCCTGAATTGCCGCAAATTATCAAGCCGGAGTACCTAAGCCCGCTGTGTTTTCGACCGGATCAAACCAAACCACAAGATCGCCGCGCTTGACCGCAGCCGCAACCTTATCACGCTCAGCCAATGGGCTCTCGGTCTCGTTCAGCCCATGGTAGCGGGTGCAATACTCCTCCACTAACCCATTCAACTGGTCTTGAGTCAGCAACTCGGTTTCAACTACAAACTTTTCTTCCCGGGGGTCGGGCTGGGCCTGGTTAGCGGCATCGTCGGTCGCTGCATCTTCGGTCATAGATCCTCCCTTATGACCGACATGGTAAGGATTATGGCGGTGCGCGAGAAGTCCTAATCAGAAATTGAGGGCGCCAACGGATCAGGCAGCGTCGGACGCAGTCCGGAAATGCGCGATCAATTGGCGCATGGAGAGGGATTCCTGACGCAGTGCCTCACTGATGGAGCGCGTATTTTCAACACTTTCGATAAGAAAATCCGCGCTTTCGTCCAAGACAGCGGATCGACGCCCCACCCGGCCAATTTCGTCGTGCTGGGTGGTGATGGCAGCGGTGATCTCCGCACTATGCTCCTCAAGCCGGACAAATCGATCGCCCAGGCCTTCGAGGTGTCCCCGCAGGGCAACCAGATGCTCGCGGTTCTGACTGCCAGCCTCGCCCATCTCTCCGAGTAAGCCGTCTACGCCGCTCACACCTGACACCAGATCCTGAACCCACTGCGAGATATTCTGGGTCGATTCAGAGGTGCGCAAAGAGAGCGTGCGCACTTCATCCGCCACCACCGCGAATCCGCGACCATGCTCACCCGCTCGTGCTGCTTCGATCGCCGCATTAAGCGCCAGCAGATTGGTTTGCTCCGCAATCTCGGCAATCACACCGATCACCTGCTCAATTTTTCCGGTTGATTCATTCAGCGCATGAATGGAGGCCGACACACGGGATATCACTTCTACGGTGTTCTCTGCGGCTTTTTCGCTGGTTACCAGACGCTCCTGCACCCCTGCGTTGGCAGCAACGGCCTCTCTAACGGTTTCTGCGGAGGCGTTCGTGGCGTGATCGAT
>Ga0207417_1000451_pt1 | contig 14691 bp, 15 predicted proteins | sample MalvirmetagMSP82_FD_184225 | JGI IMG/M metagenome (GOLD analysis project Ga0207417, IMG submission 184225) | Marine viral communities from the Deep Pacific Ocean - MSP-82 (SPAdes) | ecosystem: Environmental > Aquatic > Marine > Oceanic | place: Pacific Ocean | collected 2011-04-19
TCGTTCTTTCGTAGGTTATTCAAGCGCTCAACGGGACTTTCACCCAGCCAATATCGTCGCATGTTCCAGCCGACCAACATTTAGGGTCACTTGGTTCTAGACGCACAGCCTCTGGATGATCGGATACAAGCACGCACCTACAACAGCCCAGCCTGGCGCCGAACCTCATCCATGATGTACTGGGTGGACAACGTCCGCTCATGGGTCATGAGATCGCTTTCCAGCCTGCCCTGCGCCACGCACTGCACAACATGGCGGATCTGGTATTCAAAGCCGTTCACCTCAAACGGACACTCGAACTCTTGCACTTTGTCGTCGTTGCCGATCAGGCTGAGCTTTTCCGATCCCCAGAACATGTTGTGAAACACAACGCGGCCCTTGCTGCCGTATAGGGTTAATTCGTTCTCGTACTTGTTCTCAAAACTGCACAGCAACTGGCTGGCCCGGCCATTCGGGTAATGCAGCTGCAGGGCGCAGGTTTCATCCACCCCGGTCGGCCCTATATGCACCTGGGCGACGATGTCGTCCGGCTCAGCCTGCATAAACCACTGGGACGTGGCGATGGTGTAAATGCCCATATCCAGTACCACCCCACCGGCCAGCTCAGGGTTCAGCAGGCGGTCCGAATTATCCCTCGGCACCACGAAGCCAAACGACGACCGCACGCTGCCAACCTCACCAATCATGCCCTGCTCCAGCCAGGCATTGGCCTGTTGATACGCTGGCAGGAACAGCGACCACAGGGCCTCCATCACAAACACGCCCTTGGCCTTGGCGGCCTCGAACAGCTGCTCGGATTCGGCAGCAGTGACGGTTAACGGCTTCTCCACCAGCAAGTGCTTACCGCAATCTATAGCGGCCAGCGCCTGCTCAAGATGGAAGTTGTGGGGTGTCGCGATATAGACGGCATCCAGGCTTTCGTCCTGGAAGAGTTCTTCGTAAGTCTGATGCACCGTTTCAATCTGGTATTTGTCGGCAAAGGCGTAGCCACGCTCGGGCTTGCGGCTGGCAACGGCCATCAACCTACCCACACCCTCGGCCTGCATGGCCTCGGCAAACTTCTCCGCTATCCGCCCTGGCCCGATCAGGCCCCAGTTCAGAGTAAAGCTAGCCATACCGTTGTCTGCCCCTTTTGCAAACCATGCCCTGAGCCTATTTATTCAACTGTAATGGTGATCTTTTCCGACATCACCGGATCGCTGTGGGGCACGTGGGCATAATTGCCCAGCAACAGCTGCAGGGTGTGCTCGCCCGGTGACAGCATAATCTCGGTTTCAGTCTGACCACCGCCGAAGTGCTTGATCTGATCGGTGGCCGGCAGGGGCTTGCTCAAATCCGACGGCACATCGGTATCGATCAACAGATGGTGATGACCGGTACCTTCTTTATCCGTACCGGCCGGTGCCACGCCCATATTGCGCAGGCCAAACACCACCGTCACGGGGCTTTGAACGGTGTCGCCATCGCCTGGCTGCACGAAGTAGACCTCGGCATTGGCGGGGGCCTCTGACACCATGCTTTCAGCGAGCGCGCTCACAGGTGCGAGCATTACGGCTGATAATAGAGTGGCTGCAATCCTGATCATTTTATGTCCTCCCTTTCATTGGTCTGGTGTCAGTCTAGTAGATGTTCGCAACCTCAACATTCTGTGATACTGACCGCAAGCCCGCCCAGGGAGGTTTCCTTGTACTTGTGGGACATTTCCAGCCCGGTTTGGCGCATCGCCTCAATACAGTTATCCAGCGGCATAAAGTGTTTTCCATCACCCCGCAGCGCCAGCGAGGCGGCCGAATACGCCTTGATGGCGCCAAAGCCGTTACGCTCGATACAGGGCACCTGCACCAGCCCCTTAACCGGATCGCAAGTCATGCCCAGGTGATGCTCCAGCGCGATCTCGGCGGCATTCTCCACCTGCCGGGCGGTACCGCCCCGCACTTCACACAAACCGGCAGCAGCCATGGCGGCCGCCGAGCCGACTTCGCCCTGGCACCCCACCTCGGCACCGGATATGGAACTGCGTTGTTTGATCAGGCCACCAATGGCACTGGCCGTTAGCAGGAAATCCCTCACCTGTTCCTGCGTGCCGTGTTCATGGGTAATAAAGTAATACAGCACCGCCGGTATCACCCCAGCCGCCCCGTTGGTGGGCGCCGTCACCACCATATTGCCGGCGGCGTTTTCCTCGTTGACCGCCATGGCATAGGCACACAGCCAGTCATTAATATTCGCCGCCTCCGGCTTGTTCTTTATGCCCTGGTAAAGGCCTTTGGCCCGCCGGGGAATCTCCAGGCCACCCGGCAGTACGCCCTCTGCCGCCAAACCGCTCTCTATGCAGGTCCGCATAGCGCGCCAGATGCTGTCCAGGCCCTCAACGAGCGTATGTTCATCCAGATGCTCAAGCTCGTTAATCCACTTCATGCGAGCGATGGAAAGCTGGTTCTTGTCAGCAAGCGCCAGCATGGCGTTGGCCGAATCAAAGGGATAGGTTGAGGAATCGACTGCGGCGAACTTCAGAGGGGCCTGCAACTGGTCAATTTCAGCCAGGGTATTGATGAAACCGCCACCGATGGAGAAATAGGTTTCGGTGCACAGGAGCTTGCCCTCACCGCCCGTCAGTTCAAACACCATGCCGTTGGTGTGCTGCGGCAGGGGCTTGCCGGTATCAAAAACAATATCGCGGGACGGGCTGAATAAAAGGGAACGATTCTGCTCCAGCTCGACACTCTCGCTTTGCCAGAGCTCAGTGACCAGCGCTTGTACGTCGGTATCGACCAGCCTGGCAGGAAGGTAGCCGTGCAATCCCAGGGCAACCGCCCGATCGGTCGAATGACCTTTGCCGGTATAAGCCAATGATCCTTTGAGGGTGCAGCGGATAGTGGCACCCTGCAGGCTTGCCGCATCGAACGTCTGTTCTTTTATCCGTTCGATAAAATCATGGGCGGCAACCATTGGCCCGACCGTATGGGAACTTGACGGCCCGACACCTATTTTGAACAGGTCCAATACACTGATGAACATGGTGGCCTTGCAGTCGCGGAGTGTTATGAAAAGTCTAGCACGGCCGTGAACGCTCGGCTTGCGACGTACCGAAGCGAAGCGCGGGTGGGTCCATAGCAGCCGCGAGTCGGCTGCATAACTGTCAATTACTGAATTGGTTGCTCACTGTTGTTGACAGTGGCGTGCGCTAACGCCGAGGGCGTCTGGCAGCCTACAATCGCTGGGGCCTGATGGATCAGCTCGTCGTTCTCAAGCGCCTCCACCATGAAAAGAGCAAAGTCCACGCGGCGCGTGAGATTGCTCTCAAGGATTGGGTCACCAACGTGTCGAGCCCACACCGGCAGACCCTGACTTTCCCCTTCTTCGAGGTCGCTCCCACGTACGACTGTCCATTTCGTATCGCTGGCAAAAATTCGCCTGCAGGCCTCCACCTGATCGTCCAACTCAACCAGCCGGAAGAGCCTTGCTAACCCGCCAAAGACTGCAATGAGTGCTTTCAGCTTCCAGGAATAGACATCTTTGCCATCAAGGCTTATGTGCCAACCGCACGAAAAGATCAGGCGTGCCCCGGGATCCGCAAAGTCCATCACGGCCTGTGCGGTACCCGAGGAGTATTGCTGAACTCCCCAGGGCACCAGAACGGTCAGCACACCGTCACATCCCGAGACGGCCTTTTTGATGACCTCCCGGTCATTCGTGGCGCCCGGAATAATAGTGATGCGCTCTTTGAAATCATCAAGTTTGCTTACGCTTTTCTCGCGGCAAACGCCGACCACCTCATAGCCACGATTCAGAGCGTGCCGAATCATGTACCGCCCGAGCTTCCCTGATGCGCCCACAATGCAAACCTTGTTCATATCGCTCCTTGAAAATGACGAGACGGAAAAGATCCTGGCTACACATCTTGCTTGTTGGTCGGTTACGCGTGTCGCAACGCTGCGCGAAACCGACAAACAAAAAGCGGGGTCTCAGGCCCGCTCTTTGTTGGTCGGTGTTGATGCTGTTTGTTAGGCGGAGGCCAACCAAGGGCTTCCGTCACACGCGCGTCGACTCGACTTCGGAGACCCACTCGCACTTGATACCGGCCTTCTCATGATGCTTGTGGATTGCTTCTGCGTTCGGAGCGTCTAACACACAATAGATCTTATCGTCCTTCTCGCTGAACAATATATCGTGGTGTGTAACCCCGAATTCGTCCGGTGGCGCATTCTGTAACTTCTTCAACTCATCAGCCGTGAACGGCTTCATGGAATGCACATCGATAAACTTTGGCATGGCTTTGTCACCTCCTCCCGTCTGAACAGAGGATCCAAGTGTTTATCGAGCGCCTCGCGGCGGGAAAATGAAAGGCGTTCGATACAGCCCCCTTGTAGCGTAAGTCCCTTGCTACAATTTTATTATAGAGCAGATCAGTAGCATACGAGAGCTTTTGTGCTCCTGTGCAGCAGGCCATCGAATTCAATGGGCCTGCGGATGAGCGGCTAAGGGAACCGGACCCTCGCCAATCAGGGTGACCGCGGGGTGACTCCATGTAGCAAAGCTTTGGGGCCATCGTGTAGGTGCAAAGCGACGAAACCAAGGTTCCCGCCGCAACGCGTCAACAACAGCTTTTGCTATAAGCTGTCCTGATGGCAATGCCCAGCTTTATCCAAAAGAAGTGGGAGCCCGAAGAAGTGGCTCCACCGCTTTGCATGTTCATTCATATCGCTGGTCCAGTCCGTATGGTCTACGGTCGCAGGTTTGAACCCATAGTCGCTGGGGCTATCTACGGACTTGGCAAACAGTGAAACGGTCAGCGCGGGATCGTCATGCACAAGCTCCACATCCCAGTACGTGGTACCAGACGTAACTTCATAGTCTTCAACGTATTTATGCTCGGCACGGATGCCCCGGTAATAGCGTATCTTGGCTACACGTGTATCCGTTCCCAGAAGTCCACGACGCTGAATCCGTATGCTTTCCGACCCAAGCTCAACAGAGTCGATACGGTTCCATGCAGATATACCCGCTACCATCAATGTGCCTGACAGGATCGCAAGGAAAACATCCAGATGGCGCAAATCATCATCAGTAGGCGCGAAAAGACTTTCCACATAGACCATCATCAACCCAAAAAGAAAAAACCCGCCGATACAGAAGAATAACCAAGCAGCCCGCTTCCATGGCCGAGTCTCCACATGAACAGGTAACCGCGCGGGGTCAAATTCCTCTCCATCACGAAAAGCCACGATCGGCATGACGAGATACCTTGATCGGGGATAATGACCTTCTGCTACATCTGATTTCATAGTCAGTATCTTAGATTACTACGATCGATTTTCTTACCGTTTCAAGATCAACCAAAATTTCAAGCGAGCCTGACCCGATCAGTTGAACCGACACTTAAATTACGAAAATCAGCATTAGTTAATACCTGATCAGGTTTCGTTCATTCCTGTGCCAGTGACCACAAACACGATTCTGTAATTCATGAAGATGGATACCGTCCTTATACCAACTTTACCACCAACGTCTCAGTAGCACCCTTTTGAAAACTGTAATGGACACTCTTTAGCGAGACATCAAAGCCGTCAGCGAATAGAACAGTCATGACAGAATCCAGATGCTTTGATAGCTTTCCGTCCAACGGGACAACAGGAAAGACGCGAACCTCAGAGGCAATTCTGCACAACTCCCGAATTGATGCCAGCTTCCTGTCGCATCTTGACCATGAGCCGCAATGGCTCAAGTCGGCGATCTTTCACTGAGATCGCGATAGCTCAAGCTCATAGCCAATGAGAGAAAGTTCTGGGAACACAAGAAAAGAGACATTGGAGAGTGCGGCTACCTTGATAGCCTTTATATGAGCCTCCAAGTTTCGGTCGAAATCTCCACTTTCGGATGAGATCTGGGCCACACCAACTTTCAAACCTGTCACAAAGTCATCCTTGAAAAATAACACTGCACTTAGTGGAAAAGTGGCCGCGTAGCCAGTACCTTGCCCGGCTGCAGCGCCTTGTCATTTCGTTTTCCGTCGTTTCCCAAGTACTTGAGAGCTATACCTAGTCCATTTTCGGTTAAAGGGCCTGAATTCATAAAAGAGCTCGCTTTCGCCAATAGTTTCCCATGAGTTGTCGAACAGACTATCAAGGTCATCTATCCAACTATCTTCATCTGGAGTCGAATTCTGATCGAAATCGAACGGACTAGATATAATGAGCAATCCGCTAGGGCTCATGATGTCCTTGATATGAGATATCATGTCTTTTGGCTGATGATGCCTATCGACTACATTGAGGCAAGTTACTAGATCGAAGTTCTTTAACCCCGCACATTCTTCAAGATTTTTGTTTAGTATTTTGAGTCTATCCGCCCCCAGGGGGATAGGTGCAGGCCTACCGCTGGCGGATACATATATTGGGCCCGCAGCAGTATTTACCATAGGCAAATCAGGTAATGGAATTTCCGACGCCAATAACATCCCGGCCCAATGGCAAAATGCAGCTGAAGGTTCTACGAGCGTTAGATTATCAATGCCGGAAATCTCACGATCCAGCTCGTATATTGTTCTACCCGTCCCGCCCCCGATATCACAAACGCTCCTGATCTCTAGTGCAATTTCATTTGCCCAGCTTTTGGCCAGCCTTGCCACTTCCTGAAAGAACACAGGCCTAACTAGCTCATCATCAATGCCTGGTTTCGTTTCGCGTTTTGAAGTGATGCTATTACTGGGTTGCTCGAATAAAAAGTCCGACCAGCCAGCTTCCAGGTACATCGCGAGTTTCTGCGGGGTGGCGTAATCTTCAGTCATCTAACATTTTTGATCCATAGTTTTGTTGCTGCAAAAAATCCCCGCCATGCTGGCAGACGACCAAACATTACAAGGGCAAAGACTCATGAACTTTTACCATAGCACCCACCGTCAGTTCGATCGCTTCGAGCTTACGAGCGCTGGGACTTAAGCCCAAGCAAGAGCGCTGTGCCAATTAGGCCCACCCCTGCAAATCTTTCAACCCATACCTGCTTTCTGTCGCTTAATTTCATTGCTACCCAGTTGCCGCATTTACCGTAGGCACTGAGAAAGATGCCGTCGATCAAGATGTAGGAAAAGCCCAGCACGAGAATCTGTGGCAACAAGCTATGAGCCGAACTCAGGAATTGTGGAAATAGAGCAGCAAAGAATACAACAGCCTTAGGATTAGCGGCTGATGTGATAAATCCCCGAGCCCAAAGAGTTTTCAGCGATGCTTGACCAGCCGGTGCGGCTGCGCCCCGCGTTTTGAACGATCGGATAACCTGATTAGTGCCGAGCCAAATCAAATAGCTCACCCCAAGCCATTTCACAACAGCAAACCCATATTCGGAGGCGCTCAAAGCCGCTGCCAATCCAAGCCCTGCCAAGACAATCTGAATAGCATTTGCTGTTAAGTCACCAGCAGCCGTGGCAAGTGACCTTTGAAATCCATTCGACGCACTGACGGAAAGCATGAGCAAATGACTCGGCCCCGGTGTGCACATGAACAGCAGTACCGTACCGACATACAGAGCCCATGTTTCAATAGTCATTTTAAGTTCCTGCTGGGTGGGTTGGTATCTCGTGTTGAATTAGCCCGTGTAAGCATTTACTGCCTTAACGGAGTCACCGCAATTTTGTTCAATACATTAGCAGTGGCGCTATCGCAGACTTTAGCTGGACCCCATAAACAGAGAGACAAAAATGACAACCTCATTGATTTTACCAATGACGGCATTTGCCCTAGCGGCATCCATTTCGCCCGGCCCTGTAAACCTGGTATGCCTGAGCAGCGGCACCCGCTATCCACTTGCCAAAGGGCTAACCTTCGTCACCGGTGCGACCCTGGGCTTCATCCTTCTTTTCGTCACCATAGGTTTGGGGCTTTATTCTGTGCTGACGGTTGTACCGGGGTTCAATACATTCTTGCGTTGGGCCGGCGTCGCATTTTTGCTTTATCTTAGTGTTCAGCTGTTTCGCGATGACGGGCGCCTACCCGAGGGTGAAACCCGCAAAGCACCCGGGTTTATGACCGGCGCGATCATGCAGTGGCTCAATCCAAAAGCCTGGTTAGCTTCAGCTTCGGGGATTGGTGCTTACACGAGTGGCCACGACTTACGTGAAGTCATCATGTTTGCGATGCTCTACATGCCCATCTGCTGGCTATCACTGAGTTGCTGGGTTTACGCTGGGGTCTACCTGCGTCGCTACATTCAACGCCCCGTTGTCCTGATTACACTGAACCGGGCACTCGCGCTTTTACTTGCCGCCAGCTGTATCTATCTGCTGATTGAGTAATGAACGTTGGTATTGCTTAGGCGTGGCAGCCAGCAATTTCTTGAACGTACGTTGAAAATGCGGCTGGTCAGCAAATCCCGAATTAACCGCAGTTTCGGCAATAGGCCTGCCACGCTTCAGCTCTTGTTGCCCGTATTGAATCCGATAATTAATCAGATACGCGTGTGGAGTGAAACCAAAGTGATGTTTAAAGGACCGGATTAAATGCCCCGGGCTGTATCCGGATTGCTCGCACAACGTATCCAAAGACACCTCAACGGATGCGTGAGCCTTCAAGTAATCAGCCACCGCTTGCAAGTTATCTGGTGCCTCCTGTTGCGGTTCTGCCACTTGGCCTGACAATTCGTGCATCAGGGCTGTCAGATATTCCACAACAGCCGTTTGCTTTTCCAGCAAATCTCGATCCGACCCCAGCAAGCATTCTGCCATTCGACAATACCCCACATACCACTCGTGATCATGCAGGGTGGCTGTCGAGATATCCTGCCAAACCGGTGTGTCCAGAAGGGCCGCCTCGTGTCGTAAATTGGTTAACCAATCAGTGTCGATATACAGCATCAGGTAGCCCCAAGGCTGATTGTCGATCGGATTACAGGCATGAACCCAGTTAGGATTCACAATTACCAGATCTCCTGCACTGACCTTGAACTGATCGCCCCGATAGAGAAACGTGCTCTGGCCCGTAGTTATAGCGCCGATAGACCATTGAGTATGGCTATGTGGAGCGTAGCAGACCTCCCTCCCATCCATGACTCTCCGGAGCTCCACATAAGGCATGCGCGAATCCCGCCAGAACAGAGGTTTGCTTGGATCGTTCATATGGACTCACCCCGGTGCAGTCGACACTCCTGGCCTATGATTGAACTTCAATAAAGGTGCCATCGGGCCGACGAATGACAGCGTCTATTCCGTTGTCGTCGATCAATGGGAAATACACGTCGATACCTTCTTTGAGCATCAAGCCAGCGACCCAATATTCAATACGCTTGTCGAACCCGGCTGAACGTCAAAATGTGATGCTCGTAGAATTTAATACTGCGCTTACTGGCTTGTCCGGCGCAACGATTTTGTTAAAGAGAGCGTTGCGCCATTTTACAGGTCGATTTCACCACGAATGACTTCAATAACTTGGCCGCCAACCCAGATTTCATCTGAAAATTGGCGTAAGTGGACGCGACCCGTACGCTCAAGAATCGTGCCTTGGCTTGCAATATAAGTAGGCTCTACCAAACCATCATTAATGAGCCACTGGGCCAAGCTCGCGTTCAAACTGCCCGTAACTGGATACTCATACCCTCCAACTCCGACAAACGCTCGGACCTCGACACTGGCGTCATGACCAGAGACCGGATCAGCCGAAAATACATTGACTTGCGATTATCGAAAGCGGGACATAGTAATTAAGCCCTTTAACGCGAAGCTAATCTGCGCCCTGAAAAGGGCGTCCGGAGGAGGCTGCAGGCCGGAACGAACTTGAACGACTGGTAATGTGCTACCCGAAGAAACAGCCATTCTCGTCGGCATTCACGATAGCAAAGAATTCCTCGATGGAGCGTGACTCAGGTTCTGGCGTGTACGAATGCCACTTTAGATCGCTGCGCATCCAGTAGATTTTCCAGCCTTGGGATTTCTTGACGTAGGTCGCTTTTGCTACCGGAGATTCAATGATCGTGGATGGCTCCCGGAAATGGGGGCGAATCTCGACAATCTGCACGCTTTGGCCAGAAACTCGAACATCTAGATCTAACTTGGGCCGGATCTCGACTGGTGGCCTCCGGTCTTCCAGAAATTCAGATACGGCTCGCTCGATTCTCTTTGCTTCTAATTCACTGAATGCCAGACGGATTCTCTGTGGGAAGTCATATCAACGCCAGTGGTAATGGACGTCAACAAAGCGCAGCGTAGTTGGCGTCCCGTTGACCACATTGTTAAATTCATTCGGTACCGCTACTAAAACCCGTTGTCCCCACTGCATCTACGTTACCGTCGAAATGGCCATGTGCAACTTACTCTCGCACGCTGACTTAGTCGCAGTTTTCGCCTTGCTCCTCATGCCACGGATCAAACTGTTTGAGTACTTGGCGAATGAGTCTTTGGCCGCCAGTTGCCCTACTTGTCCGGCTGAATCGAGATGTGCCGGTCCGGCGGCGGCAGTTTGAGTAGCATGGCCTCCACGTCAACCGTGTGGATAGCGAAAAAAGCTTCCGCCGCTTCAATCAGGGCCGCCTCGGTTTTGAGGATACCAAGATAGACCGGCCATTCGGCGTCGATCAGTTCCGTGCTGTAACGATCCGGATCGACTTCCACCAGCTTGACCAGAAACCGGAACTCCATTTCGTTCATGACGGTGTAATCGCACCGCTTGTGCAGAAACATGCCCAGCATCTGTTGGGCATTGTAAGCGTCATGGCGGACCAAGTCGGTACCAATCCGCCGCTCAAGTCGATCACTGTAGACAAACCATTTGCGCAAACAGATGCTACCCTCAAGATCATCGAAGGAGTCCGGTTGTCGGCCAGGTTGCGCGAACACACGGTCACGCCAGGTTAACACCGGTCCGACGGCGTGCATCCGGTCTGGCAGCGGCATCCATTGCGGGTTGGCAAAAACCGCGTTGGCTCGTCCTTCTTCCAGGGCCCAGGCCTGGCGTTTGCGCGGCATCGGGCGGAAATCGGCTGCGATACCGGTCCCCAGCGTGAACTCATTGATCACGTCGACCAGAATGCCCTTGTTAAGGTTGTCACCGTAATAAAACGGCAGAAAACCCTCGTCCGACCCCATAATCTGGAGCGTTTGTGACGAAACTGGAAGGAACCAGAATGCTGCGATGATCAGCAAGCCTATTCTCATTGGGTCCTCCTCCCAGTAATCGATCGGGGTAGGCCGTCGCTTGTCCGACGTTCATTTGGCCAGTTAAAAAGAGCCTTTAAATAAATCTGTGTGAACCGTTTGAGGGAACAGCACCATTGTGCCATACCGCTTTGCGGTCCAATGCCCGTCGTACTTAGTCGCAGCAAATCCCCAGATAATCACAAGGGTACATGCGTAAATGGCGGAGATAATATTCCTATCACAACCATAAAGTCACCATTCACAGCTTTTCCTACCTTTAACGCCTAGCCAACCGGTGGAGGCGCACCAGCGCCGGAATCCGCGTTACGCTTTTCGTTAGCAGTTTCTGCGAATTAGTTTTCATGGCGGTGCAAATGGGAATATTTCTCTCGCCATTTAATGCACCGTTGCGCGTCGCGGTCTTCGTAAATACGGATAGCCGCAGGAAGGTCTAGATTGAAAGCATCCTCCCGAACCTCCCCCAAAGCCGTTAAACGCATGGTGAACCAGGCAGTTATGCCCCCTGGCGGATTGGAATCGAATCTTGGAAACTCGGGATCACCACCTTCGTCGGTCAACCAGACCTCCGCAATCCTGGGGTTAATAGCCATGGCACGTGCCAAACCCACCATGTCGGCAGCGCCACTAGCTACCGCATCGATTGCTTGATCACGCGTTTTAAATCCACCCGTCAACATCACGGGCACTTTAGTTACCTCTTTGGCACGTCGAGCGAAATCAATAAAGTATGGTCCCTGACTTGAGCCATCGGAACTTGCCTTTGCGCCAGGGAAATAGGTACCTCCGCTGATATCAATCAGATCTATCGAGGTTCGATCGAGAAGGCGCACCACCTCTAAAGCATCAATTTCCGTCAATCCACCCTCAAGCTGATCCGTTGAATTAATCCTGATCCCAACGGGAAACGACGGACCAACGGCCCGCCTTACTTCATGTATCACGTCGAGTACTATCCGGCATCGCGCCTCAATAGAACCGCCGTAGCCATCGCTCCTGTGATTAAACAATGGAGACAGGAACTGGCTGAGTAAAAATCCGTGTCCCGCATGAATTTGAACACCGTTAAAGCCCACAGTCTTTGCAAGTAAAGCGGCTCTTGCATACATGTGGGGCAACTCTCGAATATCATCAATCGACATTCCAGCGCACTGAAGGCCTTCAATATCAAGGGCAGATGGACCCTTGGGTTGACTGATCTGCAAATACGACAGGGCACCAGCGTGGCCGAGCTGCGGCCACAAATGCGCACCATTAATCGTCGCTCGGCGGGCTAATGACCGCAGCATTTTGTGGTTTGCGCGTTCTGCGAGTACCAAATTCCCCGGTCTCTCCGGGAAGCGAGGATCGCCTTGAACTTCACCGATAAAGGACACTGCGGCCCCACCGTCCGCCCATCTTTCGTAAAGGTGAATCTGTGCTTCGGTGGGATCACCTTCACCGTTTGCGAGCGAGTCCGACATTGGTGATTTTGCTAGTCGATTCTTAAAAACCGTACCACAAGGAAGCTCCAGAGAGCTTCGAAGAACGTGAATAGAGTTTGAGTGTCGGATCGTGATTATCCTTTTAACTGCTAACGCAGATCACAGCGGTGCCCCGAAAGAGGAGGCCGCAGGCCGCGTACTGATGCGTATAGTTAGAGCGCTTTTCGAAATATGGAAACATCGGAAACAAAATATGGACCATTCTCTACAAATTCCCATCCGCGCTTACGAAGCGAAGATTCGGGCGTGCCTGACCCCTCGCCGGTACCAACATAAATAGAGTGAAATCCCAGCTCTCGGGCTTTGTTCTCTATTGCGGCAATCAGGCACTCCGCAATCCCGCGACGTCGAAACTCCGGACTTACGAGCAATGCAGCAAGCCATGGCCCCCAGTGCTTATGGGTTGAGACAGATTCGGCTTTCAATGCGGCTGTCCCTGCGACCTCGTCGTCGACGATTGCCACCATTGCAATTGGCAACTTCCCCCGATTGCACGACTCCCACAAATCGGTGGTCGCGTCGCCGGGGCCCTCTGGGCCGTAATATGGCGCCCACTCCCGCTCGAACCATTCTCTGAGGCTTGGAAGCGCCTCCGGGTGATCCGCCAACAACTCCACTTCAACAGTATTCATGGCGCTCCTTCTTGCGCTCTAACGCCGCGCTCCCCGTTAAATTAGGAGCAAAGCGAGTAATTTTTCCTTGTGCAGCAAATTGTTATGCAGGTATTTTGCCTTGGGCGATATTCAGTTAGCCAGAAGTGTCCGCACGAACTATTGGTTCAAAATATCTTCGATCCAATTTAGAAATCTGGCTGCACTTCTAGTTTCGAAGCTGTCCTTATTTGGTACGTAATAGCAAAGGTCTGATTTGACCGGTCGAGTATCAAATTGTTGTAGGAGGCTAGATTTTAACAGCCTCTTGGTGAGCGTCGTAGAACAGAACACAAGTCCATTTTCTGCCATAGCCTGCTGGATCCCGAAAAGCTCTTGATCAAATTTTTTGAGCTTAATATTAGACCCATCCAGTCCATTTACTTCCAACCAAGCGGCTAGTGGAGGATCCGGTAACGATTTATTTTTCCACTCCGTTGTAAAAAGGGTAATGGGTTCATTTGACCAAGAAGGAGACGTCATTCCATAAGCACCAAATACATTGAATGACTCAGATCTAATGACATCAGAATCCTCAGCGACTGAGACGTCACCGAACCGAATTGGAATAATATATGATTGGCTATCGACCGACTCGCCGGTCGATATTTCCATAGAAATATCGGGGTTGGCTTGTTCAAATTCATGCTGGGAAGGGATCAGAACCATAGCTGCCAATGATGATGTCGTCGTCACCCTGACCGCACTGCCAGCCTTCATCACCTCTTCCAACGCACTGTCAATTATTCGAAATCCGTCCGAGGTTGCTTTAGCTAATCTTAAACCTGTTCCGGTTAGTGATATCCGCCGTCCCAGTCGATGAAACAAATTTACATTTAACCGACGTTCCAGGTTGCTAATGTGGTGTGAAATGGCTGTTGGCGTCAGCGAAAGCTCTTCTGCAGCCAACTTAAAACTTCCCCGACGGGCAGCCGACTCAAAGGCTTTCAGCGCCTGTAATGATACCTGCAAACTTAACCTCCAAATCAGCAACTGGTTCATCGATAGTATAGATGATTCAAACTCATCTATAAGTGTAACTTTTTCGTTTGTACTATTCTATACAGGCTCACAAAATGGCTCCTGTTATTAATCAACTAAGGTAATGAACATGAGCACATTATTACACATCGACTCCAGCGTTAGAGCGGCGAGCAACCCGAACCCAGATCACGATTCCATATCGAAAAATATCGCTCTCCGATTTATTGATACATGGAAACAGAATCGGCCTGAAGATGAGTATATCTATCGTGACGTTGGAGTGAATCCTCCTGCCTTCATTACACAGGATTGGATTGGCGCGGTGTTTACCCCTGAGGAAAAAAGGACCCCGGCACAGAAAGAGAGACTGGCACTATCAGATGAACTGATAGCTGAGGTGGCAGCAGCCGATGTTATCTTGATTTCCTCACCAATG
>Ga0207417_1000467_pt1 | contig 14433 bp, 16 predicted proteins | sample MalvirmetagMSP82_FD_184225 | JGI IMG/M metagenome (GOLD analysis project Ga0207417, IMG submission 184225) | Marine viral communities from the Deep Pacific Ocean - MSP-82 (SPAdes) | ecosystem: Environmental > Aquatic > Marine > Oceanic | place: Pacific Ocean | collected 2011-04-19
TGCGCGATCGCCGCTCGATCACCCCCTTTCACGGCAACGCCCAGGTCCTTGGCAGCGGCCTGCATGTCACTGAGTTTCTGCGCGAAGTCGTCGCGGTTTTCCCAGATCTCCGGTTTTGCACGGGTGGTGCCCTTGTCGGAACCATCGGGGAAGCCGCGCAGCAGGTTCAGCGAAACAACCGCATTGAAATCATCGGCAAAGCCCTGCAGCTGTTCCTGGTTCCAGGGCATTTCGCCCTTCACCATGGCGCCCATGGGTCCGAAGTTGGCCCCCAGCAGCGCAAAATAGGACTGCCGGTAGGATTGGTGAAATTCGTTCTCGTCGAGGTGCGACAACGCCAGGGGAGACAGTGCCAGGGCGGCAACCGAGACCAGTGCGGCAACAGGCTTCAGTACGGATTTGCTCATGGTGCGCTCTCTTGTTAGCAGGACGTCAACCCATCCTATAGGGCCTTGCCACCTGCTGGCAAGCAGGCGCTGCGCTCGATTCCGCTGCCGAGGCCAACGGCGCCGGCCAACTTTTTGAACCTGCCTTGTGTTACGGGGGCGACCACTGCGGAAAAGGCCGCGCAGTGGGCTACCATGGGCGATGCATTGGTACGAGGTATGGCATGAGCGCTCAGCAGTGGGATTACAGTTTTGATGTGGTTGTGGTGGGATCCGGAAATGGCGGGCTCACGGCAGCGCTTTGCAGTTATGAGATGGGCACGCGCGATGTGCTGGTGGTGGAAAAGTCCGACCTGTACGGTGGCACCAGCTCCATTTCCGGGGGCGGTGTCTGGATACCCTGTAACCGCTACGCACGGCAAGCCGGCGCCGAGGACTCGCTGGAAAACGCGCGCACCTACCTGCGCCAGCTGATTACCGAGGAGGAGGTGCCGGATTACCAGCTGGATGCCTTCCTCGAGAATGGCCCGAAAATGGTGGATTTTCTGCACGAGCGCACACGCGTGCGCTACGTGACGCTCGAGCACTACCCGGATTACTACACCAACCTCGAGGGCGCGATGGTGGGTCACCGCTCCATGGAACCGGAGACCTTTCCGGCCAGCGAGCTGGGTGAGGAATGGCGCCGCCTGCGGCGCACCCACCCGATGATGCACCTCGGGGGGCTGATCGGCTTTACCCAGGTGGAAGCCGCGCTGTTGATCGGCCAGCAGCCTGGCTGGTGGAAAACCGCGCTGAAGCTGGTGGCTGCCTACGTCGCCGATATTCCCTGGCGCCTGAAGGACAAGTATCACCGTCGCCTCGCCACCGGCTGTGCCGGCGTGGCGCGCCTGCGCGCCTCGATGCAGGATCGGGATATTCCGCTCTGGCTGAGCACCCCCATGCGCCGGGTCATCGATGAGGACGGCGTGGTCACGGGTATCGAAGTCACCCGCAACGGTGAAACCCTGCGCATACAGGCGCGCAAAGGCGTGATACTGGCTGCCGGTGGGTTCGAACACAACCAGGCCATGCGTGAACAGTACCTGCCCAAACCCACGGACCACCGCTGGAGTGCGGGTACCCTAGACAACACCGGTGATGCCATCCTCGAAGGCCAGCGGCTGGGCGCGAAAATGCACCGCCTTGATGAGGCCTGGTGGTGCAACACCATCTCCGTGCCGGGCGAAACCATCCCGCGCCTGAGTATCATGGAGAAGTCGTATCCAGGATCTATCGTAGTGAATCCAGCGGGTGAGCGTTTCAGTAACGAATCGCAAAACTACATGGCGTTCCAGCAAGAGACCTTCGCCAAGCACAGCGACGAAAACCCCTGTAACCCCAGCTGGCAGATATTCGATGCCAGCTTCCGCGCGCGTTACTTCGTTGGCCCGCTGTACAACAGCACTTTCCGGCCCGACTGGGCAGTGCCAAAACGCTATGAGACCGAGGGCTTTTTTGCCAAGGCTGACACCATCCCCGAGCTGGCACGCAAGATTGGCGTGAACCCGGAGGGTCTGGCGTCCACCGTGGCGAAAATGAACGAGTACGCCGTGACCGGGGTGGATCCGGACTGCCATCGCGGTGACTCGGCCTACGACCGCTACTACGGCGACCCGCGTGTCACGCCGAACCCCTGTCTGGCACCGATCGACAAGCCGCCGTACTACGCGATGAAGGTGGACCCGGGTGACTTCGGTACCCAGGGGGGCATGGTGTGTAATGCCCATGCGCAGGTGCTGCGTGAGGACGGCTCGGTAATTCCCGGCCTGTATGCCATCGGTAACTGCAGTGCACCCACGCTGCCCTGTTACCCTGGCCCCGGCTCAACCCTCGGGCCGGCTATGACCTTTGCCTATCAGGCGGCCAAAGCCATTACCGGGTTCAAGGACGCCTGATACCTCAGGGCACCAGCCAGCGCATCGCGTAGACCAGCGTCGCGCTGGCGGCTCCCCAGGATCCCAGCACCCGCAGCCCGATACGCTGCCAGCCCGCCGAGGCGCGCTCACTGAGATCCGCTACCAGCAACAGGCAGGCAAAGGCACCCAGAGCCGTCCCCGCCAGAGTTGCCACGTAGGGGGCCGGCGCCAGCCCCTCCGGCGCGGAGTCCAACCCCAGCAGCAGTGCCACGGTAGCGCCGATGAGGGGAAACAGGCCAGGGGGCAGACGCCATTGCAACACCACCAGTAGACCCATCAGGGCCGAGGCCAGCAACAACAGCGGCTCCGGATCCTCGGCAACCCCTGCGCCCGAGAGCGAAAGCCCCGCCACCAGTGCCGGCAGAAAGCCCAGATACGTCCTGCGCACCGCCGCCATACCCCGTTGCCCGGCCAGCAGGCCCAGCATCACAAGGGAAAGCACATGGGCTGGCACCACCAGCGGGTGCAGTATGCCGCCGTAGAAGTCGCCAACGCCCTGCATGGGCGCATGCGACCAGGCGGGAAACGCTGCGCAGCACAGGGCGAGCGCCCCTGCCAGACGGTACAACGATAACGGATTCAAACGGCCTGCCAGAGGAACAAGCCTCCGGCCAGTGCGATCACCGCACCGGCGGCACGCACCGCGCTGCGGCCCAGCGGCCAGCGCACCAGCAGCCCGAAGCCAATGCCTGACAGGTGCAGCAGACCGGTGGCGATCACAAATCCCAGACTGTAGGCCAGCGGGCTCGCCGCATCGGGCAACTCCGTCCCGTGGGCGTGGCCATGGAAGATAGCAAAACTGGCGACCAGCAGGCCGGCGATCCACAGCGGCGGGCGGGCGGCGAGCAGGATCATGGCCCCCAGCACCAGAGCCGATGCCGCGATGCCGATTTCCACACCGGGCAGGTTTACCCCGGCGAGGCCCAGCGCACCGCCAACGGCCATCACCAGGGGGAACACCACCGGCAGCAACCACAGTGCCGGCGAGCCCAGGAAGGCGCCCCAAAGCCCAACCGCGACCATCGCCGCCACGTGGTCCCAACCCAGCACTGGGTGCAGCAGACCACTCACAAACCCGCCTCCAATATCGGCCGCCGAATGCGCCTGCGCGTTGCTGGCGAGTAACACGCCAAGAGCGGCGACCCAGAGTAGTTTGCTTACCTGCATGATATTTCTCCTGAAATTTTGCATGGCAGGATAGCTTGTCTGGCGCTGAAGATGAATGCTCTGCCGGGCGGCAAGAGCGAATAAGGATGCGCTGAATCTGCACCCGGTGTGACCCTCCAGTGAGTGATGGCCTGGCCGGGCGCACGGCGTGTTTTGGTTGCTCAGGTGTGCGTGGTATAAGCATTAACGTGGCTTTTCAGCGGCCCGGTGCTGGATTGAGGCTCAGAGGTTTGTAACGCCCTGAACCCGTTAGGGATTTTCGCGGTGGATGTGATGGTGGGGCGGAATGGTTTGGGCGCGCTAACTCCGTGTGGCTGGGGATCTGGGGTTCTATGTGGATGAAATGCTGGAGTTTTACGTGGGAATGGGCCGTTCAATTCTGGAATTAGCAAGCCGGGAGTTAGTCGGCTTGGTCTTGCTAATACGCTGTTAGCTCGCATATCAGAGATCGGGGACACTTGCATGATTGAAACGTTTACGAAGAACAATCCGGAAGCGTCTGTCGAAATCGATGACGGCAGACTAGAGGTCAAGGCTCCTTGGCATGACGAAACAATTGCGCTTGTATGCGAAGGAGATCTTGAACGATTCGCAGGCAATTTGAACAGCGTCAGACTGAATCCTAGATTCACAGGCTTGCAGCATCTTGCATCAGGCGATCTCGAGTTCATTTTCGGTCCGGTGCATGAAGATTCGCCACTTCGTGGGCGGCAATTCTCTTTTCAGTTTCGTGGCAACGCATACGACTGTGGGTTCGCTGATGGAAGCGAAGAGCTAATTGCAATAGCGAAGCACATGCGGCCAGCTGGTCCGCCAGCAGAGTCTGACTATCGCCATTTGACTTCAATCCGAAGTCATATGCGCCGCCAAGAATTGATGAAGGAAAGCGGGCGTGATCTTCCGTTTCATCTCACATCGTTTTGGATCAGAGCTGTAACGCTTGGCGAAGACGAGCAGATTGATCTAGTAAGGTCGTTGAACTTCTATATGTCCTACTTCGATCGGACCTCGCCACTCGTGATTGTCCATGCAGATTTCGGCGATTCCGGTGAACTGAAGCAGCTGCCACTGCCGCGTCAAGACGCATTCCCTGGTCAAATAGTGGGAAGAGAACTTGATGATTTTATGCTTGGTTTTTGGGAAAGCGCGCATATGGCGAAAGAGCCAATTCGCGCATTTCTTCATTCGTATCAGATTTTGGAATATGCATCGTTCTATTACTTGCGCGAAGGAACGCTTTCTGAGGTGAAGCGCCTGCTGCTGGCCCCGGATATTGCCGGGAGACTCAATGATGTCACTCGGCAGGCAATCGAGGTGCTGACGCAAGAAAAGCTGTCTGATGAGCAGAAGATCGTCGAGGTCTGTCAGCGTGTTGTGAGGCCAGAAGCACTTTGGGCAGTCATTGAGCCGCGCAAAGAGTTCTTTTCTGAGAAGATCATATTCGACGGTGGATTCGAAGTTTCTGCACTAGTCAAAAGCAATTGGGAGCTTGACGACTTCAAAACTGCTTGGATTCCTAAGCTCCCTGATTCGTTGCGTAAAATCCGCAATTGCCTCGTCCATGCGCGTGAACAGCGAATGTCGCAGTGTATTGCGCCAACGCACCGGAATCGGGAGCAGCTCCGCCCGTGGGTCGAGATAATCAAGTGTGTCGCACAAGATCTGATCTTGTTTGATGATATCTAGTGGGGGTGCGAACTAACAAATCGCTGCAGCGGACGTTTGACACGCCACGCACTTTTGCTATCGCAAAAGCACGCGTCGCCTCAAACGCCGCTGAGCTCAGGCGTTAGTTTTCTCAGAGAGATATGGAGTGCTTTCGATAGTTTGTTAAGGAAAGTCTGGGAAGAATTACGCATACAATCGAGAAAAGGTATGGACTGGAAAGAAGCTAAACGACTCGCCTCTAAGCTTGCTAGCAAAGGCCAAACAGCAACTGAACAGGTACTTCGAAGTGAGCTCACAGGTAAGGCCAAGGATCTTGGTGGCCAGACTGCACGTAAGGTGAGAAAGTACTCCTCGGACGCACTTGATTGGGGGGAAAAAAATGGATCGCTAGCACTGAAGAGACTCAAGAGCACAATTGGTATCTTCGCTCTGCAAAAACTTGCGAAAGCGTGTCAGACGCGGTGATGGGCAATCCAGACGGTGTGTCAAGCAAGATAAGTCGAGGCGTGGCCGCTAAGCTCGGTGCGGCCGGCACCTCCGTTGGCATTTTTTCAATAGCATCGTTACTCGGCACTGCCAGTACTGGCACGGCAATTGGTACTTTGTCAGGAGCTGCGTTCACATCGGCTTCCCTAGCCTGGATAGGAGGCTCAGTAGTTGCTGGTACAGCCATACTTGGGATTGCCACAATAACAGGCGGCATAGGAGCAGCTGTGGGTGCCGCCTGGGCTTCCAAGAAATTCCTTTACGGCGAAAAACGAAAACTCAATGAACTGGAGTTGCAGGAGCGTAAAATTGTTGAAGCCTGCCTTGCGTTGGCCGTCGCCTTTCGAAAACAAGCTGAAGCTGGTTGCCTAGTTGATACCGTCAGCGCGAAGTACCTTTATGGTGAGGCTCTTGCGCCGCTTTGTGAGGAGCTGGCTGATTTGCAGAAAAAGGTGGATAGCTGGCCCTATATGGCACGCCAACGCTTGAAAAAGACAAGCGCGAAATTGACGGCGCTTGCAAAAAACCTAAGAGATTGGTCTTCAGAAAATCCCAATGTAGCGACTGGTGTCGTGAGTGTAGTTTTTCTTCAATTGCTTGCTAGCAATGTTTCAGGTCTATCTTCAGATGAGATGCTGGTACTAGATGCTCTTCGACGCTCCAACTTGGATCTAGCTCATGCAACAGATGAACAGCTCGCTAACTATGTTCAAGGATTGAATCCCGCACAACTACGAGGTCTGCAGAATAATGTGAAAGGCATATATCACGAACTGAAATTTGTAGAAATTGAAAACACCGATGGCGATAGTTATGTTGCAGAGCTGTTTGAGACCACGAACCATCCCGGGGCGGATGTCCGGATTACCAATCTAAATACCGGCGAGGTTAGAGAGATACAGCTCAAAGCCACCGATTACATGAATGCTATAAAAGAGCACAATAACCGCTACGAATCCATAGAAGTATTTGCTACGACTGAGACTTCTGGCGGGTCTTCAGGCATCGCTTCGTCTGGACTTTCCAATAAGGTACTGACAGAAGATGTTAAGACTGTAGTTGAGAAATTGGACGATTACTACGACCCCAGCGTTCTGGATAGTATGGGTGCAGCGGGATTGGTAGCTTTGGCACGCAATGTTCGAGTGACACTTCAAGGACAATCGATGAGCGATGTAGAGAAGCAAAGGCTAATTCAAGATGGTGCAATATCAGCCGGCACTGCGGGGCTTTTTTCCCTGCTATTGGGGTGAATTTTCCAATTATTTTTTGTTGTATTGACGTCAAAAACTAACAAGCGCATGTTGTCGGACTGGTTTTCCGCTGCGCTCCAAACCAGCCGCAAATACGGGCGTTAGATTACTTTCAAGATCCAACCAAGGAATAAGAATGACAGAAGAAGTGCAACAAAACTGGATAGCAAATTTTTGGAGGAGAATCGGAGCTCTTTTTATCGACACTCTGATTCTTGGGTTAGTGGGTTTTCTATTGGGGTTAGCCCTTGAGGCTACGTTTGTTCAAATCGGTGGCTGGGGGCGATTAATAGGTTTTGGTATTGCTTTAGCCTATTTCGGGTTAATGAATAGCAAGCTGTGTAATGGACAAACTATTGGCAAAAGGCTTTTAAATCTAAGAGTCGTTGATTTAGATAACCATACAATACCCTTGATTAAGTCTGTACTTCGATACATTGTTTTGGCTGCTCCTTTTTCTTTAAATGGGGCCCAGTTTTCAAATGAAGCGTTACTTTCGTATCTAATGTACCCGCTCTCTATGATCGTTTTCGGCGGGTTATTTTCTATAATTTATTTGTACATATTTAACAGGGTAACTAGACAGTCACTCCATGACCTTGCAGCTGGCACGTTGGTGGTCAATGCCAACATTGAAAAGCAAGAGGTTGGCAAAGTCTGGAAGCCCCATCTAGTAATAGTTGCAGTATTTTTTGTCGCTGCTGCAATAGTCCCTGCCTTTACTGGGAAACTGGCACAGAATGAACTATTTAAAGACATGCTTTCGGTTCAGTCGGCTCTCTCAAATGAGCAAGAGGTAACTTATGCTACGGTTATTACCAGTACGACGACTTTCAGCTCTGTAAATGAGGGGACCAAAACAACAACATATGTAGCTGCTCAAGCCGTTCTCTCATCCAATAAAGTTAGTGATGTTGAGCTTGCTCGAAAATTGGCCGCTATTGTTATCCAAAATTACCCCGAAGCCGTGAACAAAGATGGTCTTAGAATTACTCTAACATACGGCTATGACATAGGTATCTGGTCTCAGTGGTCAAACCATACACATGATTTCAATCCTGGTGAGTTTGCAGGTGCGGAGTAAGCGTAATCTAACAAGCGGCTGTTGTCGGACGTGCCTACGCTCCGCTTCGGCACGCCGCAAAGCCGGGCGTTAATGGGCTAGTTATGAGTCGCGAAGAATGGTTTGCTCCGAAATGGAAAGCGCTAAAAATATTTGGTCTCCTTGCTCTGCTGGGTGTCGGGCTACTCGTGGCGTCAGCGCACCTTGATGGGCTGCGCCTAGAGATAGGTATAGTGTTCCTAGTGCCCTTGCTGCTCTGGTTGGTGCTCGTGCCACTGTTTCATTGGAAGGATCGTTATGTTGGTGAACATAGCAATATCTGGGGCGCCTGTGTTCTCTTGGAAACCACCGGGTGGCTAAAAATCCTATATTGGTTTCGCCATATAATTCCAGACTGGCGTCAGGCGGGTAGGTATTCAGATGTTGAGTAAGCCCATTAACAAGCGCAGGCACCGCGACGTCAACCCCGCCACTCCTTCGTCGTTTTGGGTTTGCCGCGCATGCTGCGGGCGTTAAGTGCCCATATGAGTCAGTCGGAAATGGCAATTCTAATCAGCGTCTTTTCAATGCTAATTGCGGCACTGAGTTTGGGCTGGAATATCTATCGAGACGTCGTATTGAAGCCGAAGTTATCGGTTTCTGTCGCCATCAAGACCATCGTCGGCGCGGGGATTGGTCGAAGTCCTGAAATGGTATGTGTATCGGCCACAAACTTTGGTCCTGGCTCAATAAAGCTCAACGCTATTCTACTCAAGGACTCATCTCTATTACGGAGGATTACGCGCAACGTACGCAATGCGTACATAGTGCACGACTACGAGAATCCACATACCAGTGAGTTGCCCATCAGATTGGAAGTCGGTGAATCGGCAAACTATTTCTTTAGGTATGATCAAGACTGTTTGCTCAGCGAATCCTTTACTCATGTGGGCTTGAGCGATTCTTTTTCAAGGGTCCATTGGGCATCTAAGCGTTCATTTCAAAAGCTAAGAAACCGGTGGTTGGTGGATTTTGCGCCCAGCACTTAACGAGGCCAGGCATGCCGCTTCGCTAGACGTCAAACCTACGGTTTGCCGCCCATGCTGGCGGCGTTATGGGTCATGTTAGATCACGCTCCAAATTGGAAAGTCTATTGCCTGAGTACCGTAGGCGCTTTCATGTTGCTTTTCGTTCTTTTAGCTCCAGCAGTCGCAATCTTAGAAGGAGCAACGATTCGTGAATCTTTAATCATTCCTTTGGCTGCGATCTGGATCGGTGTTCCGTTCTTGCTAACGGCATGCATCATGATGTATCCATTGTTTCGATTCATATACAACAAGAGTGGTCTGTCTCACGGTTCTCGAGTTTTTCTATCGGGCGGCCTAACTGTGGTGGTTTTCGTTCTCCTGATTACTATTTGCTTATCCATCGAGGAAGGACTCGTATGGACAATTAGGCATGTTTCTCTATATGCGCTCGCCACAGGTGCGGTATCTTGCATTTTCTATTGGTTGAGCACGCGCAATGACCCATAACAAGGCGCGCCAGAGCGGACGGCTTCGCCGCTGCGTCAGGCGTTAGGTGTCCGTATGGCAGTCGCACTGATTCTTCCAAACCCTGAGTACGAGCAAAGCTACGGCGCATACATCGTCGAACTGGGCGATGAGGAACGCTACCCGTTCCCATTGGATTTCGAGCACAACGACTTCGCGGCGCTCCTGCGTCGTCTTGATGATTTCACTAAGGGCATCAACATTCCTGAGGGATTTGTCCCGAGTTCAACGTTCTGGCTCGTTGAGGGCGGCGAGATCATCGGCGTCTCGAACCTGCGCCACTATCTGAATGAAAGAATCAGGCATTGTGGTGGCCACATAGGATTGGGCATTCGGCCGTCGTATCGAGGCAGGGGTCTAGGCAATGTCCTGATGGCCCTCACAATCCAAGAGGCGCGAAAGCGGGGGATCGGAGAGCTTCATATCCATTGCCACAAAGCCAATGAGGCGTCGACTCGAATGATCATCAGCAATGGTGGAGTGTTGGATTCGGAAGTCGAGGATGGGGAACCAGCAGAAATTTTTCGAAGATATGTGGTTGCGGCCACTTAACGACGCGTTCCAGTGGGGCGGAATCAACAATTTCTGTCATTGAACGGGGGTGGATACATCCTGGAGTAGAGTGCGCCAAAGTGCTCGCCAGGGCTCTTAAGTGGCATCGGTCGGTGCTCGTATTTCCGTCCTGGGATGCAAGCGTTGAATCCGCAGCGGAACAAGTCGAGCTACCTAACGGTAAGCGTTTCGAGTCTCGACGATCCGAATTTAGTTGTACCGCGGTACCACATCCACACAAGTCAAAGAGTGGAATGGCATAGGGTAGATGATTCGCTACCGAAATATGCTGACAGTCGGAGCAACGCATAACCAGGCCATGTTGGGCACAACGTTCAGTTGCCGCAGCTCAAGGTGCCAGTCCGCAGAATGTGGCTGGCGTAATAGTTGGGAGTCGAAATGATCCGAGGGAGTTGTCATTGTGGTGCCACTGGCTGGCAGTTTGAGGGTAAGCCAGATGGCGCGACTATTTGTAACTGCACGGTGTGCAGACGGTACGGTGTCTTGTGGGCCTATGATTTCGAAGATGAGGGTATCAGGGTCAGGGGGAGTACGCAGGTTTATATCCGGGGCGATTCGATCGAGTTTCACTTCTGTCCGGTATGCGGTTGCGTCGTGTGCTGGCGTGCTCAGCAAAAGGATTCGGAAGGGCGTCGCCGCATCGCGGTAAATCTACGTCTCGCCGAGCCACATGATGTGGCCGAAATTCCCATAGATCGTTTCGATGGCTTGAATGCATTTCAAGACCTGCGTCGAGACGGTCGTTGCGTGGCTGACTATTGGTTCTAGGGGGCTTGGTGCGCAACCTGCGTCGTCGGCGGCTTATCGCGCTACAGTAGCCTGTCTGATGTGGAAGATAGATGCCCGACTGAGTGGAGTTGCAGGTGAAGCGCAGGGCAACTCACCGTGTGTTTGTGCGCCGCGAACAGGTGTGCTATCCACAGGGTTCTCCCACTACCGGAGCGGTAATGCCAATGTTGAAAATCATCAGTTTCGCAGCGCTGTTGTACATGAGCTCAGCCGCTTCTGCTGACTCAGACGCGGTGAGCGAGGCTGCTGAACTGATCAGGGTAATGGGTTTGGAGCAGGGCTTTGAGCAAACCATGTCTCAGATGCTGGAGGTCCAGCTGCAACAATATCCAGCCATGGTGCCGTATAGACATGTTTTGCTTAAGTTCTACGGCGAGCACATGAGTTTCGAGGCACTGAAACCCGATATTCTGAGACTTTATGCCGAAGCCTTTACCGCCGCTGAGCTCAGGGAGATTCGTCACTTCTACCAGACGGAAGTGGGTCGGAAGGTGATTGCCACGATGCCGATGCTCATGGCACAGAGCGCGGAACTTGGATCAGCCCACCTGCAGGACAACATGGGTGAACTGTACGCAATGATCGATGAGGTCGCTGCGTCGCCGCTGCAGGAACCGCGCCCGGAGAATGATGCAGGGCGCAGGTTCCCTGGTCGTCCGCCATCTGATGTACCGTTCCCCGAAATGGCGGAAACAGACCTGTCAGAGCTCCCCCGAGAGGCGATGAGTCCCGCCGAGATTGCGGAAGTGAACAAGCGATGTGAAGGCTACCGCTATGGCATGCACGGGTATCCCGATGACCGGGCGCTCGCCGTCAAATGGTGCACCCAGTCAGCAGAACTGGACAACCCCTATGGGCAATCGATACTAGGCGCCCTGTATTACAACGGGGCTGGCGTGCCGCAGAGTTATCGCGATGCCTTGTACTGGTTTACCCTGGCGGCCAATCGAGGGATGCCCTACGCCTCGTTCGTTCTGTTCCAAATGTACCAGCGTGGTCAAGGGACGGAAATCGACCAAGACACGGCGTTTATGTACCTTTCAAGGTCGGCCGAGCTCGGCGGTGAAGAGGCAAAAAATGTTTTCGCCGGGCTCAAGGCCCAGGTCCAAGTTCCTGATCCCTCGGAGGACGAAATACAGAAGCTTCTGGACACTCAGGGTGTGGCGAAATTTGCCCCCACGTATCCGCTCGCGGCGCAGGCCTTCGGCATTGAAGGCTATGTGATCGTGGCGTACTGTATTGGCGTCGACGGGCGTCCAACAAATGTTCGAGTGATTGAGTCTGTCCCCCAAGGGCTTTTCGATGAAGCGTCCATCGCGGCCACGGAAAACTTTCACTATGCACCGACACTGGAAGATGGTGTAGCGGTTGAAAGGCATGGGGTTCAGAACAAGTTCACATTCAAATTGGACCCCCCCGCTGATTAGGTGCTTTTTTGGGTGGTGCCACTGCGGCATAAGGCAATACCTTCGTGATCAATCACCTCGGTCGCCGCACCGAGGAAAAATTGCAGAAACACTTCGATGAGGCATAAGCCATGAGGGCAAGTTGCTTGTGTGGTGGCATCAGGTTCGAGATTGAGGGTGATTTCGTGTACGCCGGCTACTGCCACTGCAGTGAATGCCAGAAGTTTTCCGGCTCGGCGAACTCGGTATTCGGCGGCTTGAAAAAAGAGCAGCTAACCGTTGTGCAGGGTAGGGAGTTGATGAGTTACTACGTCAAGTATCCCGGTTCCCACGTCGCCTTCTGCAGCCGTTGCGGTTCCTGCCTGTTGAACGAAAAAGTCGACTGGGATACCACCAATATTCGCCTGGGCCTGCTGGATGACGTGCCGACGCAGGAGCCGGACTTTCATGTGTATGTCGCATCCAAGGCGCCCTGGCATCATTGGCAGGATGATTTGCCAAAGTACGATGAGCTGCCCGAGTAAGGCCGAGTAGACAACCAACCATCGTTAGTCCAGGCAGCCTGTATGGCAAAATACCGACAGAGGAATGATGTGGCATCACCAACGAGTGCGCTCGCGGTTGTTCAGGGGTCGCATTGCCATCTGGAGGGGACCCTCCAAGCGGTTCAGGCGGCTACTACAGAGATGCACCGCCTGGGTATAGCGCAATGGGATGACGAATACCCGAGCAGGGAAGTCCTTGCCGCCGCGGTGGAAAACGGCTCCCTGTTTCTGTGTGTGCAGGAGGGTACCGTGGTCGTGGGGGCTGGTCTGGATGCTGTGCAGCCACCGGAGTACGCGTCGTGCAATTGGCGTCATGGCGGGGCCGCCCTGGTGGTGCACCATCTGGTTGTGCATCCGGACTATTGGCGAATGGGTTATGCCGGGCGTTTCATGGAGTTTGCCGAGCGCTACGCCAGCTCCCTTAAGCACGATGCTATGCGCCTGGATGCCTACTCAGCCAATACGGCTGCACTCTCACTGTATCGCTCGCGCGGCTATCGGGAGGCGGGTGAAGTGGTGTTCCCGCGGAGAAGTCGTCCTTTTATCTGTTTCGAAAAGACGCTGGTTCACAGTGAGCGCGAGGGATAGTCATGCAGATCAGGGAAGACGACCTCACCGCCAGTGACGTGATCGCACTGCTGCAGGAGCATCTGCGCAACATGCACGAATGGTCCCCGCCAGAGAGCGTGCATGCGCTGGACCTGGAGCGGCTGAAGCAGCCAGAGATCACGTTCTGGACGGCCTGGGAGAACGGGCTCTTGATGGGTTGTGGGGCGTTGAAGGAAATCGATCTCACGCACGGAGAGATCAAATCGATGCGAACGCCCTCGGCGAGGCGCAGGCGCGGTGCCGGGCGTGTGCTGCTGCAACACATCATCGCCGTTGCGCGACAGAGGGGCTATCGCCTGCTCAGTCTGGAGACCGGCAGTCAGCCCGGTTTCGAGCCCGCGAGAAAACTCTATGAGAGCCATGGGTTCATCTACAGTGGCCCCTTTGCGGGATATGAGGATGACCCCCACAGCCAGTTCATGCAGCTCAGGCTATGAGCGGCTTGGTAAAGAGCCTGTCTGGCGCTGTCATGCACGCAGGTCTTCCAGCGTCCGGCCCACGCGTTTCACGTCCTGCTCGTGGGCCTCATCGCGCCATGTTTCCGCCAACGCAGCAGCGTACCATGCCTGCATGCCGGGCAGGGCCAATACGCGTTTGACGTAGTCGTTGCAGGCCGTGGACAGCGACAATCGGTATGTTTGCAGTCGGAAAACCACGGGCGCGTAGAACGCATCGACTGCAGAAAAAGCGGATCCGGCGAGAAACGGGCCGCCGAAGCGCTCAAGCCCCTCCATCCACAGCGAGTCAATGCGCTCAAGGTCGCGTTGCAGGGGGGCGGGTACGTCATGTAATTGCACGCGGATGCCACAGTTCATGCTGCACACATCGCGCAGAGCGTGGAATCCTGAATGCATTTCCGCGGCAGCGCAGCGTGCCCAGGCGCGGGCAATCCCATCGGCGGGCCATACGGCAGGCACCTGTTCCGCGAGGTACTCGGTGATCGCCAGCGAGTCCCATACGACGGTGTCGCCGTCATGCAGGCAGGGCACCTTGGCGGT
>Ga0207417_1000498_pt1 | contig 13766 bp, 9 predicted proteins | sample MalvirmetagMSP82_FD_184225 | JGI IMG/M metagenome (GOLD analysis project Ga0207417, IMG submission 184225) | Marine viral communities from the Deep Pacific Ocean - MSP-82 (SPAdes) | ecosystem: Environmental > Aquatic > Marine > Oceanic | place: Pacific Ocean | collected 2011-04-19
AATACCCTGAAAACATTGACCTGTACGGTGTGAGTATCAACACGACCACGCCGGGCGGTTGGTCTTTGGGTGCGGAATACAGCTTCCGGCCGAACATGCCTATTCAGTGGAACGCCTTTGAGTTATTGCTGGGCGGCATTCAGGCCCGAACTGATGCAGATGGCAATCAAACTCCGTTGAGCTTGCTTGAGCGCCGGCGCCTTGAAGAGGCCGGTGGTGCGAATCTGGCGGGCACGAAAGTCGATGGTTACGACCGCTTTAAAGTCTCTCAAGCACAGTTCACTCTGATCAAATTCTTTGATCAGGTCATGGGCGCAAGCCGCCTGTCGTTAATCACTGAGTTTGGCGCCACCTATATCCACGACCTGCCCGAAAACGATGAAGCCCGCTATGGACGCTCAGGCACTTTCGGTGTTGGTCAAATACCTTTGGAATCGCTGGGAGGAGCTGATGTTTGTGCTGGTGGAGCAAATATAAACACCAACTATTGCAACAATGAGGGCTTCACTACAGATTTCTCCTGGGGGTATCGTGCACGCTTCGTTTGGGATTACACCAACGTATTTGCTGGCGTGAACCTGCGTCCACAGCTGGCATGGTCGCATGATGTTCAGGGTTATAGCCCGCAACCAGGCGGTGCTTTCAATGAGGGCAGTAAGGCGATCGGCCTCTCTGTAGAGGCTGTTTACCAGAACAGGATTACCGGTAATATCGGATACACCAACTTCTTTGACGGCAAGCCGTACAATGAGTTGACTGACCGTGATTTCGCAACAGTGAGTGTTTCCTACTCATTCTGATACCGGCAAGAATTTGGTTAACGAGGTACTTTAAATGAAACTGAACAAGAAACTACTGGCCACAGGTGTATTGGCTGCAAGTGTGTTTGCGGGTCAAGCCTATGGTGCGGTTTCTGCCGAAGAGGCGGCCAAGCTGGGCAATTCGCTGACACCGATTGGTGCAGAGAAAGCAGGCAACGGTGGTGACATTCCGGCTTGGGATGGCGGATTGAGCACGCCGCCAGCAGGTTACAAGGGCGACGGCCGCTATGTTGACCCGTTTGAGGGCGAAGAGCCGAAGTTTGTTATTGATCAGAGCAACGTAGACCAGTACGCAGACAAGCTGTCCGCTGGCCAGATTGCCACGATCAAGCGTTACGATGACTACTTCATGCCGGTCTATGAGACCCATCGCACGGCAACCTATCCGGATGAAGTTGAAAAGCAAACGATCGCTAATGCGACCAAGGTTGAGCTGATCAAAAATGGCAACGGTCTCGGTAATTACACTGAGGCAACGCCGTTTCCGATTCCGCAAGACGGTCTTGAGGTGATCTGGAACCACATTACCCGCTACCGGGGTGGTTCGGTCGCCCGTAACGTTGGTCAGGTAACGCCGACCGAAGGTGGCGCCTACTCAGTGGTCAAATTCCAGGACGAGTTCACCTGGCGTACTGCCCTGCAGGATTTCGAGCCGAATGAAGACCCGAACGTACTGTTCTACTTCAAGCAGGCGATCACAGCGCCGGCTCGTCTAGCAGGTAACGTACTGCTGGTTCACGAGACCATCGATCAGGTTGCTGAGCCGCGTCGCGCATGGATATACAACGCCGGTCAGCGTCGTGTTCGTCGGGCACCGCAGGTAGCATACGACGGACCAGGCACAGCGGCTGACGGCCAGCGAACTACCGATAACTTCGATATGTATAACGGTGCGCCCGATCGGTACAACTGGGAGCTGGTCGGCAAGAAGGAGATGTATATCCCCTACAACTCCTATCAGTTGGTTGACCCAAGCCTCGACTATGATCAGATCATCAAGGCTGGCCATATCAATCAGGACCTGACCCGTTATGAGCTGCACCGTGTCTGGCATGTGCGCGCTACCCTGAAGGATGGCGAGCGTCACATCTACGCACAGCGTGACTTCTATTTCGATGAGGACACCTGGCAGGCATCCATCATTGATCACTACGATGGCCGTGGAGAGCTTTGGCGGGTAGCTGAGGCGCATGCCATGCAGTTCTACGATCATGACGTGCCCTGGTACGCCATCGAGGTTCTTTATGACCTTCTGTCTGGTCGCTACCTGGCGCTAGGTCTGACCAACGAGGAAGAAGATCCGTACGAGTTTGGTGCTGAGCGCCAGTCTCGGGATTACACGCCGGCGGCACTTCGTCGGGCGGGTACTCGATAAGGTCAGGATGAGAAGTGAAAAACGGCGGGCCCTAGGCCCGCCGTTTTTGTTTGTGGCAATGCAAACGTCGCAATGCGCGTTTGCCGCCAAAGAAACCGCCACCTCGGAAAACCCTTTCACGTCAAAATTTTGCAGCCCGCACCCTAATTGGTTTAACCTTCCTATCATACTAAAGGCGTATCCGGAGTCGGTCGCCACTCAAAGGTCAGTGCAGAGAACCATTTGCCGGTTAAACAGTGCATTCCATTTGGCCGGTATTTGCAGCGGGGCAGTGAGTGAAACCATTCAATGATGGCTGTGCAGCCAACGATGAATTCCAGTCAGCTAACAGTAATATGCAGCGGGGTGAGCTGGTTAGGGATCTGCTGAGGCAACGGCTTCAGATTCCGCTATTGCCTGTCGGCTCACTGAAACGGCCGGTGTTGGACCAGCTGATTGCTGAAGCGTTGATTCCCCGGGGAGTGCTTTTTGTTGAGGCGCCCTGTGGCTACGGTAAATCACACGCCGTTACTGCGGGCTTGCATGCCGCCGACGTTAACCCAGACGGCTTTCGCTGGGTGGCACTGAGTGAGCAGGATAATTCGCCATCCCGATTTCTGACCCTTATTGCCATTGCACTCGACTTGCCGGAAGCCTCCGAAAGTAGCCTGCAGGGGGGGGCAACGTTTTCGGATGCGTTGGCGATGATGCTGGCCACACTGGAGCGTCAATCAGGTTCGCCTTCCCGGACCCTCATCATCGACAATGTTCAGAACCTTGGTAATCCAGCGGTTATTGCGTTGTTGCAACAACTGATGTCTGACCTTCCGGCGTGTCTGTCGATGGTGCTGCTTTCACGGCGCGCGTTGCCGTTTGAAACCCACGGTCTGGAGCTTGAAAGCCGCTTCAGGCGTCTGGCCAGCGAGACCCTGGAATTTAGTCGATCCGAAACTTTCGAGTTCTATGGGCAGCTACTGGAATCAAAACAGCTCACCAGTGTGGCCATCGATAACCTGTATGACATGACCGAAGGCTGGCCGACACCGCTCGCTTTGTACCGGCGGGAGCTTGTCCGCCACAGCGAACTGAAACCAGTGCAGGAAACCAATAGCGTTGAGTGTTTTCTGAAGGAATCGGTTCTTGGCAATCTCACCTCTACCCAACGACGTTCTGTGCGCATTATGGCGGAGCTTGAGCTGTGCTCCGATGAGTTTTTCCTGGCATTGGCACCGGTTATGCCCGAGATTGGTTTTGTGCCATCGCAGGCAATGGAGCATGGCTTGCCACTTAAGGCCATGCCAGGCCGCGGACGTTGGTACCGGATGAATCCACTGCTGCAGGAATGGCTGAAGGCACCGGTGATGGTCGGGCACGTAGAGCGTATGACTTACGCCAGCCGTTGGTTTGAAGAGCGGGGACAGTTTCCCGAAGCTCTGAAATACGCCTTGCTCGCTGGCGACTCAGATGCGGTAGTGGCGATTGCTTCCGAGGGATCAGAGGCACTGCTGTTGGGTCAGGACACTGCCTCGTTGTTGCGGTTGCGAAAAAGTCTGCCGAACCAGCTTTTGGAGCGCAGTGCCCGGCTCAAAATCGTCTACGGCTGGGTTCATGCAATTGGCGGCCAGTTTCGTCAGGCAAGAGCCCTGATCGATGGGCTCGAAGGGGCCAAGGCTGAGGAGCACGCGGCCCGCATCTGTGCGCTGAGGGCGTTTATTCTCCGGGGCGAAGGCAAAGTGGGGCCGGCTTTGGAAATGGCTGAGCGGGCGCTCAGTGCGGGTGATTTGTCCACTCAGGGGCAGCTTGTTACCCAGATGGTGAGATCAAGCGCGTTGTGTGCGTGTGGTCGCTTTACCGAGGCCAGAGATGCCAATCGCGCTGCGGCACGGCTTGCCCGAGAAGCGGGCGATTCGGGCTCAGAGGCGCTGGCGGTATACGCCCACGCCAGGATCGAGCTAGGCAAGGGGTCGCTAAAGCATGCGGAGCAGCTACTGCGTACCGGGCTGGATACCGCGATGCATGAATTGGCGAGGCCGGCCAAGATTGGTGAAACCCGCCTACAGCTAAATTTGGTGCTGGTGTTGTGGCATCAGGGCCGAAACAAAGAGGCAGACCGTCTGCTGGTCAGTTGCGGTCGTCATGCGGAGCGAACCCGTGACCTGGGTTTGTTGTTGGCAATGTCAGTTCGTATTCTGATGTGTCGAGCGGAAGACCGGTTGAACGATGCATTCGTCTGGATCGGTCGCGCCGAGCGTACCATGCATGCCTGGCAGGTGGATGAAGCCTTGTTCGTTCCAGTCCTGGAAGCACTCAAGGCCAGCTGTTGGCTGGCCCAAAACCAGGTCGACAGTGCCGCCCAGGCGGTAGCCAAGTTGGAGCCATATCGGCAAGCGGGTTGTGTGCCAGAGCTTTTCCCGATGATGCCGGGGCTATTGGATTGCATGGACGTCAGGGTAGCGTTGGCGCGAGGTGATAGTGTGCGTGCCCGCGAGACCCTGACGGGCATTCGGGAGCGCTATGAGGCGGCGATTCCGTGGGGTGTGGAGCTTCATATTCGTTTGCTGGAGTCTGTGCTCACCCAGGAAGAAAAAGGTCTGAACGCAGCGCAGAAGATTCTGGCTGCCGTTGTTGCCGAAGCGTCGCGGGAGCACTTTATCAGTCCGTTTGTGGAGCTTCAGAATGAGCTTCAGGATTTGATGACTAAAGGCTTCGCCCAGATCGCGAGTGGGCCATTCAAAGATGCCCTGGGCCGACTGTATCGCATTCAACCTGAAACTGAATCCGCCGAGGCATTGGCGGAGCCGATAAGTGATCGGGAGCAAGGTGTTCTGGAACTGATTGCGAAAGGGCTGTCGAACCAGGAAATCGCCGATAAGCTCCACATTTCGCTGCACACCGTCAAAACCCACGCGCGCCGCATCAATGCCAAACTGGCAGTGAGGTCCCGAACCCAGGCCATTGTCCGGGCGCGAGAGCTGGGATTGCTTTAACGCTGTTCAACTGAGCTTCAAGGCTTCGATCCGGGCATCCTTGTCGGCCCAAATCTCACTGATCCACTGTTGAAAATCCTTGCGCATCTCGCGGTCGTTCTCGTAATCCATGCCTAAAAAGCGAGGGGGGATTTCGCGAGTTCGAACATCAATGACGATGCGACGGATGCGTCCGCATAGATAATCCCAGAAACCTGCTTTGCCATCCGGGTATACGATTGTGACGTCCAACATGGTGTGAATAATCTCACCCATCGCCTGCAGGACGAACGCTGTGCCCCCCGCCCGTGGTTTCAGAAGATATGTGTAGGGTGAGTTTTGGTGCTGATGTTTGCTGGGTGTAAATCGAGTGCCTTCCATAAAATTGAACACCGTTACCGGTGTGTAGCGGAACTTTTCACAGGCGGCCTGTGTTGCCGCGACATCCTTGCCTTTCAGTTCTGGACGTTGGGCAATCTGCTCTTTGGAATGGCGATGCATGAACGGAAAATCGAGCGCCCACCAGGCAATCCCCAGAAACGGCACCCAGATCAGCTCCTTCTTGAGAAAAAACTTCAATAACGGAATCCGGCTGTTCAAAACGTACTGAATGGCTGGAATGTCGGCCCAGCTCTGATGGTTGCAGGTGACAAAATACCAGTGTTCGGAGCTAAGCGTTTCGACACCACGCACGTCCCACTCAACTTGATGCAAGGTGTCCATCAGCAGGTTGTTAAATCCGATCCAGATCCAGGCTATCCGGTTCAGCACAACGGTGCTGGCTTTTCTGACCGGGGCAATGGGTAACACCAGCTTACCGATGGCGAACAGCAGTAGAACCGGAAAAAGAATCAGGGTATTACAAAGGATGAGCAGCGCCGCCAGGGTCCCTTTGAGCGGCGCGGGCAAAAAGTGGAGCATTCCTGCGTATCTCTGGAGTTAGGTTCGTTGTTGGTGGACTCAGCCGTCACTCGGCCTCGCCGTAGCAGATTTCTGCCCGGGCAGGAGCTTGGTTTCCGGATTTGATGTCGCCAGCTGCTGCAAGTCGTCCGGGGCCAGGTCGCGGATTGCTTCCCGAAAATCGTCATCGTAGTAGGCGAGGTTGTTGTAATGGATCATCGCTCGAATTTCTTCAACGTACTCCTGGCCACGCTCGGAGTAGCCCAGCAGCCCTGCAGCCAGTTCAGGTCCGGAAATGGGGTCGTTGCTTCTACGGTCCTGAAGCCGTATATCCCGTAGTTCCTGGTAAGTCGGATGCCGGTTGAGGTTCTGGATGTATGCTCGTACCGACCGAAACGGTGAAGAAAACTTGGCAACCTCATGGTTCGCACCTTCCACCCGACTCCGGGGAACCAGCCCACAACCTTTTGAGAAGCACCATTGGCCGAACAGGTTGTAGCCCTTGGTGGCAAATCGGGACGTTCCCCAGGCAGATTCGTTGGCGGCTTGGGCCAGAATCAGGGAGGGTGGAATCACGTCCAGACGTTTGCGAAGCAGGGCAAACTGTTCCTTGCTGCCGGGCTCGGCGTCGATTCGTAGCCGCTCAGCGTGACCATTCAGCCACTGCAGTTCGTCTTCAGACAGTTCGGGTTTCTGGGCCAGGCTCTGCAAGTAATCTCGTTCGATCAGAATCCGCGAATTGGCCAGAACAATGCGTGGGTACAGGAATGAGAAAAAGGCGGCTTTTTTCTCCGTTGTGTCGCTGTAGCTGCTGAAATCGGGCAGACCCTGATGCGCCCAATTCGGTAGTTTGGGCAGGGACGCCAGTGGGAGTTCCGATCCCGAGCGCCCGTCGCCCAAGGTGGAAGGTGGCACATAGAAACCACCGCCCACGGCGAATGCAATTAAGGGAAGAATTAACAACAGACCACGTTTGCCAGCAGACATAAAACCTCTCGTCACGAACGATATGCCAACGATTATAACAGGTTATACGCTGCCGTTCGCCAGCCGGGTCAGTGGCAGTTAATTCAGGGCTTGTTGGTTCATGGAGACTCCGCAAGCCGGGTCGCCACTACCAGACCAATCTGTTCCTCACCCGCCTGGGTATCCCTGAGGCGCAGGTAGAACTGAGTCTGGTCCTCAGTGAAGAAACCGTCCAGGTTGAGGTTGGCATTTGTGCTGGAACTGGTGAACAGGGTCTGGCCATCGGTCAGATCGGAGTAGGTCAGGGCAATGTCTTCGGACTCCTGAAACTCGGGTGCAGAGACAGTCTCACCACTCACCGAGTGGGTAACGTTCAGAGTGCGAGGTGTCAGAATCGCTGTGCTGTCCGATGTGATGGTGAGAATTGAATTATCGAAATGGGTCAGAGTATTGCTGTCGTTGGCCAGTCCAAGACGAACGCCTTGCAGTCTGAAACGGCCGCTTGCCGGAGCGGGCGCATCGGTTTGGGCGGCTGCGATCAGCAGGCCGTCGCCTCCGGGACTGCCGTTCAGGTTGAATGCCAGCAGATCACCGTCGGGATTGCTGGCGCCGACACCGATGTCCGGTTGTACAAAGGATCCCGAGGCGTCGCTCTCGTCCAGATTCAGTCGGCCGATGTTGTGGTCACCGTCACTGAGCCGTGAGGTGCGGGAGCTCAGCGTCCAGGGAACGATCAGAGTATCAACGCTTGAGGACACAGTACCGCCGGACCCTCGCTGGATCTGCTGAATGGCTTGGCTTTGGGTGATGGTTGCGGTGGCTCGGCCATCCTCCGCTGAGCCGTTTACTGCAACGTTCCAGGTACCCAGGCCGGACTCAAAGGCGACAGGCACAGCGCCTTCGTTGAACTCAAGGGCTAGGTACACAACGTTTAGATCCCTGCCATTGAGTGCGTTCAGGTCGAAGCCTCGCTGCCGTAACAGATCAATTTCAAGCACCGATAGGTAGTGGTCTTCGACGGTATCTTTGCGCTTAAGCTCGTTTCCGGTTTCTTCGAGTTCGATGGCTTTTCCGGCGCTGAAATAGCCACTGATTACCCGGTCCGGACCGACGGTCTCGGACGCCGGGGCTGAAGTGTAGGCATCAAGGTAATAGGGGTTGCGGGTCCAGCCAAGTATTTTGGACGTGCCCCGCCCGGTAATGCTTTGGTAAAGAGCTCGACCCGCCAGTAGCCGGGAATTGTCCACCAGCGTGGCGGCACCTGGCGATGAAGCATGGGTGTTGAGTGACCATTGCTCAGAGCTGCGCAGGAAAAAGTTGTTCCCATCCTGATGAATAAGCGCTTCACGCTCGTAGGGGATGTCGCTGGCGAGCGACGTTACCTTGATATTGAAGGCATCAAAGCTGGTTAGAGTCAGTGCCGGATAGACATAGCCCACGCCATTCAGGTCTTCCAGTCGTTCTTCCTGGGCAAGGCGAACACCCCATTGCCCTGAATTGGCCACTGAGCTTTCGAGGGACGTCTGGCCCAGCTCAACGCCGAGAAATACTGCATTGTAGTCGGCTGAGCTGGCGCTGATCTTGCCCGAGGAGCCTTCATCCAGAAGGGCATAATCCGCCATTGCAGCAACGTATCCGGAAAAATCACCACGATCAGATAGGGTCGTAAGGGCAAGATTCAGGTCTGCGTTGGGTGGAATGTCGATCTCGAAATCGTGCACCTGGTCGGCAAGCGTCGACCACACATATTTGTTGAGACAAAGCTGGCCACGTGCGTCTGCTACGCAGTCCAGAATGCCCTGAAGTTGACCTTCACTGTATTCGGCGAGGGTGTTGCGAACCAGATACTCGGAAAAGGGGTTGATCTTCACATCTCGGTCGGCGTCGGCTGCCAATGCCCGCATGACCGTGTTGCGGTAACTGGCCTCAATGAGGACATCCGGACCCAGGGGGAGGCCGTCGTCAAAGCCAATAATGGTAAAACCATTGTCATCGGTGCGCATGGACACCGGAACCGCCCCCAGGTTCTGGAGTGACGTGTTGGTGGTGTAAATCTGCACCCGATCGGGTTGGACAATCTTCAAGTTACGTCTGGTGAGCTCGGCGTCCCGCGCCACTCCCCCAGGGACCTCCATGGTAATCCGGACTTCATTGCCGGCCAGGCCACTGTTGTTGCTGGAATCACCGGTACTGGCGGAGCTGAAATCGTTCACCGGATTTTTTCCACCGGCGAAATCATTCGGGTCGTCCTTTACACCGCTGATGGCATCGTCACCACCGCCGCAGCCCACAAGAACTGCAAAGACTGCGTAAATAACGAGCCCCAAATTCAGTCGCATACCTGGCCATCCCTACCGAAAATTCAGGCGTTCAGTCTACCAGTGGGCTGAAAGGCAAAGCGTGAGGGATGGCACGAAAAAAGGCGCCCGAGTGGGCGCCTTTTCGTACAGCGAGACCTGAGCAGGTCCCGGATCAGGCGATCAGAAAAAGATCTTCATGCCCGCCATAACGCCTTCATCCAGATTGACGTCGCCACGTAGGGGGCGGTCAAGATCGGTGTTGAGGTAACGATAGCCAGCAAAAACCTCGGCGTTGCGGATCACCCGATAACTGCCTCGAAGTTCCAGGCTGGTCAAGTCATCGGAATCGCCGAAGGCCAGGATGCTCGGTGCGTAGTGCAGGCCGCCGGTGAAGGACAGGCCAGGCACCTTGGGGATGTTCAAGGTTGCAAAGCCACCCAGTGCGACGGCACCGCCGTCGAGCTCATCGGCATCCCAGCCGAAACCACGCATGCCAATGCCGGCCGTAGTGGGAAGATTGCCAATGGCGGTTCGGCCCTGAGCATGAAAATCCAGGTTCAGGATGTCCAAACCACCTTCACGGTAGGTGTAGCCTGCACCCATTTGCAGTTCGTCATTGCTGCCCAGGAAGTTCACCTGACCCTTGACTGAGTCATTGGTGAGACTCAGGTCGACATCGCCGGCAAAGGCCGGAGCTGCAGCGAGAGACAGAACCATCAGGGAAATACGGGACGCTTTCATGCATGCACCTTTCGTAAGTGATTAAAAAAGTTGGACTATGGTAACGGGGCGACCTTGGGCACTCAACTTAAAAGGCGGTAAGCCACGTTTAATGTCGTGCAGGATCGACGTTTAGTGGCGGGTTTCTTCGCCGCCCTGGTCGAGATCGTCCGGCGAGACGTTCTCAGCGGGTACCCGGTATTCTTCGTTGGCCCACGCCCCGAGATCAATGAGCTTGCAACGCTCGGAGCAGAACGGGCGGAACGGGTTGGATTCAGTCCATTCCACGGTTTTTTTGCAGGTGGGACATTCGACGTTCATGGTTGCCTTTGACGCTCGTATAACTGTATCTGTTGTCCGCAATCTGCTCAGGAGACTGCGGACGCCTTACAGTATTGTTCCAGTACTGCCCTTAACATTTCAATATTGACAGGCTTGGCTACAAACGAATCCATCCCGGCGCGTCGGCATTTTTCCTCGTCTTCTTCCATCGCACTGGCTGTGAGAGCGACCACAGGAATGCGATCGTGCTGGTTGGTTGATTCCCAGTGCCGAAGTCGCCGTGTGGCTTCGAACCCATCAACCCGCGGCATGACGCAATCCATGAACACCAGGTCAAAAGGATTGACCTGCCAAAGGCTGGCAGCCGCTTCGCCATCGTTAGCTGTCATTACGTCGCAGCCAAGTTTTTCCAGCAGCCTGCGGGTGAGTGTGCGGTTGACCGGGTTATCTTCAACCAGCAGCACCTTCATGCGCCCGCAAGGCAATTCCCGCCGACGAGACGAATCGTTGACAGTCTGCAGTGAGAACCGGGTGAGGAATCGCCGCTCATTTTTTGCCGCGTCCGCAAAGAGCTGGTTCAGGATAGGCATCAGACAAGACTCACGCAGCGACTTGCTCAGGAAGGCATCGGCGCCCGCTTGACGGAAGTGTTCGGCATCGCCGCGCTGGGGATTGGAGGACAGCAGCAACAGGCGCATATCGGCCCAGAGTGGGTTGCCGCGAATCTGGCGGCACAGGAGGTCGCTGTCCATGTCTGGAACAAAACCATCGAGAACAATGGCATCAAATTTCTGCTGACTGTCGAAAGCCTGGCGAACAGAGGTCAATGCTTCACCAGCAGATTTTACCGCCTCAATGTGAACGTTATGTCGGGAGAGCATTTCCAGAGTGATCTTGCGGGATAGCTCGTAGGAGTCCACCACCAGAATCCGGCGATTCTTCATCATCCGGTCATCGGGCCTTACCCGGGTGGAGCTTTCCGGGGCTACCGGAAGCTGGAGTTCGATCCAGAAGGTGGAGCCCTCGCCAGGACGACTCTCCAGATCCAGTGTGCCGTCCATCAGGTTGGCCAGTTGTCGGCAAATGGTCAGGCCAAGGCCGGCACCCGGCAGCTGGCGCTGGAAGCTTTGTTGGAGCTGAACGTAGGGTTCGCATACCAGAGGAATATCTTCCGGATTGATGCCAACGCCGGTGTCTTCCACCGCCAAGCGAAGCCGAAGCTGGCCGTCGCGCCGGCCAAGTACTTCGATACTGATCAACACGTGGCCGGAATCGGTGAACTTGATGGCATTGGATGTCAGGTTGAGAAGAATCTGGCGAATTCGCACCGGGTCACCCTTTAACACCCAGGGCAGGTTCTCATCGATACGTAGTTCGAGAGCGAGACCTTTTTCGCGGGCCCTCGGACCCAGCATGTGAACCAGGTCGTTCAGCGTTGACCGCAGATCGAACGGGATGTCTTCCAGCATCAATTTGCCCGCTTCCATACTGGAAATGTCGAGCAGGTCGTTGATGATCGCTGACAGTCCCTCCGACGCGTTGAGCAGGGTGGCAACGTATTCGCTCTGTTCCTGGTCCAGGGGGGTGTCGGTGAGCAGGTTGGCGTAGCCGAGTATCGATTGAAGGGGAATGCGAAGTTCGTGGCTGACGTTGGCTAGAAATTGGTTCTTGGCGTGATTTGCCCGAATAGCCTGATCCCGTTCACCTTGGGACTGGATAGTGGTCTGGCGCAGCGACTGGGTATCTTCCAGAATCTGAAGCCGCATCTTGTTCAGTGCCTGCTCCAGTTCGGTCAGTTCATCCGGTGTTTTCGGTGCAGATCGTTTTAGCTTGAGCGGGTCGACCAGAGCGTCCAGGTTGAGCCTGGCGGCGTAGTCGGCCATGGTCTCAAGATGCCGGGAAAGGGTAAGGCGAACAATGATCAGCAATCCGAAGGTGCCCAGCATTACCACAATCGATTGGAACAGAAGGTTCAGCAGCGCCCGGTCCCTGAGGTCGTCGTAGATGCGCTCCACCGACGAGGTGAGTGTGAGTTGGCCAACATCTTCGGGACTGCGGAAAGTAGACCGGTCGAAGACCAGAGGAAAGGTCTGAGACATTACCCGGCCTTCGGGAAAGGTGCCGGTGGTGAATTGGTCGCCCGTTGAGGTAACGACACGGGCGTGCTGGATGGCAGCGACGGCCTTCATGTCTTCCAGGCTGTTGGCAACTTCGCTGAAATTCATCAGCCAGATGTTGTTACTCATGCTGCCAGACACCAACTCGGCAGCGCGGACCTGGGTGCTTCGCAGATCTCCCTTCCGGCGTTCAAATTCGCCGATCATCTGGATGCCGGTCGCGATGAGCGAGAACACCAGGCTGAACAGCAACACATACGCAAGCAATCGAGCCGCGAGCGGCCGGATTCCCAAGCGCTTTAAAAACCGGTTTGAAGACAATGCACGGATTCCCTGTGTCAACTACTAAACTCACCTGCCGGAGTTTAACAGACAGTTAGGACTTCGACACGTTCCTGTGAGTCAAGGTTCACGAAGCGGAAGCGAACGTTTAAATCATAGAGGTGCGCACCGTAAATTCGCTCCTCCTCCCGGCCTCGCCGGAACGAGGGCCGGGGGTCGTAGCTGACCACATCTTCGATCAGGTTTCGCAGATCAGGGTATTCCTCGGGCGGGAGGGATCGGAGCTGCTGTTCGGCTTCTGGCAGGAAAGATACTGAGAGCCGCTCGGTGGGCGGGCTGTCGGCCCATCCCAGAGACGCCTCGGGCACGGCGTCGGCAAACGGCAGGTAGGGCTTGATGTCGAGGATAGGGGTGCCGTCTATCAGGTCGTGATCGCTAATGTGCAGTATCAGTCGACCGTCTTTGCGACTGAGTCCCTGGTTCCTGACGACAGAAAGCCCCAAACTGTTGGGGCGAAATGGCGACCGGCTGGCAAAGACTCCCATCTTGCGGTTGCCCCCCAGACGAGGTGGCCGGACCACTGGTCGCCACTCGGCACGAACCGCTTCGTGGAATTGAAAGGTGAGCCAGAGATGGGTGGCCGATTCCAGTCCCCGGAACGCATCCTCACGATCATAGGGCGGCTCAATGACAAGTTCCGCGTGGGCGTAGCGGGTCAGGCCGGGTTGCCGAGGCACGCCAAACTTGTCACGAAAACAGGATCGAGTCAGGGCGATTGGCGAGAGTGTCAGGGCGTCCTGCGCGGGACGGGACGGATGTCGTGGCATAGTTAATCCAAATAAGGCCGCTCAAGGTTGCCGGAAAAGTACAATTCTATTCTAAAAAGCACCGATGCCCGATCCTTGAAGCTTTCGTCCCGCGGAAACTCCAGCGCCGGTATCAGTTCTGTGTACACCCAATCGCTGTGCAAGCGGTAGCGCCAGGTCAAGTCTGCAAAGGCTGAGGTGGAGCGCCAGGACGGCTGGCTTTCGCCCAGAACCCCCAGTCGGGGCGTCAGG
>Ga0207417_1000517_pt1 | contig 13360 bp, 15 predicted proteins | sample MalvirmetagMSP82_FD_184225 | JGI IMG/M metagenome (GOLD analysis project Ga0207417, IMG submission 184225) | Marine viral communities from the Deep Pacific Ocean - MSP-82 (SPAdes) | ecosystem: Environmental > Aquatic > Marine > Oceanic | place: Pacific Ocean | collected 2011-04-19
GGATCAGGCCCGTTGCCGCGAAGAGAATCATCAGCATGCCCAGGCCCACCATTATTCGAAACGCCCAGAACACAATGGCAACAGGCGGCTGTTCTGCAATGGGTGCCTCGTTCAGGCCGGGAACCTCGCCATCCCACTCGTGGGTAAGGATCAGACTGGCGAGACCGGGCACGCCAATTTCATAGAGATTGCTCTGGTTTTCCTGATCGGGAATGGCGAACAGGAGCAGCGGAACATTTTTGGAGGTCTCCCAGTTACCCTCCATGGCCGCCACTTTTGTTGGCTGATGTTCCAGGGTGTTCAGGCCGTGATAATCGCCAACCACGGCTTGCGCCGGAGCTATGAACAGCAGCAACCACAGGCACATCGACAGAGCTTTTCGATTGGCCTCAATTTCGCGCCCGCGCAAGAGATACCAGGCGCTCACCCCGGCCACCACAAAACCGCCGGTAAGGAAGGAGGCGAGGGCCATGTGCAGGAACCGGTAAGGAAAGGAGGGGTTGAAGATGGCTTCACTCCAGGACGTTACGTGAAACACGCCCTCCCTGAGTTCGTAACCTGCTGGAGTGTGCATCCAGCTGTTGGCGGACAGAATCCAGAACGATGAAATGAACGTGCCCGTGGCCACCATAATCGCGGCCATCAGATGCACGCCGGCCGGAACCTTGTCGCGCCCGAACAACAACACGCCAAGGAACGCCGCTTCCAGGAAGAAGGCGGTGATGACTTCGTAACTGAGTACCGGCCCGAGGAAATTGGCGGAGGCCTGGGCAAAGTTGCTCCAGTTGGTGCCGAACTGGAACGACATCACGATGCCAGACACCACGCCCATGCCGAAGACAACTGCAAACACTGTGGTCCAGAAAGCGGACAGTTTAACCCAGACACCATCACCGGTTTTGAAGGCCAATCCTTCAAGAACCGCGATAAATGAGGCCAAGCCAATCGTAAACACCGGGAAAATGGCGTGGAAGGACACCACAAACGCGAACTGAATTCGCGAAAGCAGAAGAGGATCTAGTTCCATGGGAACCCTCCGGTAACTTACACATCTCAATAAACGAGAGCCGAACTCCCGCGGCCGCTGCCTTGGCGCCTATTGTCTGTTGTTATTACCGGCAGATGGATACCATGCTACTAAAAACACAGGCGAATTCGATAGGGCGAATTGTCGCTCCCGTGACCTGCAACAATTATGGTGACCTGATGGGCTTTTACGAAGAACGGATTTTGCCCCACTTGATTGACCGTGCCTGCTCCGTGGGCCAGATAATGAAACTGCGCCAACAGGTAGTGCCAGAAGCCCGCGGTGTGGTGCTTGAGGTGGGTATGGGATCTGGCATCAATCTGCAATTCTACAAGCCCGATTCAGTCGAGCTGGTTTATGGCCTGGAGCCATCAGAGGGGATGCGCCGCAAGGCTACTGCCAATCTTGCCCGCTCAGCGGTAAAGGTTGAGTGGCTTGACCTGCCGGGCGAAAAGATCCCATTGGCGGACGAGAGCGTGGATACCGTACTGCTCACGTTCACCTTGTGTACCATTCCCGATTGGAACGCAGCACTGCAGCAGATGAAGCGCGTGCTCAAGCCCGAGGGCGTATTGCTGTTCCTGGAACATGGTGAATCACCGGATGCCGGCACCCAAAAATGGCAGCACCGGATAACTCCGGGTTGGCGAAAAATCGCGGGCGGATGCCACTTGAACCGCCATATCGCCGATCTCATTAGCAGCGCCGGTTTCGAGATCACCGAGCTGGAAAACCTTTACGTACCCAAAACACCCAGGATAGCTGGCTACATCTACAAAGGCCGGGCCACAAAGCCCACCGAAGCCTGACAGGTGAGGGGCAGGGAATCGGAATTGCGTTACCGAACCGGCCCTTATACAATTCTGCCCGTCTGACTCCCCCTCCGATGCTCCGGTGGTGAAATTGGTAGACACAAGAGACTTAAAATCTCTCGACCTCACGGTCGTGCCGGTTCGATTCCGGCCCGGAGCACCAATTAAAACAATGGCTTGGGGCGATTTCTGAAGACTTCTACCTTGTTCAAATTTTTTGGTGCAGCACCAGTGCATCGGATCTAACAATTTCAGCTGCTCGCATGGATTGCCAAGCAGTCGCGCCACCTACCGCAAGTGGCGGTACTGCCAGGAGGGTTTGGCCCAGCGCCGTTATTCCTTTTATTTGACGATCATTAAGTAAATGGTGGCTTTTTTCGTCATGCACAGAAAACCCCGCTCGGGGCGGGGCTCTCTGCTTGCCTATTGCGCCTGTATCCAGGTGGCTACTTTACGGCGTGGATCCTGTCACGCGGCTCCGGGTAGTAAAAAGCTTTGCCTACCAGATTGCCGTTAATGTCGTCAATGGGCCAGCCTTCCCAGCCTTCAGAATCGGACATTTCGACCATATCCATACTGTCAGCCATCTCCCGGAGTATCCGCGCCATTTCCGGCGCGAACGTCTCACGCCTGAAAGCCAGCTGATTGTCTAGCCGTAGAATGAGAAAGCTCATTGTGCCGCCTCCGTTACCACTGGCTCCTCAGCCCGCACTCTTAAAAGCGTCACTCCGATGTAACCGGCATTCCACAATCTCTCCATTTTCTGAATCGCCTGCTCGTATGTGTTATGCCTGTAATCCGTGTGGGTGGCCCATTCTCCAGGATTCGATTCGCAAATGTAGCTCACGTGGAAATAATCCCCCGGCATGGGCTCCTGAGTCGCTGAAACGTAGTCGGCTGGCATACCCTGCCGTATAACCGCGGCTTCAGGAAACTGATTACTGATCTTTATCCGAATGGCTTCAGCGTCCGCTCTGGTGGTTGGCTCACGCGGTATGCAGATCCCGCCAGGGTAAAGCTGTACTCCGAACCCTGTTACTTGTCCTTGGAAAAGGAATAGCTCGCCATCGCGGATAGCTTCATCGAAGGCTTCGTTAGTTTCATGCTCCGGGATAGTAAGTTGTTGGTGGCTCATTGTGCAGCCTCCTTTTTCTCGGCTTCTATCTCCATCCACTCCATCCACTCACACACTTCCATCAGTTTAGTGTGGGCTTCTTTGGCCAGGGCCGCGCCAAGTATCTGTGTCTGACATGAGTCATCCTCGTTATAGAGATCTTCATGGAATGGCTTTAGCAGGATCTCAATATCCATCAACAGTTCCCGGTGCTTCAGTGTCTCGGCAGCGTTGAAGACGTAATCTCTCGGTGTGGTATCATTGCCTCGCATGTCGGCTTTCTCCTTCAGTGGTTGCCGATGTGTCGCCCCGGGTCTGTTACCGCAGATCCGGGGCCTCTTTTACGCCTTGTGGCGATCTGTGTACTCCTGAAGTGCCTCCCTTATTAGGTCGGCCAGGCGCACATCCTCACCCGTGTTCATTCGCCTCTTCTTTGCCAGCTCATCCAACTTCTGCCGTGTCTCAGCTTCTATACGGGCACTGATATGTACCAATTCAGGCATACTGCATTCCCTTTGTGTGTTCGCGTAATACACGAATACAATATGCCTTGGTTAATTGTGAGTCAAGAGGCATTTTCGAGTGTGCAATCTCAGGGTCGGACGCCCCCCCCAGTTTTTTACCTTGTCGCTGCCTCAAACTGTGCCTGAGCCTCATGGACACGCTCTCTGGCGGCAACGGCTCCATCTATGTCGTCAATCTGGAGCGCTGTTTCTGCGAGGCGCGAGGCTTGCTCTATCGCGCCTCTTGCAACGTCAACATCAGCGTTGAAGATCTGGCGCTTTTCCGCAATATCTGGGCAATGCCGTTGCTCCATCAGTCCTCTGAATTTCGCAAGCGTTTCACGATCAAGGCCGGTTACGAACTCGGGAGCGTCCTGCACTGCGGCTAGTGAGCGCCCGTCGCCTTCCTCTGCAATCTTGGTAAGCCAGGCGATACGGTCTTTCTGTTCAGCGCGCCCAAAGGCTTGCGCGATATCATTGGCGTAACGGTCTGGTTGCAGATTTACACGCTCTGCGAACTCCTGAGACAGGCTTGCATAACCACCGGCCTGCCTAACCTCAATGTCCGCTTTCGTGCGTTGGATCGCGTCCAGGTATTTTTTGCTTGCTGTCGCCAATCGGTGAGCGCGTTCCCCGGACCCATCGTTAGCGGTGGCTATGGTGCCCAGTGCCTCGGCGGCACTATGCAGCCGTGTAATGTGCGAGCGGGCGAAGGAACTTCCAGAGAGGCGTTCTTTCAGCGCGTTCAGTCCTGCAATTTGTGATTCAATGGCTCGTTGGTCAGTCATGGTATTACCTCGGTTTGGTGTCAGTAGCCCACGATTAACACGGGGGCTTCGTAGGGGCGTTTGGTTAGCCATGCTGCCCCCGCAATGGCGTTTGCTCTGTCGTCGTGGCCCTGGGGGCCGTGGTCTATCGTGTCCTTGCCATTGCGGCCTGTGCGGCGCTCCAATAGCGTGAACTGGGTTAGGGTTTTCTCGTCTGGCGGTAGCTCTACGGCTCCGGTTTGGAGCATCGGCGTTAGCTCTGTGTAGAGCTCTGAGCGGTTCAGGTCGCTGTTAGTCATCGTTATGCCATGCTTGCGGTATTCTTGCCGGGGCCATTCGGCGGCGTAGCGGTCGCCAGTGCATCGGGTGATTCGATACTGCTTCATAATGTCCGCATACCGTCGTGTAATAACTGCCGGATCACCTCTATCTGACCAAATGCCATCTATCACACTGCGTTCACCTTCCCGGTGGCTGACTGCCAGCGTGTATTCATCAGCGCCACCGCCTGCCACGTCCACGAAACAGGCGTAATGAATGCCGGATTGTGGCGGGAGAATCAAAGGCTCTGACCGGGTGTTGCTGTCCACCATTTCGCGGGTAATGAAAGCTGTAATGTCGTTTCGGAACTGCGCCAGGTATTCAGCGGCTGCGGCGGCGGGATCTCTTTCTAGTGCCTGATCTACAATGCGGCTGGGTAATGTCGGGTTCATGGTCAGGGTTGAGGCCTGGGCCACCAGAATCGGCCCTTCGTGCCCGTGGTAGCGGCGGTAGGCATCCCACAAGGCACCCCGGCGGCTGTAAGGCGACGACAGGGCAATCAGTGGGCCATCCAGCGTAGCAAGCCCTGGGCGTACTGCGTTCAGGATCTCAAAGTCAGGGTTTGCTGAATCCTCACTACGCCAGAATGCCACCTCATCAGCAATGACAGCAGCGAACGTATAGCCACGGGGGGCCCTGAATGAAGCCGTGCCCACCTCAATAACTGAGCGGTTCGCCAGCTCCAGGGTTTCCGTTGACTCTTTTACGATCAGCCGCTGCAGCATCGGGTTAGCGTTCATCAGGCCGGTGATATACCGGAACACTGAGCGAGCTTGTTTTCGATCAGCTGCAAGGCACAGCACGGTAGCCACCTCACCGGGGCTTAACCGGTCTGAATGGTCATTGAAGCAGGCTTCGTACACGGCCAGCAGGGCGGCGTTCTGGGTCTTGCCACCCCTTCGGCCAATGGCCAGCCATAGTTCATCGTGGGAGGACTCTGGGGCGCCCTCACGGCCTGTTAGTTCTTGCCAGTGGGGTAGCTCATCATCAGCCAACGGAAGGCCGTAAAAGCCGGCCAGCAATGCCCGCCAGGCCTTGAAGCTATCACCCGCGAATTGATCCCCAAACAATGCCGGGTCTGTCATCAGATCGCGTATCGTAATCACTTGGCGCCTTCCCGTTGCTTCATGAAGGTGGCAAGGTCTGGAACATCCCTGGTCGTTCGCTCCAGTCCCAGCTTGCTCAAGATTCCTTGTAGGGCGTTGGCGGCCTGGGTCCACTTGCCTATATCGAACTGAGCTCCGGCTGCCAGTGCCTGTTCCTGCTGCGCCAGCCAGTATTCCAGCCACAGACTGCGCTCCACTAGAGAGCGTTGCGCATAGCTGAGCTGGCTGACTCCGCCTAGATCATTGGTGAACGCCTCGTAGCGTTGGCGCATAACCTGGGCAATGCCGGTTCGTCCGTCCAGTTCGGCAAGCCAGCCTTGTGTGAACTTGTTCGGTGGAGCGTCTAACTTGGCCATAATTCGGGGCTATCCTGCCTGTATTTATGGTGCATTGATCAACCTAGTGATGCACAGTTTAACACTGAGGAGTATAACCCCATATATAACAGTGCTTTGAATAAGGCGCACAAGGGACATAATATCCTTTGTGGGAGTGATGATGTGGGGCGTACAGAAGGGTAGGCGGGCTATTTTCGCCAGTTTCTGCGGCTGGCTCTCATTCCCTTTTAACCCAATCATTCCTTCCCCTAACCAAGTATGTCTCGGCAAGGGCGCCGCACCATGGGGGGCGGGCAATTAGCCCGATCCCCCTTTAGGGGGTGCCCATTGCCCGTTGCCCGGCCTAGTCCCACAAGGGGTTTCAGGGAGTGGCGGGCAAAACACAAAAGTGCCCGTTGCCCTCCGGGTCGCCTTGTCCTACAAGGGATTAGGGCGGGTAGGCGGGCAAGTGCCCAAACCTGCCCGCTTGCCCGTTGCCCGCTCATGCTGCCCGCTCAGTCTGGTTGATCTCGGGCACACCGATATTCTCCTGCCCATCAAACCGCTTCATGCGAACCAGCAAGCCTTCCTCTATGGCGCGGGTGATGGTGTTCCTGACTTTCTTCTGTCCCGCTTTCAGGATATTGGTGGAGCCTCCGTATTCATCCTCTATGCGGCGTTTGGCCATGGGGCCTTTCTTCTCGATAAGCTCAGAGATCCGGCGCACCAGCTCCTGATATTCCACCTCGGATTTACGGGCCCGCTTTTCTTCCTTCTCGGGCTTCAGGTCTGATATGGACAATATCCCGCCTGCCCGGCGCTCAAGCCATGCACCCTCCCAAGGTGGTCCGTAGTTGTTCTTTGGGGTCCTGAACCTGACATAACGTCCAGCGTCATCGGGGTCGATTCCATAGCTCTCGGCATCGTCGGCCCTCATGGTCGAAAGCAGTCCTACCCATCGGGCGCCATCCACCAACCCTGACGCACCTCTAACGGCTTCCTGTCCGCTCTGTGAGTCCCTTATCCCGGCTTTGCTGACATGGTGGGGTAGTAGAACAGTGGCGCCGGTTTCGCGGCGGATGGACTCGGCAGACTCAATTAGGCGTGTTCCGTCTGAGTTGTCGTTGGGGTCGCCTCCGTCAAACCGTGATAGTGGGTCCAGAACAATCAGCACACAGTTACTGATCTGGTTCGCGGCGCCAATGATGGACTGAGCCAGGGCGGTGCGGCGTGTCTCTCGATCAATCTTTGCTGTCAGCCTGTTGTCATCGCCTACACGGTCGAATATGAAAAGGCGCTCCCTGATAAGGTCCAGGTACGGGCGGAATGCTGCCTGGTCCGTTGGGTCTACCATTTCAGCGTAATGGCTTATAACGGCAGCCAGACGGCGGTGTACCTCCTCCCTGTCATCCTCTGCGCTGAGTATCAACACTGATCCCTGGGTTTCTATGGCGTGCTCCAGCCATTCCAGCCCTGTGCAGACACTAACGGCAAGCTGAAGCGTTGCCATACTCTTACCAGTGCCACCGGCCGCAGCCAGTATCCCGACAATCCAGAGCGGAAGCCTGTCCCTTACAAGCCACTCCCTTGCCGGCGGTAAGGAGTCCAGCAGATCCATGACGGACGCCCGGCTCAGATCAAAGGGGCCTACCTCGGGCGCTATTAAGCCTTCCTGGTATTCCGCAAGAACGCCATCTGATCCCGATTGCTGGTAGAGGTCGCTCCAGTCTTTGGCGGTTTGGGGGTGGCTGTACTTGAGCCCTGATTCCTTGCCCGCCCTGATCCCAGATTCATCATTATCGACAGCAGCCACCAGCCTAATGTGTGGATGCTTTTCAGTGACCACGGCTGCAATGCTCTTAATGCTTCCATCACCTACGCCACAAGCAACAGGCAGCATCAAAGCCTCATGGAGGCGGCAGCCTTCAGCCAGGCCGTTACAGATAACGAGGCGCTCTAGGCTGGCGAGGCTTGAAACCGTAAAGCCGATAGGAGTGAAGCTGCCCGATACGACTGATCCCTTACTGACAAACTTATCATTCGGCTTGTCATCGGGCCGGAAGGTGATTTTCTCGGGGAGGATCCGCTCTGAGCCAGTCGGTTGCCCTTCAGGGTCAAACAGGGGGCGGAAAAGGGCAGGGCCCTGGAAGTGGCCTATGCTCGTGTTTTCTATGTAGCATCCGAGCTCGGAAAGCTGAGATTCGCTGAGGTCTTTGCGAATGACGTAAGGGTGGTCTGAAATACGTGATTCATGCGATACTTCGTTTGATTGGTATTGCTGTACGCCCTCGGTCAGTTGCTCGCTGCCGGGGGCTTTCATTTCATTTCCCATTGGCAGCCCTCTCGTCCAAGTACCGATCTAACTCAGACACACGAACGCACTTGCAGCCCGATACTTCCACCACTTCTAGGCGGCCCTGGGAAATTGCGTCTGTTAGTTCGTGTGCCGGAATGCCTGCCATCTTTGGGGCGCGGCTTAGGGCTATGTATTCCGTTTCGTTGCCGTGGTTGTGGAAAGTGCCGTGAATGCGCTTCATGCGTCGGCCTCCCCGGAACAGGTGCGGGCGTTTTCTTCAATCCAGGACATAACATCATCAGCCCTGTATCTGACATGGCGACCCAGCTTCACAAAACGGGGGCCTTCACCAGCCCAACGGGCGCGCTCACACCATGCGGTAGATTTGCCCAGATAGGCGGCCAGGGTTTTCTGATCCCATAGCTGTGGAAGGGTTACGGAATGTTTTGGGGGAAGGGTGGAGTTTTGGATTGTGCCAGTGTTTTGCATGATAGAGCCCTACGTTGCTTTGAACAGTGGGGCCATGCTCTGATTTTGCGGGCTTGAATCAGTCTGACGTTTAGGTAGAAAAACACAGGGTAAATGTCAGTATTTACGCGTGACGATCTCAAGAAATTTATCGATATTTCGGCGCGGATCTTTTTTATTCAGCAAGATGCCAGCCAGATTAGAAAAGGTGTCTGTAACAGTCTGACCTTTAGTCGCTTTTATCTCTGGAAAATGCTTATTCAAAGTGGACTGTAGAAGTACCAATGTCTCTACATCACTGTGCGAAGTGGTGTTTTTTCCCCTGTACTCTTCCCGCAAATGAGGCGGCACATAGTCCGCCGTAGTACAGGCACTTTGTTTATGCAGGGCAACATTTGCACATGCCTCTAGCTGGGCTAACAGATTGTCTATTTCCGAGAGTTTATCACCGGTAAATTGAAGCCTTGACCTGAGTTCCGGGCTATTGTGTGCTGGCTGCATGTCCTTCCGCATCTTTGCAGCGGACTTGCTTATATTGATGAGCCTGTTCTTGTCGTCGCTATCCAGGGGGACGTTGCGAGAGACATTTAACGGCTGATTGTGTTCTGATATTACAAGTAAATTTTCGAGTTCTTCGATAAATGAACGAATCTCTGAATTGTCTTTCCCTTGGCTGTGAAGTTTATCCTTAATGGCCTGTCTCTGGTCGTTATTCATGCGGTTGCTTCCTTGTTAAATGGGATAACCTGGGCGCTTGGTTCCGGCAATCCCTCGACCATACGATGGAGCATTTTCAGGGCTTCTAGCTTCTCCTCGTGGAAGTCGTGGTGTTGATAGTGCCGGGCCTGAACACCGCCCATACCGTGGCTGAGTAATTGCGCCAGAACGTCCGAACTCACGCGATAAGGCTTGGCTGCCAGTCGGGTTTCAATCGTTGCCCGTATCGTGCCAGGGGTGAAGTGGCCGCCCTCTAATTCCTTGGCTTCCTCCATTTCGTCCCGGATATTGTCCACACGCTCAGCTATGTACTTGCCGTTAATCGGTTTAATACCGCCGTCACAGCTGAACACATAATCACCTGCGCCCGTTATGCGCTCTATGCATTTCTGGGCTTCCGGTAGCAGGGGGATCGCATGGCGGCGTGGCTCCGCTCTGCGGCCTTTGTAGTCCAGCAACGTAAGCGTATTCGTGTCGCTGTCTAAGTCGTGCAGGGTGGCGCGGGAAAGCTGTTGTATGCGTTGTCCGCCGGTTAGAACGTGCAGCATCATGATAGAGCGGCCTGGCTCTGGCAGTGCTTTCACGCGCTCCCAATAGGCCTTGAACTCAGCAAGGCTTAACGCTCTGTCCCTAGCCTTGCTGGAGCCTTCCACTTTCACCATGTCGCGGGCGGGATTCATCTTGATATTCATGTTCCGCAACTTTGCAGGGGCGTTGACGTTGCCCCGTGCCTTGATAGCTTCGGTGAACGCTGAGCGGATATAAGAGCGGATCTTGTCAGCCTGGCGCAACGCTCCCCGATCGTGAACTTTCGCCACTACGGTTATACAGTCGTCGAGGTCGATTTCAGCGGCGCGCTTTTTCCATAGTTTCGGTTGGGCTTTTTGAACGTCCGCGGTTATGTGGTTTTCCACGTTACGGGCGGATTTCTTGCCCTTGGCTTTCAGCAATTCAATATAGCCGGTCAGCATATCGCCAAACGTGGCGGCTTCTGCTTCCTTCTTTTCGGGGCGGGGGTCTACGCCATTGGCCATATCGTTATTGATTGCTACGGCGCCCTTGCGGCCCTGTTCTGCACTGGGGGCGGTGCCGGTGTAGCGGCCAATGGTGACGCGGATAACTTCGCCCTTGAAACGGGCTTGGAAGAACAGGGTTTTTACGCCAGTGGGCATGATCCGCACACCATAGCCCTGAATGGCAGAATCCCAGACAATGCGGCGCTTTCCGTTTGTCGCTTCCAGCTTGTCCAGGTTGGTCTTGTTCAGCTTCATTTTGTCTGCCATCGTTCCCCCTCAGTTCAGCGCCGGTGCATCACTGGTGCATCACCTTGTTTCAAGGTAGTTAAAAAACACTAGGGACTATTCTGGGCTAACTAGCTGAAAATTCAAAGCTGTTAGTGGTTGACCATTTTTGTTCAAACTCAAACGAAAGGACTTAAAATCTCTCGACCTCACGGTCGTGCCGGTTCGATTCCGGCCCGGAGCACCATTATTTTCAAGTACCTACAAGATTCCTTGCTTTTCCCAACACATCTGGCCGAGAAAATGTAGACGTTATGTAGACAACGTCTTTTCAACAGATTTGTGGCGGTTTATTTATCTATGTGTTGGGTTGCATCAGATTTTCCGTGTTAAATCTGGAACAACTGATGCTCGTCTGTAGGATAGTTGAGACAAAGTGAGTGTAGGGACTCTGGCGGGCGAGAAAAATAAGGCTGTTGCCCTTGCGGACAACAGCCTTTTTCCTTCGTTCGCAACCAATAGCGTGTACGGCTGGGCCGTTCCAACACTCACAACGAAATGAGCGGCGAACCGACTCAGATTGTCGTGAGCCCGTGTAGCTGGCGAACCAGCTGGCTACGAAAAAAGTTATGTCATAGTGACATGGTCAGTACACGTTTTGCAATTCCTTCCGAAAGAGGGCTTTTCTTATGTCTAACTCCTTTTTATTCCAATTTACAAACCAGGGCAGTTCTTCGGCGGCACCGAGGAACGCCTTTAACTTAGATAAATCCCTCGGAGGGGAGTTATGGACTGAAATCCACGCATATTTAATTAGCGCAAGCTTCCACTTTTCCTCAAAATAAGGGCACGCGCAAAAATCTAAGAATGCCATAAATGTGGAAGCTGATCCTACAAGGGATCCAGCTTTGATAGATCTTGTTAAATCAGCGTAAATTCGTTTTCGTAAAAGGAAGAATTGAGGGCGGTTTTCCGCATGATACAGAAGTGAGACCGCTTCAAAATAAGGAAAATCGTCAGAGAAACTTTCATTCGATATTTCTTTCGCTTTTCTCCAGAAACTGAGAAGGGTTTCCTCAGGAATTTCAAAAAATGGCGATATGTAGGTAATAACGTTAAGAGCTGAGACAAATTCAAGCGGGAAATTTTCAAGATTGGTGCTTTTATTTGACGCTAGAAATATTCCAACAAAGCCATCTTCACAAGATCTTGAAAAAACCTGTTTAAGAACAGGTGCGTAATTTTGAAGATTTTCGTTGAGGATTATAAGTGACTGACATGCAAGGTCAACATTTCTGTTTTTTAGATCTGTTGCCAGAACGAAATAGATAGTCCTAATTAATTCAAGATAAAAAGACGATACTGCTTCATACTCCGAATCCTTCACAAGATTACACGCAATATTCTTTGAAAAGCTCAGGATGCGTCTTCGTACAATACCTAAGAAAGCGCCGGAAATATTTGAATATCCGACTCCATCCAACCTTGCCGCACTTTTATAGCTCGCTATAAGCTTTGAGGTTGCGAGCCTTAAGTTAATGCTCGAATTAACCATAACGGTTTTCGAGTCTAATTTAACAAGACATTCACTAAAATATTCGTCGATCTGGCCTATGAGTGAGTCTTTGGCCGATGATATATTCGTGTAAAATGGCCTCTCTAAAGAGGTGTTTTTTGATCGATTCAGATACAGTTTATACTTTGATAATTCTATTTCATACTGTGCTCGTACGCGCTCTTCATTTTCTTGATTATTTGAGAAGATGTAAATATCGTCAATATATCGACGAACCGTATAGTCGCGATCCGATATAATTTGGTGCTTTTCTGTTAACTTTTCTTTGACGTTTATGTCAATTTTCTGAAATATTATTTCGGAAAAAATTCTCGAAATTTCAGGACCTACAAGGATTCCGTTGGTTTCACCAAAATTGCAATTCCTCATCAGTTCATCGAATTTATTCTCGAAAGACTCTGACGCAATATTTTTCTTCGAGAAGTCCTTATTTTTAACAGCCCAAGCAACTGAATGTGTATATATATTATAAAAGCACTTTGAAACATCGAGAGCAAGGTATCGAGAGAATTGCTTTTCAAGTTCAAGGAACTCGTTAGAATCGAAGAACTGGTAAAGCCGATTATACCTTCTATACGTGAAAAAGCTTGTTGAATACTTGGACTGAGCTGAGGTTCCCGTATGCTCGTGATCAACCTCATCATCAATGAGTTCATCTAGGTCCTTTAATAAAGACTTTTCATAGAATTTACTGGCAACTCTAGCAGGGTACCTCAATGAAAATGAGGATAGAGAGCACCGATCAATGATCATTGAATAATAGTCTTCATAGAATTTTATAAGTTCTCGCTGAAATTTCGGATGTATTACAGAAAGCTCTCTACTACCAATAATGCCTCTACTCGCATAATATGAATAGGGGATAGCGGGGTCTTGTGAAGCCCTGAAAATCTCTTGTAGAAAAGAATTTTTTATTTTTTGTTTTTTTATTCTTTCATAAAAATAACGGTTTGAAAAAATAACAGGAGTTTCATACGGGAGCAAATCTGTCAACAGGATCCTATCGAAGTCATTTCTATCGATTCTAATGGGGTTTATTAGTTTCATGATTCGAAGCATCTCTTTATTTCGTACATTTCTTTCCTATTAAATTTA
>Ga0207417_1000528_pt1 | contig 13123 bp, 10 predicted proteins | sample MalvirmetagMSP82_FD_184225 | JGI IMG/M metagenome (GOLD analysis project Ga0207417, IMG submission 184225) | Marine viral communities from the Deep Pacific Ocean - MSP-82 (SPAdes) | ecosystem: Environmental > Aquatic > Marine > Oceanic | place: Pacific Ocean | collected 2011-04-19
TTGTCGTATATCTCCGCTTTTCTCCGTGAAATAACGCAGAGGTAGACCTAAAATGCTGTATAAATAAACAGCATGGAGGCTGAGCATATGATCCAGGATGTCCCACCCAAACTTCCGGATAACCCTACCCGCTTCATGGATCAGCTCCGCGTGCTGATCCGCAGTCGGAACATGGCCTATAAAACCGAGCAAACCTATTGCCACTGGATCAAGCGCTTTATTCGTTTTCATGGCATGCAGCACCCGTCCGCCCTCGCGGCAAAGGAGGTAGAGCAGTTTCTGTCGCACCTGGCGGTTCAGCGCAACAACAGTGTGAGTACTCAGCGAACGGCGCTGAATGCCATTATTTTCCTGTTCCGGGAATTTCTAGAGCAGCCATTGGAAGAGCTGTCGTTTGAGCTGGCACGTAAACCCCGGCGCTTACCGACGGTATTCACCCACGACGAAGCCCGGGCGGTGATCGGCCACCTGCAAGGTGAGTGTCACTTGGTGGCGCGCTTGGTGTATGGCTCGGGCCTTCGGATCAACGAGGCCCTCAGGCTCCGGGTGAAAGACGTGGATTTCGGAATGCAGCAGATCATCGTGCGCAGCGGCAAGGGCAACAAGGACAGAACCACCCTGCTCCCGGATTCCCTGATCGAACCGCTAACTCTGCAGATGGAGAGCTGTCTGGCCCAGCATCGGAAAGATCTTGCCCAGGGACACGGAGAGGTTTACATGCCCACGGCACTGAATCGGAAGTTTCCCAGCGCAGGCCGGGAACCGGCATGGCAATACCTGTTTCCGGCCGCAAAACTTTCCATGGATCCGCGCAGCGATGTGCTCCGCCGGCACCACTTGTTGGATCGCGGTGTCCAGCGAGCCATCGGTGCCGCCATTCGAGAAGCGGGCATTTACAAGCAGGCGAACAGCCACGCGTTACGTCACAGCTTTGCGACTCGGCTACTGGAAGCCGGGTACGATATCCGCACCATTCAGAAGCTGTTAGGCCATGCCGATGTGCGCACCACGGAAATCTACACCCATGTTGTCCGCAAAGGGGGCTTTGGCGTGCGCAGCCCGGTAGATGACGGCTTCTAGCTTTCCCAGTTGCTTGAGGGTATTCGCTTTACATGGATATGGCTAGCCAGCCGGATGGTGGGCCGAATCAGGAACTGGAAGCTGCCGATGATAAACAGCCAGATGGCCGCTTTCTCGTACTCGGGAAACAGGAACAGAACACTCCCCACCAGAAACCAGATCGCGATGAAGAAGTCGTTTACGATACTGATCACCTCGTAACGGCGGCGGATGATCAGTTCTTCATGGCCGAACTTCAGTGTAAGGGGGCTATCAGTGCGGTGTTCAACCATGGCTCGTCCTGCTGCTGATGGCTGGGGTTAAGGATAAGGAAGGATTGAGGTGGCGGAGGCTCGGCTCCGCCACGGCAGATTATTGCATGGCGTTGTATGCTGCGTCGGTCTTCGCCGCCATGATGAAGTCATTCCGGTGCAGGCCGCCAATAGCGTGGGTCCACCAACTCACGGTCACTTTGCCGTATTCCAGCAGAATGGCGGGGTGATGGTCTTCTGCCTCAGCCAGGTCACCCACTTTGTTGGTGAAAGCCTGAGCCTGGGCAAAGTTCTTCAACTTGAACACCTTGTGTAGCTGTTCTTCGCCATCGGCCTCCACAACCTTCCAGTCTGGAACATCCTTCAGCAGCGCCTGCTTCTCATCGCCGGTGACTTTGGGTGCGTCTTTGTTGCACGCTTCGCAATGTTGCTGGGTCAACTCGCTCATGGTCAACCTCCCTGGTTGATGACTGTGTTACTAGCGTGGGTGTCAGTGTGCAGATTATCAACCCGTCCTTGAAATCTTGCCCTGTTCAGAATACTGTATATTTAAACAGTATATTGAGATCTTTCCCATGAGTGAGCTTCTGAACACACTGATGCAGGATGCCCGTGTCTGGCAGGGGCACCAGCATCGGTCAACCAGCCAACCGGCGGAACCAACCGGCTACCAGATCCTGGACAACCAGCTCGGTGGCATCGGCTGGCCCCGGGGCGCCCTGAGCGAATGTCTGCTGGATAATTCCGGCATTGGCGAACTGCATCTGCTGCTGCCCTTGATGCAACGGCTGTCCCACAACGGTAAAACCGTATTCTGGCTGAATCCGCCGCACATGCCCTATGCTCCGGCGCTGGCCCGGGAGGGCGTGAACCTGGATCAGGTGGTGATGATCCACACCGACGAAGCCGGTGACTTCCTGTGGACTCTGGAGAACTGCCTGCGCTCGCCGGTTACCGGCCTGGTGATGGCCTGGCCCGGCAAGCTGGCGTCCCGGGATATCCGGCGCTTGCAGTTGGCGGCGGAAGCCGGCAGCAACGTGTGCGTACTCTTCCGCGAGCGCCGCTATGCCGACCAGAATTCCCCCGCGGCCCTGCGCCTGGAGCTGGAACCCGGCAACAGCCAGGAGCTGAAGATCAACATCGTGAAACGCCGGGGCAGCTGGCCCGGCCAACGCTGTGCCCTGGCCATGGCACAGCGGGCTGATCTGGCCTTCCATGAGGCTCCCCGAGTGATTCAGGGGCCCTGGCCCGCCTCTACCCGGTAATATCACCATGCTTTGGTTGTATCTGCACTTCCCGCACCTACTGCTGGACCACATTCGCCGCACCCACGAAGAAGCGGGCGCGCTGGTGATTGTCGAGGGTTCCGGGCAAAAGGTGATACAGGCCTGCCCGGAAGCCCGGGACCAGGGCGTGCATGCGGGCATGCGCCTGAAAACCGCCCTCAGCCTGGTGCCGGAGCTGGGTACCGTGCGTGCAGACCAGCAGCAGGAAGCCCGGATTCTGGAAGATCAGGCCCGCTGGCTGTACCGCTATGCCGCCCACATCGTACTGGTACCACCGGATGGCCTGATGGCGGAAATCGGCAGCCTGAAACGGCTGTATGGCGGCCTGCCCGCAGCCTGGCAAACCGTGGAACAGGCGCTGGACGAACGCCAGCTGACCGCCTGGCCGGGCCTTGGCCACACGCCCCTGGCCGCCCGCCTGATTGCCCGTGCCGGCAAAGGTGAATGCACCGATGACAAGGGCCACATTCAACGCACCCTGGACCAGATGCCGCTGTTGGCAGCGGAGTTTGATACCCGCACCTGTACCCGCCTGCAGCGGCTGGGCCTGAACACTCTGGGAGAAGTCTTTGCCCTGCCCGCGGCCGAACTGGCGCGCCGGCTGTCACCGGAAACCCTGGCCTGCGTTCAGAAGATCCAGGGCACCCGGCCAGACCCACAAGCGCCCTGGCAACCGCCGCACCAGTTCCGGCAACAGGCGGATTTTGTGCAGGAGATAGAACAGTCCCAGGGGCTGCTGTTCCCACTGCAGCGCATCCTGGCGGAACTGGAAGAAGATCTGTGCTGGCGCCAGCAGGAAACCGACAGCCTGTTGCTGGTGCTCCGACACCGACACGAAGAGCCCACTCGTATTCGTATCCGAACCTCCGGCCCTGAGCACCGGGCCGATGCATTCCTGAATCTGGTGCGCCTGCGGTTTGAGCAGCAGCCGCTGCGGGCACCGGTGGTCTCACTGCAGTTATCCGTAAAACGCTTTTTGGGCCGGGAAGCCGACACCGGCCAGGATTTGCTGGGCGAAACCCAGGATCTGAACGAAGCCTGGCACACCCTGATGAGCCGGCTGCAGGCCCGGCTTGGCGATCAGGCCCTGCAACAGCTTTCGCCTCAGGCAGACCATCGCCCGGAGCGGGCCTGGAGCGCCTCTGGGGTACATCGCAACAACCGGCCAGCGGGCACCACGGCTAACCAACTACCCCGCCGACCCCTATGGTTACTGCAGGGGCCGCAACCACTCACGGAAGCACCCATCGCCTGGTTTGCCGGCCCGGAGCGCATCAGCGGTGGCTGGTGGGACGGCCACCGGGTGCACCGGGACTACTACATCGCCCAACTCAGTAGCGGCCAACTGGCCTGGGTGTTCCGGGATATCCGGGAAGGCTGGTTCGTGCATGGATGGTTTGGCTGATGACCGAGTCGGCTTACGCTGAGCTGTTCTGCTTCAGCAACTTCACCTTCCTGACCGGCGCCTCTCATCCCCACGAGCTGGCCGAGCGGGCGGAAGAATTGGGCTATGCCGCCCTGGCCATCACCGATACCTGTTCAGTTGCCGGCATTCCCCGGGCCTGGGCCGCCCTGAAAGACAGCCCGGTGAAACTGATTACCGGCAGCTGGTTTGAACTCAAGGATGCCCCACCCGGCGCCAGCGTGCCCCGGTTTATCCTGCTGGCCCGTACCCGCCGGGGCTACGGCCAGCTGTGCCAGTTGATTACCACCGGCCGGCGCCGGGCAGAAAAAGGCCAATATCAGCTGTACTTCCGGGATGCGGAAACCCACCCGCTGGATGACTGCCTGTGCCTGTGGTTACCCCCCACACTGGCCGAGGCCGACGCCGATCAGGCCCTGGCTTGTGGCGAATGGCTGCAACGCCTGTTTGATCCCAGACTGTGGATTGCCGCCGCCCGCACCCTGGAATCCGGCGAGGAACAGCAACTGGCCCGGGCCCGCTGGCTGGCCGACCAGTTACGCTGCCCGATCACCGCCACCGGCGAAGTACACATGCACAGCCGGGAACGCCAGCCTCTACAGGACGTACTCACCGCCCTGCGCAACCACACCAACCTGGAACAGGCCGGCCACTGCCTGTTCCAGAATGGCGAACGCTACCTGCGCCCGGTACCGGTGCTGCAACGGCTGTTTCCAGACACCTGGCTGCGAGAAACCCGACGAATTGCCGATCAGTGCACGTTCCAGCCCGGCAGCCTGCGCTACGAATACCCGCCGGACCTGGTGCCCGAGACAGAAACCCCGGCCGCCTATCTGAAGCGCCTCACCCGCGAAGGCGAATGCCGCCGTTACCCGGATGGTACACCCCTGACCGTGCAGGCACTGATCCGCAAAGAGCTGGATCTGATCTCGGAGATGAAGTACGAACACTACTTCCTCACCATTCACGACATCGTCGCCTTCGCCCGCAGCCGGGGCATTCTCTGCCAGGGCCGGGGCTCGGCCGCCAACTCGGCGGTCTGTTACTGCCTGGGCATTACCGAAGTGAACCCGGCCCGGGTCGAGCTGCTGTTCGAACGCTTTATCTCGAAAGACCGCGACGAGCCACCCGATATCGACGTGGACTTTGAACACGAACGCCGGGAAGAAGTCATCCAGTACATCTACCGGCGCTACAGCCGGGAACGGGCAGCACTGGCGGCCACGGTCATCCGCTACCGCCCCCGCAGCGCCATCCGCGATGTCGGCAAGGCCCTGGGCTTTGACCCGGCCCAGGTAGAACAATTGCTGGAAGGCATCGACTGGCGCGACAAAGCCACCGGCTGGCGCCAGCAGGTACTCGACAAACGCCTGACCCGAAACCCCAAGGTAGCGGACCAGTTCTTCACCCTGGTCAACACCCTTCTCGGCTTCCCCCGACACCTGTCCCAGCATGTCGGCGGCTTTGTCATCAGCTCCGGCCCGCTGGCCGAACTGGTGCCGGTGGAAAACGCCGCCATGGCCGACCGCACCGTCATCCAGTGGGACAAAGACGACCTGGAAAGCCTGGGCTTAATGAAAGTGGATGTGCTCGCCCTGGGCATGCTGTCTGCCATTCGCAAGGCTCTGGAACTGATCAGCGACCAGAAAGGCCACCCGTTCCAGATGCAGGACATCCCCCAGGAAGACCACGCCACTTACGCCATGCTCCAGAAAGGCGATAGCATCGGCGTGTTCCAGGTGGAATCCCGCGCCCAGATCAACATGCTGCCCAGGCTCAAACCGGCAACCTATTACGATCTGGTGATCGAAGTGGCCATCGTCCGCCCCGGCCCGATCCAGGGCGACATGGTGCACCCCTACCTGCGCCGAAAACACGGACTGGAACCGGTGGACTACCCCAACGATGCCATCCAAAAAGTACTCGAGCGCACCCTGGGCGTGCCCATCTTTCAGGAACAGGTGATCAAACTCGCCATGGTGGCCGCCGGCTTCTCCGCCGGCGAGGCGGACCAGCTACGCCGGGCCATGGCCGCCTGGAAATCCCACGGCGATCTGACCCCCTTCCGGGACAAACTCATCACCGGCATGCTCGAACGCGGCCACGATGCCGACTTCGCCGAACGACTGTACCTGCAGATCTGCGGCTTTGGCGGCTATGGCTTCCCGGAATCCCACGCCGCCAGCTTTGCGCTGCTGGTTTATGTCTCCGCCTGGATCAAATGCCACTACCCGGCCGCCTTCTACTGCGCCCTGCTGAACAGCCAGCCCATGGGTTTCTACTCGCCCTCTCAACTGGTCCAGGACGCCCGCCGCCACGGCGTCGCCGCCCTGCCGACAGACGTAAACCACAGCCAATGGGACCACACCCTTGAGGGCCCGGAGCGCAAACTGAGATTAGGCCTGCGACTGATCCAGGGCCTGTCCGCCAAAGGCGCCGAACGCCTGTGCCAAAAGCGACCGCCCGAAGGCTACCGCTCCACCAGCGAACTGCGCCAGCGCGCCGGCCTCAACCAGCGCGACATGGAACTGCTCGCCGGCGCCAACGCCATGCCGGACTTCACCGCCAACCGGCACCAGGCCTATTGGCAACTCCTCGGCCACGAACAACCAGCCGAACTCTTCGCCGCCGAAGACAACGAGCGCTATACCGCCGAACCCCATTCCCTGGAAACCCGGGCTCAGGAAACCTGCGAGCAACTGCCCGACCCCACCGAAGGCCAGAACGTACTCGCCGACTACGCCAGCCAGGGCCTGACCCTGCAGCGCCACCCGCTGGCCCTGCTCCGAGACCAAGGCCATCTGCAGTTCTGCCTGAGCGCCGAACAACTCCAACAAACCGAAGCCGGCCGCCCCGTCCAGGTCGCCGGTTTGGTCACCGGCCGCCAACGCCCCGGCTCCGCCTCCGGCGTCACCTTCGTCACCCTGGAAGACGAAACCGGCAACGTGAACGTGGTGGTCTGGCTGGAAACCGCTCGGCGCCAACGCAAACCACTGCTAACCGCCCGGCTGCTGCATGTGAAAGGAATTCTGGAACGAGAAGGCGACATTATTCATGTGATGGCAGGCAAACTTTCCGACCTAAGCCATCTCATCAAGACACTCCCGGTCAGTTCAAGAAACTTTCACTGAGTTTTTGAGGCCACCCAAAAGCCGGAAGCACCTGTATGGAAGTCCTTTTCAGGAATGTTGGAGGCCATGGACGGCCGGAAACAAGCGCACATGGATGTGCTCGTAGCGGTTCCTGAAAAGGACTTCCATACAGGTGCCCCCACCGAGCTCGCAATCCTAAAAAAGAAAACCCCGCTAAGCGAAACGCCAAGCGGGGTTTTTGGTACCGCGAGCAATGATCAGCTAAGCAGCTTGATCATCACACCCGCAGCAACCGCAGAGCCGATAACACCCGCCACGTTTGGACCCATGGCGTGCATCAGCAGGAAGTTCTGCGGGTTAGCTTCCAGACCAACTTTGTTGGAAACCCGTGCCGCCATCGGTACAGCCGAAACACCGGCAGAACCAATCAGCGGGTTAATGGCTTCCTTACTGAAGCGGTTCATCACCTTCGCCATCAGTACGCCAGAAGCCGTACCCACACCGAAGGCAACGATACCCAAGCCCAGGATACCCAGCGTTTGCGGATCCAGGAACTTGTCAGCCATCAGCTTGGAACCAACCGACAGACCCAGGAAGATAGTCACAATGTTGATCAGCGCATTCTGGGCAGTGTCGCTCAGACGCTCAACCACGCCACACTCACGCATCAGGTTACCGAAGCAGAACATACCCAGCAGCGGCGCTGCGTCAGGCAGGAACAGAACTACGGCAATCAACACGACCAGCGGGAAGATAATCTTCTCCTTCTTGCTGACCGGCCGCAGCTGGGACATCTTGATGGCCCGCTCCTTGTGGCTGGTCAGTGCCTTCATGATCGGCGGCTGGATCATCGGTACCAGCGCCATATAAGCGTAGGCCGAAACCGCAATCGCACCAATCAGGTGAGGAGCCAGAACACTGGATACGTAGATGGAGGTTGGGCCATCCGCGCCACCAATGATACCGACAGCCGCAGCTTCAAGGATGGTGAAATCCAGGATGCCAAAGAAGTCCAACAGGGCTGCACCGATAACAGTACCGAAGATACCGAACTGAGCGGCAGCACCCAGCAGCATGGTCTTCGGATTCGCCAGCAGCGGACCAAAGTCAGTCATGGCGCCTACGCCCATGAAGATCAGCAGAGGGCCAACGGTACTGCCGATAACCACGGTGTAGAAGTTGTACAGCATGCCGTTGCCGTAACCGAGGTCCTGGGCAAGGCCGTTCGCCAGAGCAATCTGGGTGTAGCTGGCGTCCTTGAAGGCAAGCTTGAATGCTTCCTTCACTTCCGGCGTTACCGCCTGACCAGCCTGATAGGCCACATCCAGGGCACCAGCCATCGCCGCCAGCACCTGGGGCTTGGCAAAGTGAATGGCATTCTCTGCGGCCGACAGGGCCAGCCCTGCCTCCGGAATGTTCGCCAGAATGCCGCCGAAACCAATCGGCACCAGCAGCAGTGGCTCAAAGCCCTTGCGAATCGCAAGGAACAGCAGGAGCAGACCGATGGCGATCATCACCACCTGGCCTGGTTCGATATTGAACAGGCCACTGCCTGTCCAGAGCGTCATAATTTTATCCATGGAATGCTGGCCCTTTATGCGATTGTCAGCATTTCATCATCAGGAGAGACGGCGTCACCGACCTTGATGAAGACTTCGCCGATGGTACCGGCCTTGGGTGCGCGAACCTCGGTTTCCATCTTCATGGCTTCGAGGATAATCAGCACATCGCCTTCTTCGACAACATCGCCCGGGGAAACCTGAACCTTAAAGATGTTACCGCCCAGAGGCGCCACAACCGGCTCACCTTCACCTGCTGCAGGCGCGGGTGCAGCAGAGGCTGCGGCCGGAGCAGAGGCAGCACCGCCCTCGCCCTGGATCTGCGTGATTTCACCACCTTCGGAAACAGCAACCACGAACTTCTTGCCGTTAACATCAACGGTGTAAGTCTCGGGGCCAGCGGCCTTCTTGGCTGGTGCAACATCGTCAGCGCTCGGCACTGGCTCAAACGCATCCGGGTTGTCACGGTTCTCAAGGAACTTCAGGCCGATCTGCGGGAACAGTGCGTAGGTCAGCACGTCATCCTCAACATTATCAGCTAGCTTGATGCCCTTCTCGTCCGCCAGCTTCTTGAGTTCGTCGGTCAGCTTGTCCATTTCTGGCTCAAGCACATCCGCTGGACGGCAGGTCATCACTTCCTTGCCATCCAGAACGCGCTCCTGCAGCTCCTTGTTCATGGGCGCCGGCGCAGCGCCGTACTCACCTTTCAGAATGGCGGAGGTTTCCTTGGAGATGGACTTGTAACGCTCACCGGTCAAAACGTTCAGTACCGCCTGGGTACCCACGATCTGGGAGGTCGGCGTTACCAGCGGGATGAAGCCCAGGTCTTCGCGAACCTTGGGAATTTCTTCCAGAACTTCGTCGAACTTGTCGCTCGCGTTCTGCTCTCGCAGCTGGTTTTCCATGTTGGTCAGCATGCCGCCCGGAACCTGAGCAATCAGGATACGGGAATCGGTGCCACGCAGGCTGCCTTCAAACTTCGCGTACTTCTTACGCACCTGGCGGAAGTAACTGGCGATCTCTTCGAGCAGGGTCAGATCCAGGCCGGTGTCACGGTCTGTACCTTCCAGGATGGCAACAACCGCCTCAGTGGGCGAGTGGCCATAGGTCATGCTCATGGAGGAAATGGCGGTGTCCACGTTATCAATACCCGCTTCCGCAGCCTTGATAGCGGTGGCGGTAGACATACCGGTGGTGGCGTGGCACTGCATGTGGATGGGGATATCCAGCTCTTTCTTCAGTCGGCTGACCAGATCATAAGCCACGTACGGCTTGAGGATACCGGCCATATCTTTGATGGCGATGGAGTCCGCGCCCATGTCAGCGACTTCTTTCGCCATTTCAACCCACATTTCGATAGTGTGCACGGGGCTGGTGGTGTAGGCGATGGTGCCCTGGGCATGCTTGCCGGTCTTGCGAACGGCCTTGATGGCACGGTCCAGGTTACGCGGATCGTTCATTGCGTCGAAAATCCGGAACACGTCTACGCCGTTCTCGGCAGCGCGTTCACAGAAACGGTCGACCACATCGTCCGCGTAATGGCGGTAACCCAGCAGGTTCTGGCCACGCAGCAGCATTTGCTGTTGGGTGTTGGGCATGGCCTTTTTCAGTTCACGGATGCGCTCCCAGGGGTCTTCGCCCAGGTAACGGATACAGGAGTCGAAGGTAGCTCCGCCCCAGGATTCCAAAGACCAGAAACCAACCTTGTCGAGTTTCTCGGCAATGGGCAGCATGTCATCAAGCCGCATGCGGGTGGCAAGCAGGGACTGGTGGGCGTCACGCAGGATAACGTCCGTAATCCCCAGCGGTTTCTTTGTGTCAGTCATCGTGTCAGCCTTCTGTTTAAAGGTTCTATCTTTTACCGGGTCACTTCTTGTGGCGTGACCGGAATTGTGCAATTGCCTTCTTGATGGCCTCGGCGGTGTCCGAATCAACCGACGCAGGCGCCTTGGGCTTGGCACGTGGTGTTTTTGCCGGGGTTGCCGGCTCTGGCGGCGCAAACCGAGCGACCAGCTTGGACATGAGCAGCGTTGCGAATACCAGCACTACCAGGAATGCAAACACAAAACCCATGCCGGCAATCATCAGATCCACGGCTTGTGACATCAGGTCATTCATATCGAATAGCTACCTGTTTCTGGTTTGTTGATTTCCCCGATTTGCCTGGTTGGACCAGTTCCACTAAAGTCTTAGACCACACCCAGGCGGTTCGGGAGGCAAAATCCTGCGTAATTTACCGTTTTAGCCTGCCATGAGCAACCTAAATGCAAATTGCTATACGGGGTTTCCGAGCCGATTCGCTAAATTTCACACCGCGTTAGCGGGCAGCACCACACCTCATTTCACGCATATCGGACGCGTATTTTCCGGCCTTTGATTCGCCCACTCTCGAGTCGCTTCAGCGCCTTGGCGGCAACACTTCTCTCAACGGCCACAAAACACTGGAAATCAAACAGGTCGATTTTCCCGACCGCCGTACCCGGAATCCCGGCTTCACCGGTGAGCGCACCCAAGACATCCCCCGGGCGAATCTTCTCTTTACGGCCACCGGCAATGCACAGGGTTTCCATCGCGGGCTCCACCGGCTGCAGCGGCACTGCCATCAGCGCCTCGGTATTGCCCCACTCCGCGGCCTGACCACGATCTGATTCCAGTCGGTTAATTTTGTGGCCCTTGGAAGGCGTGCAGAAGGTCACCGCCAGGCCCTGCTCGCCCGCGCGCCCAGTGCGTCCTACCCGATGGGTATGCACCTCGCTGTCACGGGCCGGCTCGGCGTTAATCACCAGCGGCAGGGATTTGATGTCCAGGCCTCGGGCCGCCACATCTGTCGCCACCAGTACAGAGCAACTCTGATTGCCGAAGCGAACCAGCACGCTGTCGCGGTCACGCTGCTCCAGGTCACCGTGCAAGGCCAGCGCCGAGAAGCCATGTTGGCGCAATGCTTCGGCCAGCTCGTCGCACTGTTGCTTCATGGTGCAGAACACAATGCAGGAAGTCGGCTGACGCTCGGACAACAGTGCCATCACCGCATCCTGGGCAGACCCAGGGGCGATTTCATAGAACAGTTCCTGGATATCCGGATTGCCCTTCTTGGCCTCGGCCCGAACGTCCTCCGGCTCACGCTGATAGCGGCCACTGAGGGCACGAATCGCCTCAGGCCAGGTGGCGGAGAACATCAGGGTCTGACGGGATTCGGGCGTCTGCCCGATAATATCTTCCATGGCCTCTTCAAAGCCCATGTCCAGCATCCGGTCCGCTTCATCCAGAACCACGGTGTTTACCCGGTCCAGGGTCAGGGTTCCCTTGCGCAAGTGATCCTGAATACGCCCCGGCGTGCCCACCACAATGTGGGCGCCGTGGCTCAGAGAGCCAATCTGAGGCCCAATCGATACCCCACCGCACAGGGTCAGGATCTTTACGTTATCCCGGGCGCGCGCCAGCTCCCGGAGCGCCTTGGCCACCTGATCCGCCAGTTCACGGGTCGGGCACAGCACCAGGCCCTGAACCGCAAACAGGCGCGGCTTCAGATGCTCGATCAGACCAATTCCGAAGGCCGCAGTCTTGCCGCTTCCGGTCTGGGCCATGGCAATGACATCCTTTTTCGCCAGGCAAGGGGGCAAGGCTTTCGCCTGGATTTCGGTAGGCTGTTCAAACCCAAGCTGCTCAAGGTTGGAGGCCATAGCCGGGGAAAGACCAAACTCTTTAAAGGAAGGCATACGGAAAAATCCTGAAATCGGGGGCTGCGAATTGTGGAGGCACATTAGTGAGGGCGTATACTACCGCATCAGGATACCAGAGTTTGTCACCAATTTACTGAGTACTGGGAGCTACGAGGAGTAACTAATGCCTTCCCTGCAGGATCAGCTACTGAAAGCGGGCCTGGCCGATGAAAAAAAGGCCAAGGCTATTCGCACCGAGAAACGCAAAAAGCGCAAGTCCCAGCCCAAGGGTGCGGTGCAGGAAAACGAGGCCGAACTTCGGGCACGCAAGGCCCGTGAAGAAAAAGCCGAACGGGACCGGGAACTTAACCGGCAGCGCCAGCAAGAAGCCGAGAAGAAAGCCGTCCAGGCCCAGATCCGCCAACTGGTGAGCACCAACCGCCTGGATCGCAGCCGGGGCGAAACCTCTTACCAGTTTGTGCACGACAAGAAGATCAAGAAGATCTTTGTGGACGACACCATGGTGGACCAGCTGTCCAGGGGCCGACTGGCCATCGTATTCGTGAATGACAGTTACGAACTGGTTGCCGAAGGAGTAGCCCGGAAGATCCAGGAACGGGACGAAACCGCCGTAGTGGTCCTGCACGACCGGAAAACCGACGACACCGGAGAGGACGACCCGGTCACCGTCGGCGACGCCGATCAGACCGGCCGGGTGATCGCCGCGCTCTCGCGCTCGATCTGCTTCTGCATGCTTCCCGCATCCAGGCTGG
>Ga0207417_1000542_pt1 | contig 12827 bp, 13 predicted proteins | sample MalvirmetagMSP82_FD_184225 | JGI IMG/M metagenome (GOLD analysis project Ga0207417, IMG submission 184225) | Marine viral communities from the Deep Pacific Ocean - MSP-82 (SPAdes) | ecosystem: Environmental > Aquatic > Marine > Oceanic | place: Pacific Ocean | collected 2011-04-19
ACCCGGCAGCGAGGCGAATAGGACCCCGAAAGCGGGATATTTATGCTCAGAAATTACCACTTTGAGCTTTGTACGACTGAAGTCATGGGTTGTTCAGAGCATCCATAGGCAATTGTTATGACTGATAATCAAGCCTTTAAGCGTTACCGAAATAACGTAGACCTCATTTATCAAGATATCCTGGCCCGAGATGGCGGCAAGCCTCCTGCTGAGTTCATACAGTGCTCACAGAGCGAAATGGGCAGTGCCGATCTCAGCACTGATGTGTACACGTCCAGGGAAATTCATGATCTAGAGTTTGAGACCATGTGGAACCATACTTGGCAGATGGCATGCCGGGAACACGCCGTAGCCGAACCCGGGACCTATTCTGTTTACGACATTGGTAAATACAGTGTGATTGTCGTGCGTGGCAATGACAAGAAGCTGCGTGGCTTCATCAATAGTTGCCCTCATCGGGGGACACGTCTATGCGACGGATGGGGAAACTTGCAGAGAATTCGCTGCGCATTCCATGGCTTTAGCTGGGAGTTGGAGGGTACGCTTAAAGAGGTCCCATGTTCCTGGGATTTTCCACAAGTTGATTCAGACAACTTCGGATTACCTGAGGCCCTGGTCGGCACGTGGGGCGGGTTCGTTTTCATCAATCTGGACCCGGATGCCAAACCCTTGTCTGAATACCTCGGGAGATTGCCAGAACATTTTCAGCGCTGGCCTATGGAAGACCGATATGTGGCAAGCCACGTTGGAAAATATATAGATTGTAACTGGAAGGTTGTTATCGAGGCATTCCTCGAGACCTTGCACGTGATCGGCCTGCATCCTGAATCACTTAAGTTCTTTGGCGACATCAATTCTCAGTACGATGTGTGGGAAGACGAAGAATATTTCTCCCGGATGATTAACCCCTCGGGGATCACTAGCCCGCATTTAAAGAATCGCGCCAATGACGAAACCGTTCTAACCGCGGCAAAGGAATTTGGATTGTGTGACCCAGCAGCCACTCTCGATCAATCGAACACACCACGTCATCTGATTGCCGAGACGATTGCACAGAGATTCAAGGTTATCAGCGGCGTAGACATATCCGATCTACATATCAGTGAAATCCTTGACGTTGTACAGTACGACATATTTCCTAACCTGATAGTGTTTGCGGCCTACGGATCCCCCTTGGCATACCGGGTAACGCCCGCTGGGGGCCCCGAAAAGTGCCTGTTCGAGGTCTATCTGCTGCTTCCTTTTTCTGGCGACCGGCCCGATGACGCAGCCTATCAAAGGCTTGAAGATAACGAAAAATTTGGTGATATTGAAGCCCTGACTTATTACGGCGGGATCATTGATCAGGATGTGGATATGATGCCGCGGGTTCAGCGAGGTCTTTATTCTAGTCAAAAGCAAACTTACACATTGTCTGCGTATCAAGAATCCCGAATTCGTCATATGCGAGAAACCCTAGACAAGTATCTCAGCTTCAAAGCCAGAGCACCGAACCGGAGGCAAATATGATTATAGTATCAGCCGAAAGAGACATCAAGGTACCGGCCAGAAATGCTTGGAACTTATTATCCAAGTTCGATGATATCGGCTGGGCGAGCGACTTGGGGCGGGTCGAATACGAAGGTAAGGGCGTCGGTATGATTCGGCGAATGTATGTGGTACCCGGTTCTCCGACCATTGAGAGGCTTGATTCCAGGGATCACGAGAACATGGAGTTCACCAACAGTGTAGTGGAGGGTATGCCAATGCCAATCGAAGACTATTCCGCCAGCGTTTCAGTCACGCCAGTCGGCACATCGAGCTGCAGCATACGATGGATCAGTAAGGGACGAAGTACAGATGCGCCTTCGGATGAAGTTGAATCCACGTTGAACCAGTTCTTGGACTCTCTACTGCAGATGGTGGAAAACCACCTGCTGGCAAATGCTAAATAAGACACAGTGAGGTGAACAATGGCAGGTCGAGTCGAAGGTAAAGTCTGCGTTGTTACCCCGCAGGCTTGAAGAAGGAAATCGAGAATTTGGAGGTTATCCACCAGTTCGACTACTCCGACGCCATAAAGCAGACCAGGCTCAGGGAGGCGCAAAATCCGAAGCTGACCAAATTCCCCACTTTCCCGGATGTTGCCCACCCACTGGTAATCACTCATCCGGAAAGTGGCTACAAGGCTTTGAATATAAGCCCCATGTTCAGCTGTGACGTTGTTGGCTACGAAGAAGAGCAGGCCCAGGCCTTGCTAGCAAAGCTCAAGGCAATCGCGGTCGATACTAAATACACGTATACCCACCATTGGCAAATGGGCGATATTCTAATCTGGGACAATTGGCGTACCTGCCACACTGCCACCGGGCACAAGCGTAAGTTCCGGCGGAAAATGCACAGGACTACGTTGGCGGCGACAGACACATTTGGCCGGGTGGACGAGGACAGGCTCAAAGCATCAAATTAGAAGCAAGGTGTCGCCGCAGCGAATTTCACGCAGGAAATACGATGTGGACGCAAGAACCCTAAGAAGCAAGATCGCGCATCCCATCATTGATGCCGACGGCCATCTGATGGAATTTATCCCTGTAATTGTAGAGACCGTGTGCGAAATTGGCGGGAAAGATACACAGTTGAAATTTGAAAAATACCTTGCGGAAACCTTGAACGCCAGCGGACATGTGCTCGGTCGCACACGGGTCTACTGGGCTATTCCGGAGGCACATACACTCGATCGCATGACTGTTACGCTCCCGCAGCTAACCTACGAGAGGCTGCCGGAAATGGGCGTGGATTTTGCGCTCCTGTATCCCAGTTTTGGGCTGACCGTACTGAGTTACCAGGACCATGAATTGAGACAGGTGTGTACCCGGGCACTAAATACTTACTATGCGCGGTCCTACGAAGGTATGCGGGACCGCCTGGAGCCGGTTGCGCTCATTCCTCTGAACAGTGTCGATGAGGCGCTGGAAGAGCTGGATTACGCTGTCGGCACCTTGGGTTTAAAGGCGATAGTTTCCAGTGGTGTTATTCACAGGAAAAATCATGATGACCGCGAATGGATAGACACTCTGGGCATCGATAGCGCTTACGATTATGACCCGGTATGGGCAAAATGCGCAGCTTACCAGGTGGTGCCATCCTTTCATGGCGTCGGTTATGGATGGGGCACCAGGCAATCTCCTGAAAATTATGTGTATAACCATCTCGGCAGTTTTGCTGCCGCGCAGGAAGCCGTATGCAGATCCCTCATTATGGGTGGGGTGTGCAGACGTTTCCCCACACTCAAATTCAACTTTCTTGAGGGCGGCGTCAGCTGGGCTGCACAGTTGTACGCTGATTTACTGGGTCACTACGAGAAAAGAAACAAGGACTCGGTGCAAAAATGCAATCCCGAACATTTTGATATAGACCTGTGCAGTAAGCTCATCGATGCATATGGACCGAGCGAGATGCGTGAAGCTAAGCCGGCGTATCTTGATATTGCAAGGTTGCAGAAAGCTCGCTCACGGGAGGATAAAGCCTCTCACGACGACTTCCATTTATCTGGGATAGATAGGCCCGAGGACATTGTAGAGGTTTTCACGGAACAACTGTTCTTCGGCTGTGAGGCGGATGACCCCCTTAATGCACTCGCCTTTAACAACACGTTGTTGCCTTATTCACTTTCCCTCAATGCCATGTTTGCGTCTGATATAGGGCATTGGGATGTGCCGGATATGAAGTACGTACTTAATGAAGCGTGGAAATTGGTTGAAAAAGGATTGTTCAATTCTGATGAGTTCAGGAAATTCACATTTGGGAACGTCGCCAAAATGCTTTCATCTGTCAATCCAGGTTTTTTTGCGGACACTTGCATAGCCAGCGCTGGAGTCGATGGGGCTAGGAGCTGTACGCCCTAGATGGCATATCGACAATTTGTGCAGAACGAACGAAATATATACACAACATTCGGGTCTTTGAAGAAGGAGAGGAATTTCCGAAACTGTGTTCGATTTCAGTGCGTTTCTTTTGCAATTTGGTTTCGTTTGCCCGTAACGACAGGCGATTCCGCGCCTTCAGTGAGGCCATTTTGGTTCCGATGGGAACAATTACCATTGTTCAGATGTGCCTTAGGGCTACTCTGATTAATTCCGATGTTCATCTATAATGGGTCCAGTCCCCGTTTTCGCATGGATTCTCCCCTGAGGTTGATCTTGTAGGCGTTGTGAACCAGGCGATCCAGGATGGCGTCAGCGAGTGTCGGATCGCCGATCACGGCGTGCGTGCCACTCCTCGATGGGCAGTTGGTTGGTGGCGATGGTCGAGCGCCTGCCGTGGCGATCCTCCAGCACTTCCAGCAGATCACGCCTGTTCTCGGCGTTCAGTTTCATCAAGCCCCAGTCTATGCCAGCCGCTTCACCGAGAGGTCGAACTCTGCTTGTCGCAGCCGAATGAGGGGGCACCCTGGTCAACACGATCACCAAAGTTCACCCGGATCTCCTCAATCAGCCCGCCAACAAGGGGCACGGTATTGGTTGTCTTGTGCGCAAATACGGAACCGGTTGCCAGTATGGGTTCGCTGATATGGACCTGTTCTGGCCTCCCGATCTGGATTTGGGGCAGGCGAGCGGTGTCGTTGGACTCTGGGCCCGCTGCAGGTTTCGTGGTTGAATGGTCTCAGGCCGCAACTACTGTCAAGAGACAGCCGGCCAGCAGGAATTTACGGGGCGGTGAAACTGTGTCCATTCTTTCAGCAAGCGCTCCGAGAGTCGACACAGTGTTTCAGTTTGTGAACGATCAGGCTCAGCGTGCCCCTCCGGTGCCTCGTGCTCTCTGAGCCAGCGCCCCAGCATGTTTGCATTAATCTCCAAGCCGTGCGCTGCCTCGGCCCGTGAATAGCCCTGCTCCACCACTAGGCTGATAGCATCCAGCTTGAATTCCTTCGAGTACTGCTTTCTTGTGGTCATATCCCATCTCCAGTTTCAGGGTATTATCCTTAACTGGGTTGGTAACATCCATTTAACCACTTCACGGTTCGATGTCGGCAATTACTGTCAGGGCAAGCCTGAACTACCGCGCGTTAACAAATGTCAATGAGGCGATCGCCGTAGGTTCTTCGAGTGAGTTTTGCCAGGCGACGGCATTGATTGTTTGAATCTGCTTGCCACTTCTGACGATATTCGCTCTGCTGAACATCGCTTTGTCACCGCTGGTAGGGCGCAAATAGCTTGTATTGATGGAGATCAGGCCACAATTCTGATTGTTTGCAGCTCTGATGGCGGCCAGGGTGCCAGTTAATTCAAGAACGCCTGATACAATACCGCCGTGCCAAGCGCGCAATAGCGGGTTTCCGGTGAATATCTCCCGCCACTGTGTCACGCACTCAACGTACTCCTCTGCAGAGAGGATCTCTGTACCGTAATTGAGCGCATAAGGGGATTGTTCAATAAACAAGGCAAGTGAGGTTGTGTTCATATCCTGTACCGAATCAAAGGGCTGAGTTCAGAGCTGGGCCTGGCGTGCCAACTTTAAAAATGCTGATGGCACTAGAGTAGGTGAAGAGAGTTTTCGTTGATATGGCCCTGGCACGAACGTAGGCAAAATCTCCCGACTGTTGATAACACTGCGCCTCGACTGTCACGTTCTGTCCCGATTCGGGTTGCCGAATATGATCTATTCTCAAATTGACCGTGGCTATCGCTGTTGGCTCTTTCAGTCTGAGCATGACGGCGAACCCGCAAGCGCTGTCAATGGCCGTCGCCAGTGCGCTGGTATGGATCGCTCCGTTTTCCAATGCATTGGCGTGTTTTTGCTGAAAAGGCAGGAGAAGCCTTACCGTGTCGCCCTCTATGTCGACCAGTTTCAGGCCTAGATCAAGATGCGCCCCAACTCGGCTGGAAAACAGCCCATACAACTGCTTTATGTGATCTGAAGTCATTTCACGGATTCCTTCCGTTCTGCCAAGAAGCGATTAAGCCTGATTTTCGAGTCTACAATCAGGGTGAATACCACCGGCACCACAAACAGAGTCAGGAGAGTTGAAGAACCCAAACCGCCAATCACGATAATACCGGTAGATGTCCGTAGTTCTGCTCCGTCGCTTGTCGCCAGAGCGATGGGGATCATGCCGAATATAGTGGAGAATGCCGTCATCAGAACTGGACGTAGCCGTAACTTTGCCGATTCTATCATCGCGTCTTTTGCCGCCAAGCCTCGCGACATGGACTGATTGGCCTGATCCACCAGCAAAATACCATTCTTCATCACCAGGCCCATTAAGGCTACCATGGCAATCTGTGTCGTCGCGGAAAGCTCGGAGTTGGTCAGAGCCAGTAAAGTGAATGCGCCAACAAAAGACAGAGGCGCGGTGAGCATTATGGCGACAGGTTGGGCGAAGCTTTCGAATTGACTTGCGAGAATCATGTACAGAATCAGCAGGGCCAGCATGAAAGCGAACAACAAGGAGTTGGCAACCTCGCGCACCTGCTCGGAGGTTCCAAGATAGGTTGCCTCATAACCTGGCTCAAATTCCATATCGGTCAGAATTCTGTCCATTGCTACCAGTAGCTCTCCAGCGGCAGTACCCGCCGGCGCATTACCTGATACAGAAATTTTTCTGGCACGGTTATACCTGTCGATCTGTACCGGCCCATCCTTGATTGCTACGTCAGCAACACTTCGGAAGTCGACCAGGCTGTCGTCCGAGGATCGCAATTGAATCAGGTCAAATGTGCCAATGTGATCGCGATACTCCTGATCGAATCTGAGCCTGACGTCGTAGCGATCACCGTGCTCTTGAAAGCTGGCGATATCCTTGCCGCCCATAGTTGTACCAACAGCACTGGCGATATTGTGCACGGATATACCAAGCTTGGCCGCACGGTCGCGGTTGATGCTTACCTGAATCTCGGGCTTGCCGGATTCGTAGCTGGATTTGACGTCGCGAAACAGTCCCGAGGCCTGCATCGCCTGCATTATATGTTCGGAATAGCGCTGAAGCTTGTCGAGATCCGGCCCACTAAGCGCCAAATCGAGGTCCGCGCCGAAGAAGCCGCCGCCGGAGATCCAGGGTACCTGAGCCATGGTGATGTGCTGAGCCTGAGGCGCTGCTTTAGTCAAGGCGAGACGGATTTCATCCATAATCAGGTTTTGATGAATATTGCGTTCCTGTTTGGGGGTCAAGCCGACATAAAAGCTGATCTCATTGGTCTTTGTCTGTGCGCCTGAGCCGATAACGGCGAAGACCAGCTGAACATGCTCGAACTCCTTGACCCTTGCACTCAACCTGGAAGCCACTCGCTTTGACTCAGCTATTCCGGTGCCCAGCGGCAGTTCAACCGCAGCGATAAACTCGCTCCGATCAGCTTTGGACGTGAATGACAGCGGAACCTTGCCCGCGTAATGGACACCAATGGCGACGGCTATTCCGGCAAAAATCAGAACCAGCCACCTTGCGGACAATGCCGCTCGTACCAAGGACACGTAGCTGGATTCCAGCCTGGAGTGTGCGCGTTCCAATGCGTGTACTGCTGAGCTTTTCGTGGTACTGCGCTGCAGCAGTCTGGAGCAGAGCATGGGAGTCAAAGTCAGTGATATTATCAAAGAGATTCCGACAGCAACTGCGACGGTAACGCCATACTGGTACATGAATACGCCGATCAGTCCATCCGTGAACGAAATGGGCAGGAAAACAGCCATGACTGCGAACGTCGAGGCAACCACTGCCATAGCGACCTTTCCTGTGCCTACCGACGCGGCAACAGCGGGTTCTTGACCTTCCTCGATTTCCCTGTATATCGACTCCAACACTACGACGGCATCGTCGACCAGTAGGCCAACGCACAAAGAAATCGCAATAAGCGACATCATGTTTATTGAGAAATCCAGGACGTAAAAGGCAAAGAAGGTGGCTATGAGTGCCGTAGGAATGGCCGTAGCAACAATGATAGTGGCACGAATGCTCAGAAGGAAAAACAGTGTCACCGCAACAACGAGCACGACACCCAATATAATGTCGAATGAAACGTCTCGTACCGTGGATTCAATGAATCTGGAATTATCCCTGACCGGGGTCAGGGAAATGTCGGATCGTATTTCGTCCCTTATCTTTTCGAGCTCTGCTCTAATGGCTCGAGCCACGTTGACGGTGTTTGCACCGCTTTGCTTGCGTATCTCAAGACTAATGCCATTTATTCCGTCGAGTTCGGCATAACTTCGTTCATCTTCAAGCCCATCTTCCAATCTTGCCACATCTCTCAATCGGACCAGTGCCTGGTTGACGCGGAATATCGCAATATCTTTCAACTCTTCGATGCTTGTCACCTCTCCAAGTGTCTTGACGGTGAACTCAGAGTTGCCGTTTTGGTATTCCAGTCGTCCACCGGCGATGTCCACGTGCTCTCGTCTTATGGCTGCAGATATATCGTCAACAGTAGTGCCATAGCCGCGCATCCGGCTTGCATTGAGCCAAACCCGGACTTCCCTTTCACGATCTCCCACAAGTTGTACGCTACCGACACCCGGAACCCTCTGTAAGCGTTCCTTCACTGTGCTTTTGGACAGTTTGGTTAACTCGCCTGTCGGCAGAGGCCCAGACATGATGATGGAGACTATCGGCTCGGAATCCGGATCGAGGATTGTAATCAGTGGTTGTTTTGTCCCCTCTGGTAAAAACGGGAAAGCCCTGGCTGCCTTGTCTCGAACCTCCTGTGCTTTCAAATTCACGTCCGTTTCCAGTTCGAACTCCAGGATGATCTGGGAGTACCCGTCGGCACTTGCCGAGCGAAGACTGTCCAGTCCCGCGATCGCAAACAGTTCCTCCTCAAGTCGGTCTGTTACCTCTGATTCCATTGTCGCGGGAGAGGCACCTTCCAGAGTTGTTTCAACAGTGACAATGGGAATGTCAACATGGGGGAACAGACTCATATTGACGCGCGGCATTGATATGGCGCCCAGCAATACCAATGCGCCGACGAACATGACGGTCATGACAGGACGGCGAATCGAGAGGTCAGCGATCCACATCAGAGCAGTTGGTCGACTGTGACCGGGTTGCCCGGTTCCAGAGTGTGACGTTGCGTGCCGACAATAATGTTGGTATCAGGATCTAGTTCAGAAAGCAGTTCCAAGCTGCCATCAGTCAAGGCTTTTACCGCCACATTCATCCGTTGGACTTTGCCATCTTCTACTGTCAACACGTGCCTGTCTTGCCCCGCGCCTAAAAGTGATTCCGGTGGCAGAATCCGAATCTCTCGGGCTTCAGGGTAAAGCTTGACCACCGCAAACAGCCCGGGCTTTATGACATAGTCAGGATTGGCGATACCGATACGCAATTCGATATTGCGTGTATTCAGTTCGTGATTATCGTTGATCAAGGCCACACGTGATTCGAAGGTTTGACCCAGGCTGGGAATATGGACAATTGCCCGCATGCCAGGACTCACTGATGTGAGATATGTTTCTGGCACAAAGATCTGAACGATAACAATGTCAATCTTCTGTAATTGAACGACCGGACTTTCCGAGCGCATTACCGAGGGCACGAATGCGCCTTCATCGACAAAACGCTTGGTGATGACACCGCGAAAAGGCGCCTTTACAATTGAGTCGGTCAACTCCTGTTGCGCGAGAGACAAGTTGACTTCAGCCATGCCCAATTTGGACGTGGACACCGCAACGCGCGTCTCCAGGGCGTCAAGGGTTTCCTGGGAAATTACCTCCCGTTCTCTGAGCCTGTTGGCGTTGTCCAAATTGCGCAGGGCATCTTCAAGTTCCGATTTGGCCAGATCTCGCGCATGTGCCAGCCGCTTCACCGCGAGTTCGAACTCCGTTTGTCGCAGCATTATGAGGGGGTCACCCTGGTCAACACGATCACCAACGTTCACACGGATTTCCTCAATCAGCCCGCCAACAAGGGGCACAACATTGGTTGTCTTGTGCGCAAATACGGAACCGGTTGTCAGTATGGGTTCGCTGATATGGACCTGTTCTGGCCTCCCGATCTGGATTTGGGCCAGGGGAGCGGTTTCGTTGGACTCTAGGCCCGCTGCAGGTTCCGTGGTTGAATGGTCACAGGCCGCAAGTACTGTCAAGAGACAGCCGGCCAGCAGGAATTTACGGGGCGGTGAAACTGTGTCCATTCTTTCAATAAGCGCTCAGAGAGTTGACTAGTGTCTGCATGTCAGCTAAAAAGTAACTGTAGTTTCTATAACTAAGGTAATCAATATTTCAGTGAAAAGTCAAGAAATTCAGGGCAAGCGGTTTACGCACCATCACGTGAGTACATTGATGCACGAAGTGAGTTTAATGGTTGCCAAGATTTTCAATCGCGAGGTTCGAGACTTCGAACTGACTCGCAGTCAGTGGCAGGTTCTCTACCTACTCTATACAGAGGGGCCACTAACCCAGACACAGATAGCCGAAAGACTGTTGATGGCGAAGCCGCCGCTGGGCAAAATCGTTGATCGTCTGGAAGACGCAAGCTGGGTTGAACGCATGCCAGACGCAAGTGACAAACGCGTGAAACGCGTTGTGCTCACGGGCAGGATCCGACCTTTGCTGCCCGAACTGGAAAATGTCGTTGAACAGATTGAGGAGATTCTACTGGACGGCATCCCGATCGAAGAGCGCGACAGTTTGATCGGACAGTTGCAACGTGTACGCGCCAATTTACGTCAACGCCTATTTGACCAAGGCTAACGAAGTGTCAGCCCGGCCTCCAGAACCTGCTGGATTCTCTGGGCATCGATGTACGCTTACCGCCGCCACGCTACAATGTCGCGCCCACCGAAGATGTGCTGCTGGTTCACGATGGGCGGGGGGAATTAGCCCGCTGGTGGCTCACCCCCTCATGGGCCAAAGAGGTCAGCACGAAATACAGCATGTTCAATGTCCGCGCCGAGTCGCTGACCCAGAGCCCGGCATTCCGCGGTCCTTTCAAGAGTCAGCGCGGCATCGTCCCCATGAGTAGCTTTATTGAGTGGCGTACAGATCAAGGCCACAAGCAGCCGTGGTTGATCACCAACAAAGACAGCACCCTGGCCGTTGCGGCACTGTGGGATGTCTGGCGAGGCCAGCCGGGGCCCTTGCTGTCCTGCACCCTGGTCACCACAAAAGCTGCCCCAGAGTTCCAGCCCTGGCATTCGCGCATGCCAGTGATGCTGTCGCAGGAGGAGTGCGTCCGTTGGCTGCACAACGCCGAGGAGATACTTCCCGCTGATCCGCTATTTCAAGCGGAACTGAAATTCCCGTTGGCCCTACACCCGCTGGCGTCGAGTATTGGCAATTCCCGGAACAAGAATGCGGCATTGCTGGAGCCAGTCGGGGAGGTGGTGTGGCTTGAGAGCGGGTAAGGGGGTGTAGTGGGCCTGTCGGCGGCCGCAGGTAGTTCAGCTGACGAGCCGATCCGCGCTATTGATTCCGTCGGTGGAGTTTGGGGTGAGGGCGGCAACGCGGTTACTGGGAGCGTTGATGCACCACTTTCGCTTAGTGGGGATCTATATAGGGATAAATCACAAATAACGTCTAAGTAATTGATTTTATTGCTATAGTGGTGCCGGAGATATCTAGCCTCACTGCTTGAGAAGCGCTTAATCGACGGAAGAATAGTGAACTCCATTCTATTAGTTGCCCCATCCAGCGGATCGCGGTCCTAGCCAGATCCTCAACTTTCGGCACGGCCCATGCGGCGGTGCTACTCATTTGATCTACGCGGACAATGTATCTACGGATTGAGGTCATCTTTAACAGGTACCCCCCGATCACAGAAGTTAGACCACTCTGCCATGAGTTCACGTCGCTTGGTAATCATGTCTGCACGGTCGTACGCTTTGACCGCTTTGTTTTTCTCTACGTGAGATAACGACAGTTCCACGGCTTCTCGCTCGAACTCTGTACAGTCTTTCGCCCAGGTTTTGAAAGTGGCGCGGAAGCCGTGTGTGGTCGCTGGTCTGCCAGTCATTCGGTCGTTGAATTTTCCAGGGTTACTTTTTTGGATGCGTTTGATCACAGACCGCATATACCCATCAGAAGCTATCTGACCTCGGGGTCCCGGGAAAACTCGTTCATCTGGTCCGCCAGGAGGTACGGCCTTGAGTATGGCCAAAGCACGATCACAAAGCGGTACCTTATGATCGCGGTTCATTTTCATGCGCGCCTTTGGCACCGTCCATAGACACGCGCAAAGATCCAATTCCTTCCAGGTCATGCCGGGATCATTCTCGCGCTTGTCCCCGATAACCTCGCGCGTGCGGGCTGCAGTGAGAATAGTAAATTCAAGCGCTCTTGCTGCGAGGCCATTTCGATTACGCAACAGGCGAACAAAATCGGGTATTTCCTCATAGTGAACGGAGGGGAAGTTGCTGCCACCCTTGCCAGTCCTTTCTTTTACTTTGCCGATCGGTTGCAAGATCTGATCAAGGTAGCCGGACCATTGCGCGGGATTCTGTACGGCGGGGTCACGATAACCGTGGACAGCCGCCCAGCCCAGGATCTTTTCCAGTCGCCCCTGCAGTGCCTTGGCAGTGGTCGGTTTTTCCAGCCAGATGGGCTCAAGGACATTACGAACCTGGATTAGTCCGATATCGGCAACTGGCAGGTCTCCCAGCATCGGACTTGCGTGATTTGCCATCGCTTCACCAACCAACTTGGTCTGGCGGGGCGTCCAGACCTCTGACTTCATTTTCAGCCACTGAGCTGCGGCTTGGTCGAAGGTTATCGCGGCTTGCTGCGCGGCTAGCAGAGATCGCCTGGCCGTTTTCCGTTCCTCTAGGGGGTCGGTACCGGACCTGACCTGTTCCCGCACTTCCGCGGCCTTACGGCGTGCGTCCGCCACACCAACACCAGGATAAGATCCGAGTCCTATG
>Ga0207417_1000563_pt1 | contig 12548 bp, 13 predicted proteins | sample MalvirmetagMSP82_FD_184225 | JGI IMG/M metagenome (GOLD analysis project Ga0207417, IMG submission 184225) | Marine viral communities from the Deep Pacific Ocean - MSP-82 (SPAdes) | ecosystem: Environmental > Aquatic > Marine > Oceanic | place: Pacific Ocean | collected 2011-04-19
TGACATAATTTTCTTCATTGCCAAAGCGACTCATCATCTCTTTCCAGAAACGGTTCACCAGCGGTAGATCTTCTTCCTCGATGGTCTCCCCCGATTCCCGGGAATCGGGTTGAGACATGATCACTTCACAGCCGACCATGCTGTATTCATTAATATAATCCCGATAGGTGATAGCGCTGACACGGGAATCCGCCGCCAACTGTCCCTTGAAGCCAGTGCCCTGAAAATTTTCTTTGTAATGTTTACTAATATCGAAAGCTAATAACGCAATACGCTGGTCCACTTTGTGGATCATTTCCTTCGACGCCATCTTGCGTTTGAGATCCGCTTTCTGATCCCGCGTCAATGTTTCCGTCAGGCGCTCAAACCAGCTTTCCATCGCCTGTTTGTTGATATCCAGATTGGCTATCCGGCCTTCGTATAGCAACGGCAATACGGCTTTGTCTTCCACTGTTGCTTGCCGTAAGGGATAACTGTGAATAATTCCCCCGAATCTTCGGGCGGTATTTTTTTCTTTTTTGAGTAATGGAGTGCCAGTAAAAGCAATATAACAAGCATTGGGCAGCACCCGGCGCATGATGGCATGTGTGGCACCGTAGTTGGTTCGATGGCCTTCATCCACCAGCACGAAAATATTGGGGTTCGGATCTTCCAGGCCGTACTTGTTCTGGACCGTATCAAATTTATTAATCACTGTGGTGATTATGCTGGCCTTGCCATCACTGATCAGGCGCATCAATTCCTCACCAGATCTGGCGCGCACGGCAGACTTGCCACAGGCCCCAAAGGTAGTCCAGATTTGGTCATCCAGGTCGGTTCGGTCAGTAACCAGAACTACGCGAGGATTAGTAATGGCCGGATGGATTGCCAGTGCCTTGGCCAGCATGACCATGGTGAGAGATTTGCCACTGCCGGTGGTATGCCAGATGACCCCTCCCTCGCGTTTCCCCTGCTGTAAATCCTGAACCCGATTCAAGGTCTTTTGAACGGCAAAATACTGTTGATAGCGCGCCACTTTGCGCACACCGGCATCAAACACCACATAACCATAAATTAATTTAATCAAACGTTGCTGGCGTAACATGGCCCACAGGGTCATATCCTGAGTAGTGGGCAAACGCTCTCCTGCCGACCACAGTGTTTCAAAATGTTCCTTGGCAGCCTGGTATTCACGCCGATCTTTTTCATCTACCGGGGTAAAAAGCTTTTCCTGAAGAGGCTGGGAGAGCTGACTATTGGCACATGAAGTTATCTGTTGTTTATCCGCTTGTTCCTCGCGCCAGAGACTCCAGAATTTACGCGGCGTGCCCACCGTTGCATATAAAATATCGTTGACGCTGGTGGCCATCAGCAATTGTGTGTATTGAAAAAGCTGGGGAATTTCTTCATCCCGTTGGTAGGTAATCAGTTGCTTGACCGCCTTGTCTACCTGCCTGTCACCAGACTGAATATCCTTGTCGCGGCGTTTGCACTCAATCACCACAAAGGGAATGCCATTCACAAAAAGGACCAGATCAGCACGACGTGTCTCCTGGCCCTGACGACGCTCCACCACAAACTCATCCGTCAGGTGATAGGTGTTATTTTCCGGTTGCTCCCAGTCGATATAGTGCAGTGAACGCCCTTTGCGATCGCCGCCAATGGTCTGATCCAGACTGGTGCCCAGAGTCAACAGGTGATAAATCTTTTCGTTGGTGCGTATCAGCCCATCGTAAGGCTCTTCAAGTAAGCGCCGGAGTGCTTCATGAATATTGGCCTCGGTAAAAGGGTGGCTTTCGCCTCTGGATTCAATCCGGTTATTGTTACTTAACCAGGGGCGCAGGATTTCCGTTAGCACCACCTGGTCTTTACGACCATTGCGTAAGACCAGCGCCTCTTCCCGCGACAGATACTCCCAGCCCAGGCCATTCAATAGTTGAATGGCGGGGACCTGGGAATCGAAGTCTTCGAGATAGGAGAGGGACATGGGGTTCAGGCAGCCTTGGATTTATCGAGTTTGACGCGGACTTTGCCGGTCAGGAGCTGTTGCATCAGGGCTTTTTTCTCTTGCTTGAGAATTGCAATTTTTGATTCCAGCGTCTCAATTACCCCATCAGCCGTTTTCAAAACATTAGCTATTGCCTGTTGCTCTGCCAGATCAGGAAACTTCCATTGGATTTTCTTGAAATAGTTGTACTTCAAATTCCAGGTATCCGATACCAGGCCTTGTGAGTGACGATAAAAAAGATGAACCAGTTCAGGCAATTTGAACAAATACGAAGCGTACAATGGGCAGACATTCTCTGTTGGCTTCAAAATTGTATAGGCCGGGCTAACTATGCCTTCCTTGTCCGAGAGGCATGATCGACCTTGCCACATACGCATGGTGTTGTAACCAATATCGTCGATACAGATCCGACGATATTTTGACTTATCATCGTTCGAAACATTTTTTCGACCAGATTTATCCTGAAATATAACTCCTCGCTCTGAAGTAATGGACAGTAGCTGCAGATCAGGCCTGTTTGTTTCTACCCGTTCTTTGAGCAAACTCCCTAATTGATACGTATTCCATTTACCCTTGAATCCTGGCAAACGTTTCCTGCCAGTCAATAGCTGCTGTATCAGGGCCTTTTTCTGCTTTTTACAGTTGACGAGCAGTTTTTCAGTGGTGGTGATGGACTTGTCCCAGGTGGATAGGATTTGAGCTATTTTGTTTTGTTCGGCAAGTGGGGGTAGCAACACCGATACTGTATTTAAATCCGATCTGTTTATTTTCGGCATTCCTGTCCGCATGGACATAGAAACTGCAATTCTGTAAAAACTAGGCCCGAGCATGTAGTGAAATAAATACTCAACATATACACTGTCTTTAGCCCAAATAGGATACATATCTGCGCTACAAACTCCTTTAAACATTGGCCTACTCACTTTATTGAGGTTTGGACGAATTTTTGAATAAACAATCGCATTCTCGTCGAACTCGTATTTTCCAGAGATCAAACCAAGTTCAGAGCACTTCTTAAGATTAACTAACTGCCCAGTATCAGAAATAACATTTTCTGGACCAATGTGAATCATTGATGCATAAGGTTCAACTTTTGGGTCAACTTGCCCATTTCCAATTTGAGTAATCGAATTGAATGTTTGTTTAGACCACCTCTTAGGGACCATAACCCAACTCCTCTAGATACTCGTTTATCTCATCCTCAAGATCGATCAGATGATTTCCCAATGTGCTATTTTCGTGCTCATCTGTACGGGGTTGCTCCACGATGAAATCGTACTGCTTAATATTATGGTGTGGGATTAACCACAAACTGATCATGTTAAATTGCCCTCCGTTCATTGACCAGGTATAGGCTTCGTCTTTCCTCGATCCTCTGCTGTACGATCTCCCGCTCGCGCTCCAATTCCCGCTTTAACTCCTCTTCAGTCGGTAGATAGGCTAAGTACTTCGCTGCAAACAATTGTTCACTGTCGGTCAACACTGAGTATTTCACTACCGCCTCGCCTTTTTGGCTGCAGAGAATCAAACCGATGGTGGAGTTGTCGTCGCTGCTTTTTTTATGTTGATCGTAGATGCGAATGTAGGTATCCATTTGACCCACATCCTGGTGCGTGAGCTTGTCCAGCTTGAGGTCGATAAGCAAAAAGCACTTGAGCTTAAAGTTGTAAAACACCAGATCGATATAAAAATCCTGGTCATCCGTGCGGATACGCTGCTGACGTTCAACAAAAGCGAAGCCTTTTCCCAGCTCAAGCAGGAAGTGTTGTAAATTGACGATAATCCCCGATTCCAGATCGCTTTCCTGGTAGATCCGATCATCCAAATTGAGGAAGTCCAATATATAGGGATCGCGCAAGTAATCCTTGGGGCTGTCCCGTAGAGGCGCGGTTTTTTCCACCGCTTCTCGCTCGACCGGTAGGCGCTCTTTACTGGAAAGTAAGCGCTCATAATAGAGCGTCGCTATTTGACGCTCCAGGGCACGCACACTCCAGTGCCGGGATGCGGCTTCGCGCATGTACCAGTCCCGGGCGTTGGCATTTTCCAGGCGCGCCAGCAGGTTGAAATGTGACCAACTCAATTCGGGAGACAGCGTCTCTCGAATTGGGAAAGCCTGGTAAAAGCGGCGCATATTGCGCAAATTGGTGATGTCGAAACCCTTGCCGAAGCGCTCTGTCAGCCGCCGGGATAATTGTTGTAGCTGCTTTTTGCCATAGGCAGCACGGCTTTCCCCCGTTTGCTCACGCTCCACAATCAAGCGCCCAATCTGCCAATAGGTTTGCACCATGGCAGCGTTAACCGCTTGTTTTACCTGGCCGCGCGCCTGTTCAACCAGTTCACAAACCTGCTCGAATAAGACATCACTTTCCATTGGAGAATGGCTCACCATTAATAGCTCACTTTTTACTGAACCCCAGTTCCTTGAGATAGCCTTCCATTTCATTTTCCAGCTCCGCCAATTGTTGTTGGAGCTTTATGCGCTCCTGGCGCACCGCCATCAGGTCGATTTCATCCTCTTCTTCAAAGGTATCGACGTAGCGGGGAATATTCAGGTTGAAGTCGTTTTCCTTAATTTCGTCCCGTGAGGCGAGATAGCTGTATTTATCAATGGTCTTGCGTTGCTGATAGGTTGCGACTATTTTTTCCACTTCCTGATCAGCTCGTATTTTGTTCTGATTTTTCCCTTGCTCATATTCACGGCTGGCATCAATAAAGAGCACATCGGTATTCTTGCCACGGTCCTTGCGGAACACCAGAATCGCCGCAGGTATACCCGTACCAAAAAACATATTCCCCGGTAAACCAATGATTGCATCCAGGAGATTTTCCTCAATCAGGGCCTGGCGAATTCTTCCTTCCGAGCCACCCCTAAACAACACACCGTGTGGCACAACCACCGCTACCCGTCCGGTGCCTTCAATGGCTGTTTCCACCATATGGGAGATAAACGCATAATCCGCCTTGCTTTTGGGCGGCACACCCCGATGCCAGCGGTTGTATTTCTCAGCTTCCTTGTCAGCCTCGTTAGCACCCCACTTATCCAGGGAAAATGGCGGATTCGCAACCACCACATCGAATTTCATCAGCTTGTCTTTTTCGAGTAAGCGTGGTTCCAACAAGGTGTCACCACGTTCAATGCGTGGGTTGTTTACGTCGTGCAGAAACATATTCATCATGCACAATGCCCAGGTGCTGTTAATGGCTTCCTGGCCGTAAAGGGAATAGTCTTCCTCCCCAACTTCACTGGCACATTTCAATAACAGGGAGCCCGAGCCACAGGCCGGGTCGCAAATACGTTCGCCTTTTTTAGGCTGTACCAGTTTCGCCATCAGGATTGACACTTCCGGCGGGGTATAGAATTCTCCGGCCTTCTTACCAGCACCAGCCGCGAAACGACCAATCAGATATTCATAGGAGTTGCCAATGATGTCCAGGTTGCCTATGCGAGAAGGACGCAGGTCCAGCCGGCTATCATTGAAATCTTCCAGCAGGTTTTTGAGTATATGGTTGCGCTTGCGGGTGTTGCCCAGCCGTGATTCCGAGTTGAAATCCACATCCTGGAATACATGCAGCAGTTTCTTTTTGTTGACCATCTCCAGATGTTCCAGAGCAATATTGATCAACTCACCAACATTCGGTGCCTCCCGGTGCTCATAGAGGTAATAGAAGGAGCTTATGTCTGGTAGGACAAAACGCTCCCGCTCCATACGACGCAGAATACGTTCCTTATCACCTTTATATTGTTTTTCGTATTCCGCGTAATGATCACGCCAGACATCGGAAATAAATTTAAGAAACAGCATCACCAGGATGTAATCCTTGTAGTTGACTGCATCCACAGTCCCCCGGAAGGAGTCGCAGGCTTTCCAGAGAATGCTGTTGATTTCGTCTTGTGAAATTTTTGTGTTCATCTTATTCACATCCATTGATTCAGTTATATTTCAACTGCTCCATGAGCAGTTTGGTATTGATAATTTTGTGCAAGCTCCGGGTATTTTCCAGCAGGGATTCCTGTACCTTGAGTTGTTCAGTCATAAACTGTGCCATCTGAGCTATCTGCTCCTGTTCATTTAAAGACGGCAGCGGAATGGCCATTTCCTTCAGATTTTGTCGTTGAATAATTGGCGTCCCAGCTCCTGTTCTTATCTGATCAAGTCTGCCCAGATTATTCAGCAAATTTATACACCATGCCAAATATCCCGCCATGACTCCTTGCCTGGGTCGCAGAATATAGAACACAGACGAAGCAACTGTATTTTCAGGTACTGCGCCAATTACTGCCGCTTCGTTTCTTGCCCCACGCGAGATAAACAGTATGTCGTCTTTATGTAAGCGGTACTTTTCGGTAGGTTTGTCAATATTCATCCGCAGCACATCACCTTGCTCTTCAGAGAATGATATTGTGGTCATTTCCTTCAGGTCTTTAGCCATCAGGATAAAATGGGAGCCCTCAGGCTCGTGCTCCGCACGAACCTTGAGAGCAAAGCCGGGTAAAACTTCGGCACACTCGCTGATCTTCCTTGTTGTCGAGTTCATCATGCTTACCTAATTAAAGATAGTACAACGCGGACACGTCCAGCCCGAGTCATTTGGCCGGTCCGGGTGCACCTTGTTATCCAGATTTTCTTTTTTTCCAAAGTCATGATAGTTCTGGCATTCCTTCTCAAAGGCTGCTTTGGCGCTGGGTGCATAAGAGTATTTAAACTCTTTATACTTGCCCGCCCAATCATGGAGCCTGTCATTCAGGTCATCATCGGAACGAGCAACATAATTTACGATAAACGTATTGCTACTGTTGGTGTAGCCAAGCCCATAGTTGCCAGGCGACGTTTTAGTGACTTGCGTATCAATCTCCTTATCAGTTAGCTGATAAGGGCCTTGCATGTTCAAAGAAGCCATTTGCTCCTCCTTTTGTTTCGTCTGAAACTGGAGAAACGCCAAGCTTTAAAGTACACTGCAAGAGCTTTCAAAGCACTTTAGCTGACGATTCAACCAATCAGATCTAGTTAAAGTTTAAAAAGCCCGTGTTAGTAGCATGGGCTTTTTTCTGCATCCAGAATAATTCTGAACGAGACGAATAATAATACTCTTAAATAATAATAGTCAACTTTTATTTTTAGAGTAACCCAAATACTCCATTTTTTTATCACAAAACCCAAGAAATATTCTTCTAGGCTTTGCAGTTGGCATTTGATTAAATATGATATATGGTAACCATAAATCATAACACCCAAGGAGCAAAACAATGCCGCCTGTCATTAGATTGTCGGATGAACTCTATCATCGCCTCGCAGCCTATGCTGAAGGGTTTGATACCCCTGCTAATGTAATTGAGCGCATACTCAATGAAAAAGAAGGGGTTGAATCCGTCTCCCCAACTCGCCTACCAGAGGATTTACCAAAGCCTGAGTTAATATTTTATCCAGACGAGAGCGCGTTTAGATCAGCTATCATCAGACACGTTCCTGCGCGGGCAATCCTTCACTACAGAGATGGGTCTAGTGAAGAAAGGCTCTGGAACACAGATAAATTTAGTGCAAATTCAAATTTAAGAGGGAATATTTGGTCTGGCTTTCTAAGAGGTTGGAAACAAGCAGGAATCACAAAAGCTGAATTCCATTTAGATGAATAACCTCAGTGGAACTAACGAAGTTTTTTCAGAGTCACCAAAGTCTATTGAAGATTCAGTTTAATTCTACATTCTAAATTTCACTTTATTGTTTAGCTTGAGCTATGGACTTTTTCAGGTCGGTGGTTCAAGTCCATCCGTAGCTACCACCTCCCTCTTTATTTTTTATTCATTCAACTCTCAATTAATTGCTCCCCTTTGCTAATTTCCCGTCCCCGGCGTATGCTAATTCATTGAAATTTTACCAATTCATCACCAGATCTTTTAGTAACGAAAGTTTGTAGTGACAATCAAAACAAATACGGGATAAAACAATGACTTTTAAAAACCTGAGCATTTTTTTAAGTACGGTATTTCTTGTTGCGGCATGCAGTCAGGAAGAGGAACAGGAGGCACAGGACACGGCTCAGAATATGCCTATGCCGGAAACTACCTTACTGGACGTTGCCATTGAAGGTATCGGCGGTGCGGATCTGCTGCAGAACATGAATTCATTTGCTGTTTCCGGATCCGGCAACCGCTATGAACTGGATGAGAGCCCGATCCCGGGGGGTGTAGATCCTCGCCCGGAAGGCTTTGAGTGGACCGTGAATGCGCAAAATATTGGCGGCAATGACGTCCTGGTCAGAATCGACATCTCGCGTGACCGGGCTGCGGGCAATCACGCCTCTACCCAGATCATTAACGGTACCCAGGGGATGATCACTGGCCTGGATTCCCAGTTCAATCCAAACCCTGCACCGATGACTTCGGACAGACGAGCGGCGATTCTGAAAGAGTTGTATTTACTCCAGCCCCAGGCTGTCCTGGCCATTGCCCAGGAAAATCCGGATCAGGTGGAGATAAGCGAGGATATCGTGAATGGCATGAACTATGGCGTACTTGCTGTGTCTACCGATGTCGGAACCATTTCATTGTATGTCGATGAAGCAAGAGGCCTGATAGACAGGGCCACGACGATGGAACTCGATTATCTGCGCGGTGATATCCTGCTTGAAGCCAGTTTTGATGACTGGCGGGTCGGCGGCAGTGACATGCTTTACCCGGGCTCGGTTACCCTGACCAGCGATGGCGTTGTACTGCATGAAGAACGTCGTCGCTCCATCAGCCTGAATGTACCCATGCAGGCTGAAGATTTTGATATCCCCACTGAGCTGCTGACCGGTTTTAACCAGGAGCTGCATGACTTTGGCGCCAACAGCAGTGAAGTGTATATGAATATGGCCTCGGCCGGCTTTCCCAGATCTGGGTTCAGCACAGATGTTCTGTCTGAAGAAATAGCACCAGGTGTCTTTTATATTACCGGTTCCTCGCATCATTCTCTGGTCGTGGAGCAGGAAAACGGGTTGGTAGTGATTGAAGCACCGCTGCATTATCTGCGCAGCCAGGTAGTCATCAACTGGATTGAAGAAAACATACCGGATAAAGCAGTTTCGCATGTGATTGCTACGCATCACCATACTGATCATTCAGCAGGTATGCGTACCTATATAGATGCTGGTGCAACTGTCGTGGCCCATGAAGCAGCAGTGGATTTTTATAACGAAGTGTTACCCAATCCCCATACGCTTGGCCATGGAGCCGGCGCGCTGACATCGCTCACTATTGAATCGATGCCGGCTGATGGCTCCTATACGATTGAGGATGCCAGCAATCCGGTGACTGTGTATCCACTGGATAGCGGCGGTCATGCCAATGACATGCTGATGGCCTATGTCGAGGAACCCGGCATCCTGTTTACCAGTGACACCTTCAGCCCCAATCCCAACATGACTGAAGCCAATGACGGTGCCCGGATGGTGCGGGAATCCATTGAAGCTGCGGGCATTGAACCGTCAATCTTCGTCGGCGGACATGGAGCTGCGATGAGTGGTGATGCGTTCCAGGCATTATTTGATTAAGCTTGTATATATAGTGTCTATATAAGGTGCCGGAGTATTCGAGTGCTCTGGCACCTTCCTCTCCAGTCAGGGACGATTTCGCCCGGTAATACTGGACAAATATTTCCCATAGATATACCTTTCGTATTCCTGAATATGGCCTTCAGGCAGGTCGTACTTTAATCGCAGTAAAGCGCTGTACAGATAGAAAGAAGCAAGAAATGAACAAGCTTTGTCGAGGGGGGAAATGAAGAATCTGAATTTGTTGTGGCTTGTCGTTCTCCTCGCAGTATTCTGGATTATCAACTCGGGCCACTTCGATTTCCTGCTCCTGAGCTTCGGTCTTATCTCGGTGATCATAGTTATCGTGATAAACCAGATCATGACTCGTGTTAACGAGGAATATCAGCCTCCTGTCATTCTCTCCCTACGCCTGCCCTTTTACATTTCCTGGCTGGGCAAGGAGATTGTCAAATCCAATATTGATGTCATTCGCTGTGTCTGGCAACGCAAGCCAGCCATCGAGCCACGCGTAATCAAGGTCAAAGCAAGCCAGGAAACCGACCTGTTCCGTGTGCTGTATGCCAATTCCATTACCATGACACCCGGTACGGTGACCATGGAGATTGAAGGTGATGAGTTCACCGTACACGCATTGACCAGGACTTCCCGTGAAGGGCTGGAGTCCGGTGAAATGGACCGCAAGGTACGGAGCCTGGAGAAATAATGTATCTCGCCATTACTGCAGCAATCCTGGTCGTAATGATCCTGGCGTTGGCACGAGCAATGCTTGGACCGACAATCTATGACCGAATTCTCGCCATCAACACATTCGGCACCAAAACCGTCTTGCTGATTTCCGTGATGGGCATGGTGGCCGGTCGTTTTGACTTTATTGATATTGCCCTGGTTTACGCACTGATCAACTTCATCAGTATCGTCGCCGTGCTGCGCTTCTTTGAGTACAGCGATCAGGCCAAAGGCGAGCAGGAGTCATAATGGCCGAAATACTGGACATTCTCAGTTGGATATTCCTGCTTATTGGTGGTTTCCTGGGTATCACTGGAGCCGTCGGCCTGTTCCGCTTTCCCGATTTCTTTACCCGTCTCCATGCTGCCAGTATTACCGATACACTCTGTGCCGGCATGATTGTGCTGGGGCTGATACTGCAGGCACCGGATGTAATGATGGTCATCAAATTGCTGTTGATTCTGCTCATACTGACCTACACCAGCCCGACGGCTGCCCATGCCCTGGCCAAATCCGCGATTCATGGTGGACTCAAGCCACTGAGCGGATCAACTGAGCCAGAAGCACCCAGCGGTCACGAAGAATCATCACAAGGAGAGCCGCCATTTACACACTGATCGACATTGTTCTGCTGAGTATGCTGGCAGCCACGGCCCTGTCCGTCGTGTTTATGCGTGACCTGTTCACCATCGTCATGCTGTTTGGTATATACAGCCTGCTGTCGGCAGGGTTCTTTGTCGATATGGATGCTGTTGATGTAGCCCTGACCGAAGCCGCAGTGGGCGCTGGCGTTACTACCATGCTCATGCTGGGTACTCTGGCATTAACCAGCCGCAAGGAGAAAGCGCACCGCAAACCCGCTTCCATGCTGCCTCTGGCTGTGGTGACCATTACCGGTCTGGTTCTCATCTACGGCACGCTGGACATGCCCTATCTCGGCGATCCGGAAGCCCCGGTTCACCAGCATGTTGCCCCGCGTTATATCGAACAGTCCTATGACGAAATCGGCCTGCCCAATATCGTGACTTCAGTTCTGGCCAGCTATCGTGGCTTTGATACCCTGGGTGAAGTAGTGGTTATTTTCACTGCCGGCCTTGGCGTACTTACCCTGCTTGGGCTTAGTGGCGATAGTCCGCACCGGACTCGACCGGCAGCCATGGCCCATCATCTGGTATTACGTGTTATCACCCGGGCACTGATTCCACTGATTCTGATTTATGCCCTGTATATCCAGTTTCATGGTGATTACGGTCCCGGAGGTGGATTCCAGGCTGGCGTCATCTTTGGTGCAGCAATCATCCTTTACACACTGATATTCGGTCTGACCAAGGCCGAACGGGTAATTGCCCCGCTATTCCTGCGCTACATGATGAGCGCCGGCGTCCTGATTTTTGCCGGTACCGGAGTGCTGGCCTTGCTGCTGGGTGGTAATTTCCTTGACTACGATTATCTGGCACATGATCCGCTGCACGGCCAGCACTACGGCATTCTGGCCGTTGAGTTCGGCGTCGGCGTCACAGTGACAGCTGTCATTATTTCCATCTTTTTCAACTTCACCGGCCGCGGTGATCAGCCGAAGGAAGAAGAACGATGAGCACAACTCTGGGCCTTTATAACTACTGGATTGTCATATTTCTGATGATGGTCGGTTTTTATGTGGTCATTGCCCACGGTAACCTGATCAAGAAAATTGTCGGTCTCAACATTTTCCAGACTTCAGTTTTCATTTTATATATCACCATGGGCAAGGTTGCCGATGGTGCTGCGCCGATTCTCGATGACTCTGTTACCAGCTATTCCAACCCACTGCCTCATGTCCTGATTCTTACCGCAATTGTCGTTGGAGTGGCTACGACTGCCCTGGCACTTGCGCTGATCGTTCGCATCAAGGAGGAATACGGCACGATTGAGGAAGATGAAATTCACTCGCAGGATGAGTCATTGTGATAGCCAGTAATCTTCCCGCCCTGCAGGTCGTTATACCGCTCCTGTCAGCGCCGCTGGCACTGATGTTACGCCGCGGCACTCATTCCTGGATGCTGGCACAACTGGTCTGTATCGCAGCCCTGGCGATAAGCATCAATCTCTTGCAGACCGTACTGGCAACCGGCCCCATCTCCTATGAAATGGGTGGCTGGGCGCCACCCTGGGGTATTGAATATTACATTGATGCCGTGAATGCCTTTGTGCTGTTGATTGTCAGTGGTATCGGCGCCATCGTCATGCTCGCCGCGCGCACCAGCGTGGCAAAGGAAATCGCCGGCGACAAGCAATCGCTGTTTTACACGGCCTACCTGTTGTG
>Ga0207417_1000583_pt1 | contig 12319 bp, 10 predicted proteins | sample MalvirmetagMSP82_FD_184225 | JGI IMG/M metagenome (GOLD analysis project Ga0207417, IMG submission 184225) | Marine viral communities from the Deep Pacific Ocean - MSP-82 (SPAdes) | ecosystem: Environmental > Aquatic > Marine > Oceanic | place: Pacific Ocean | collected 2011-04-19
CTCCTCGCACTGGGGCGCACGTGTTTGAAGCCGCGACGAAATCGGTCGCGACCTCATTAATTTGGTTTCGTAAAGCAACCCTATTCAATCTGGTTTTAAAATGCAACCCTATTCGGTACACTCCTGGACATGGCTAGAAAACGTTTTGATGATTCCAATTGCTCCGTCGCCCGCGCCCTCAATGAAGTGGGTGACTGGTGGTCGCTGTTAATCGTGCTGCACGCCATGTACGGCACCCGCCGCTTTGTCGATTTCCAACAAGAGCTTGGCATTGCCAAGAACATCCTCTGTGATCGCCTGGCCCGGCTGGTGGACAACCAGGTATTGAGCAAAGTCGATGTGGGTGAGCACGGGTCGCGGTTTGAGTACCGCCTGACGGAGAAGGGACGAGATCTGTTCCCGGTCGTTATTGCTCTGCGCCAGTGGGGTGACAAATGGAACCCTGCCCCCGACGAAGTTCCGCTGGATCTTCGGGATCGCGCCACCGGGCAGCCCATCCAGCCGGTGGAAGTAAAGGACGCTGACGGAAAGGGACTGACGGTTCGGGATGTGTTCGTGCCCGATGAGTCATTGCCCACCAGCAAAAAGCCGAAGCAAAAGAACTCTGCCTGACCATAAGCACAAACCTCATACCTGAGCGCTTTTTGAGTTACATCAAAGCGTTGTCTGACCAGGGCCGGCTCGCTGGTGATACTTGAGCCAAATCAATTCTCCGACTCTCTCGATCATTAACCTGAGCCCATTCTTTTCAGGTTAAGGAGATTGAGATGTACCGTCCTTTTAAGTTCTCTGTTCTGGCTGCCTCGATGCTGGCAACTGTTCCTCTCGCCAATGCGTATGAGGCCGGCGATTTCATCGGCCGTGCCGGTGCCGCAACGGTCGATCCGGATTCATCCAGCAGCAGTCTTAGAACCGGTTTGACCGGCCTTGAGGTTGTTCCTGGCGCCAGGGTCAAAGTCGAATCCGATACCCAACTGGGACTGACATTCACCTACATGGTCACCGACAACCTTGCTGTGGGCCTTCTCGGAGCGACCCCGTTCAAACATGACATCAAGGGCGACGGCATTCTCAATGGTGCCGGAAAACTTGGTGAAACCAAGCACCTGCCACCTACCCTAACCCTCCAGTATTTCCCAATGCCAAGCGGCAGCAAATTCCAGCCCTACATCGGGGCCGGAGTGAACTACACCAATTTCTTCGAGGAGAAGACCACTCAGACGCTAACGAGCACCATTGACGGCGTCGCCCAAGCCACCCTTGGAACACCCGCGGGCACCGTGGATCGTACCGACCTGACATTAGACGACAGTTTTGGCGTGGCAGCAGAAGTGGGTCTGGATTACATGTTAACGGACAATGTCGGCCTGAACGCGGCCGTGTGGTGGTTGGATATCGACACCGATGCCGACATCGGGATCTACGCTGCGGATGGCAGCAGAATTACCACCGGGAAACTTGATGTGGAAATTGACCCCTGGGTTTACATGGTAGGTGTTTCCTACCGGTTCTAACCTTCCTGCTCGTCGGCAACCTCAAGGGTCTGTCGGCTGCCGGCGACCAGAAAGCGAAGGCGGGGCCCAAGGGCCCCGCCTGTTGTCAGGCGTCCTGACGTGCTCCGCGGCTGCGCTGACCGCCATCGCCATTCTGGCTGCGACCGCCACTACGGCCACCCGGCTTCGCGCCGAAACTGCGCGGCTTGCCGCCCGGCTTGCCATTACCGCCACCGTTGCCATTGCGGCCACGAGCCTTGCTCGGGTCGGCCTTGGCCTTCGGCTTCAGCGGCAGGTTGTTGGTCGGCTCGAAGCCATCCACCTGCTTGCGTGGTAGCTGCTTCTTGATCAGCTTCTCGATGCCCGCCAGCAACTTGCCTTCGTCGGCACTGACCAGCGACAACGCATGACCACTCTCGCCGGCACGGCCGGTCCGGCCGATCCGGTGCACGTAGTCTTCCGGCACGTTCGGCAGCTCGAAGTTCACTACCTGCGGCAACTGTTTGATGTCCAGGCCACGGGCCGCGATATCGGTGGCTACCAATACCCGGATGTCGCCCTGCTTGAACTCACTCAAGGCGCGGGTACGGGCACCCTGGGATTTGTTGCCATGGATGGCCGCAGCGGTGATGCCGTCACGCTCCAGCTTCTGGGTCAGGCGGTTGGCGCCGTGCTTGGTGCGGGTAAAGACCAACACCTGCTCCCAGCTGTTGTCCCGAACCAGCTTGCTCAGAAGCGCCGTTTTCTGGCTCTGATCAACCGGGTATACCGACTGCTTGACCTTCTCGGCGGTGGTGTTGCGAGCCGCCACTTCCACCTGTACCGGGTTGTTCAGCAGGCCCTGGGCCAGGGTGCGGATCTCGTTTGAGAAGGTCGCGGAGAACAGCAGGTTCTGACGCTTGGCTGGCAGCAGCGCCAGGATCTTTCGGATGTCGCGGATGAAGCCCATGTCGAGCATGCGGTCGGCTTCGTCCAGCACCAGAATCTCGACTTCGTCGAAACGCACAGCGTTCTGCTGGTACAGGTCCATCAGGCGACCAGGGGTGGCCACCAGAACGTCCAGACCCTTGCGCAGCTTCATCATCTGAGGATTGATTTTCACACCACCGAAGACCACGGCGGCCTTGGTCGGGATGTATTTGCTGTAGAGGTTCACGCTGTCGTGCACCTGCGCCGCCAGCTCCCGGGTCGGGGCCAGGATCAGTGCCCGCGGGCCCTTACCGGTGCGGGGCTTTTCTGCCAGCCGCTGCAGTAATGGCAGGGTAAAGCCGGCCGTTTTGCCGGTGCCGGTCTGGGCAGCAGCCATCACGTCCTTACCGGACAGTACTGCTGGAATGGCCTGGGCCTGAATAGGGGAAGGAGTATCGTAACCCTGATCGGACGTGGCACGGACCAGCTGCTCGGACAGACCGAGTGAAGAAAAACTCATATTGGATCAACTCTTGATTGTTCTGCCTCCACGAACACCGTTGTCGGCGAATGCGGGCAGGTACCATGAACATGCATGGAGAAAAAGACGACTACGGTCACGCGCCGTTAACGGGGTGACGTCCTCTGACAGGTCGTATGGATGGTTCGCATGGCGGCGTTACGCCGGAAATTGCGGAATCCCTAGAGGCAGGATGCGGGCACATTAACAGAGCCCCGGGCAATTAGCCATAAGTGTTTCCAACAGAGGCCGGCGCCAGAGCAGACGCCCGTAGCCTCTGGATTCAACGGATTTAGTAGATGCTGACAGCGCCCTCGGGGCGGGTCTTGAAGCGCTTGTGCAACCACAGGTACTGGTCTGGCTGCTCGCGAATGGTGGTTTCGATAAAGCGATTCCAGGTTTCGGCATCCTGTTGCGGATCCTCGCCAAAGCCTTGCCGGATCGGTGAAAACACCACTCGGTAACGGCCATCCGGCATCCGCAAGTGACTGACACAGATAACCGCCGCGCCAGACTCCCGGGCAATGTAGCTGGGCGAGGTGATGCAGCCGGCATTGACCCCGAAAAACGGCGCAAACAGCTCGGATTTCTTGCCAAAATCCTGATCACAGGCGAACCAGACCTGACCACCCTCTTTCAGGTACGAAAGCATCGGCCTCAGCTCACGTTTGGTGAACGGCCGGATATTGAAGTGGCGGCGGCGACCTCGTTCAATCATCCGGTCAATGACCGGGTTGTTATTGGGACGGTACATGTAGCCGGGTTGGTCCAGATGACAGGCGATCAGGGGCAAGGCGAAATCGAAAATACTGTAGTGGCCACCGATCAGTAACACACCTTGGCCGCGCGCCTTGGCTTCCTCCAGATGCTCCGTGCCGGATACCGACGCCGTCGCGCAGTAAGGTGCCATATCGCGCCACCAGGCATGGGTGCTTTCCAGAAATCCACGCGCCGACGCCACAAAGGTATCTTGCAAGAGTTCAGCGCGGGCGTCTTTGCTCAGCCCCGGCATGCAGGCTATCAGGTTGGCGTCGACCACCTTGGCCCGTGATTTCAGTTTGCCGGCCAATAACCGCCCCAGCCACCTGCCAAAGCGTTGCTTGGCGGCCATCGGCAGAAACGACAGCAACCAGAGCACGAACACCAGAGACCAGGAGCCCCACAACGACGGGTGCCAGAGGGGGCGATTTGCTTTCTTTCTGCGAGAAGCCATACAACAGTTACCGTTAACAAAACAACAGGCAGGCAGCCTGACACACCGGCTGCCCCTTTAATATGTGTTTAAGGTAACTGTTTTTGCCGCAGGAACTTGAGGCACCCGGGGGTCAGCGTGTTGCCGCCTCGGCGAAATTCGCCAGCGCCTTGTTGACCTTGGTCAGTACCTTATCGCAGCCATCCAGGCCATGACGGGCCTTCAGGTAGGCCGGATCGTTGTAGCCAAGCCAGACCTGTCCGTTTTCATCCTCCCAGATCAGCGCTTTCTGGGGCAGATCGGCCGCGACACTCTGGCCGCAGTGCATCAGCGGGGTGCCGACTTTCGGGTTGCCGAAGATCACCAGTTCGGTGGGGCGCAGCTGTTCGCCCACCGATGCAGCTCCGGCTGCATGATCGATGCGGTTAAACACCGTCATACCCTTTTCGCCCAGCACCGACTCCAGTTTATCCGCGGTTGCTGCCACGCTGTGGTTGCTCTTGACCACAATGAGTCCATCCGCAGCCTGCGCCACGCCAGCAAGACCTAGAATCACTAGGGCCACGGCGAGCGTTCTGAAATTGTTCATAACCAGCATCCTTATCAGTCGAGTGCAGCCCCCATACTAGACCACAAGCCGGGATGACGGCGATCAGCGATCGGCTAATATCAGGATCCGAACAGGCCGGAGCGCAGTGGCCGCAGGAAGCCCCGGCCCCCTCCCGCATTGGCGCGGGTGCGGACGCCGTCGAACTCCAAATAGCCGTCCTCGATCGGGTCGAAGCGCAGGATTTTCACGTCTTCGAGGTAATTCTGGGATGCTTTCCAGGGCCCATGGGTACCCTGGCGGGGCAACCGGTCCGCTGCCCGTCTGACGTAGCCGGCATCCAGCGAACCCAGCACCGTGGTATCGCTCCGGCTATCCTCGGTATCCCGGGCCACCACCGTTTGATACCCGCGCTGGTCCATCAGATTCATGAGCCGGCACAGGTACTCCGCAGCAATATCCACTTTCAGGGTCCAGGAGCTATTGGTGTAGCCGAAAATCATACCGGCATTGGGCAGCCCCTCCACCATCACGTTCTTGTAGATAACCTTGTCCTTCAACATCACATCCTGGCCATCGACCCGGGGCCGGATGCCGCCGAGCATCTGGATGTCCAGTCCGGTCGCCGGAATGATGATATCCGCTGCCAGGGTTTTACCCGACTTCAGGCGAATACCATCAGCGGTGAAGCGCTCTATGTGATCGGTGGCCATGGACGCCCTGCCCGCTTTCAGGACGGTGAACAGATCGCCATCCTTGACCACACACAAGCGCTGATCCCAGGGGGCGTAATCCGGTGTGAAATGACGCATGTCGGCGTTGTCTCCGAGCCGGCGCCGGATGATGCGCAGAAACAGACGGCGCATCAGCTTGGGGCTCTTGCGGGAGCGCACGTAAAGGAAACGGGAAATGGCAATGTTGCGGGCACGGATCAGCTTGTAGGCCAGTTTTTCAGGTAATAATCGTTGCACGAGAAGGGCGAGTTTGTCGGTGGACGGCAGCGGCATCAGGTAGCTTGGCGAACGCTGCAGCATGGTGACGTGGGCAGCCTGTTCCGCCAGGGTCGGCACAAGGGTGATGGCAGTGGCGCCACTACCGATCACCACAATGTTCTTGCCTGCGTAGTCCAGCTCCTCGGGCCACTGTTGCGGATGCACTATCTGGCCCTGAAAGTCGCTTTCGCCCGGAAAATCCGGCTGGTAACCGTGGTCATAGTTGTAATAGCCGGTGCAGCCGACCAGGAAGCCGGCGGTGTAGGTTTCAGTTTCGCCCGTCGCTTCGTTGTCGACGGTCAGGGTCCAGCACTTGTTCACACTTGACCAGTCCGCGGTTTTTACCGCCAGGCCATAGCGAATGTGACGTTCAACATCGAACGCCTGTGCCGTCTCGCGTAGGTAGTTCTTAATGGATGCACCATCGGCCAGCACCTTACCGCCGACCCATGGCCGGAAGTTGTAGCCAAAGGTGAACATGTCGGAATCGGACCGGATACCCGGATAACGGAACAGATCCCAGGTTCCGCCCAGCGACTGGCGCCGCTCCAGAATGGCAAAAGATTTGCCCGGGCATTGCTGGCCGATGTGACAGGCCATGCCAATGCCGGATACCCCGGCGCCAACGATCAGAACATCAAAATGGTGTGCACTCATGACCGGTCTCTCGATTCCATCTTGTTATTGTGATGACAGGTATGGAACCAAGATACCCCACGCAATCAGCCTGGGGAATGAGCGCGACTGGTCTTACCGGGCCGTTGTGGGCACCGAACGCCGTTACTGCAGACGCGCAGTTGGATGGCTGGACAGATCCAGTATAGGCAACTCCAGGCCATTGATGGTCAGATCAAACCGGTTATTACCGTCGACTGCCCCCGGATTGCTGACCGCCGAGTATTGGACATGGCTGGAATAGACCAGCAGGCCAACCTCATCCCCGAACTGAAGCTGCTCACCAACGCCGGCCAGCAGCACGCCCTGTTCGCCGATATTGGGGTTGGACGTGTGTGTTCCTTCCAGCAGCGATGTTACCTGATCATCCACCAGAATCAGCTCACTGCCACGCTGAATCCCGATCCCAAGGTAAGCCACCGGCGTGACGGTGCCGGGCAGCGCGGTATTGGCCACCGTTACCTCATCGATTCTCGGTATGCCGGCCAGAATCTCGTTCTCACCAGTCACCGTATGCACGGACACAAAGGTGGGTGGTGAATCGGGTGCGGGTCGGCTCACTTCGCTCGTTTCAAGCCGAGCCGGAATGCCGCCGGTCGCGCCCGGCTGCGACCCTACCGGGAAATCTTGGAGCACCAGGCCGGCCGGTTCAGCGCTATCCGCGTTCTGAGTGTCGGCCACGGAAATACACACCGATGGAATGCTCTGATAGGCGCTGGACTCTTCGCCCTTGAGGTGGAAATCAAACCAGCTCAGGATCAGGTCAGTACCTATCAGGCCGCCACAGTTGGCACTGCCCTCGGTCTGGTTGGCCAGCGGGTTCATGTGTCCGCCCTCGGTGGACAGAATCGACACAGGTACACCCTCATCCGCAGCCTGCTTGAAGTAGGCCCAGTTCCAATAGGCGTCGGTCAGGTTAAACAGCACGTCCCGGTTGCCCTGCAACAACAAGGTGGGCACCGAGCGCGGCACGAAGGCGTCACCGTTGGACGAACAACCAAGTTCACCCGGCTGACACCAGGGCTGACCTTGCTCGGCCGAGCGCTGCAGGTGGCGGGTATGACGGTCAAACAGTTCGACCACCTCCGCTTCGGTGTAGCCGTCGGCTTCCATGGCGCCGATCAGATCAGCCCGGGTCCTAATCAGGTTGGCTTGAGGACTGGCCGGACCCATCAGTTCGCACATCCGAGCCACCGCCGGGGTGTTAACAGTGTTCCCGGTTTCGGCCAGCAAACAGAGCAGGCCAGTGAACGAACGTTTAACGGCATCACCCGGTAGCAAACTGTACATCAGGCTATGCCAGGTGCCGTTCGGTACGATGGTGTCGATCCGGTCATCGAGCTGCGACAAGCCAAACTGGTAACCGCCGCCGTAACTGTAGCCGATCAGCCCCGCGTTGATATCCCGTGCTACACCGCTATCCTCTTGCCGCTCGATATGCAGACTCGGAGCCTGCTCGTAGAGCCAGTCAAGCAAATAACGGGCATCCTGGGTTTCGGCCCGGGGAGCGATGATGCGGGCATAGCCGCCCCCGTTTTCAGGAATCGAATTACCGTGACCCCGCTCATCGAACGAGACCCCGACATAGCCGTGGCGTGGCAGCGTGGCGAAGAGTTCATCAATGGCCGGGAAATGGGGCGTGTCAGAAGCCACTGAGCCATCTTCGTCAATCTCGGAATCCAGATTGCCACTGTAACCGTGACTCTCGATAACAACCGGGAAGCGATCTTCGGCACACCGCTCAGGCAGCAATACCGCCACGTGGAACCGGGTAACATCGGCCTCGGTGGTATCGTCTGTGCGATCCCGATCGAAACTGTTGGGCAACGGGCTATCCAACGTGTACTGACGCACCTCCGGCGGCAACGGGATCTCACAATCCCCCAGGATGCGATCGGAATCGTCGTTCTGATCATCCTGCTCAGCCGCGGCGTCATCGTCCGAGCCGCCGGAACCACCACCTATGCAGCCGCTCAATGTAAACAGCAACAGCAATGACAACAGAAAGGGGTAACCACGCATTATTATTCTCCTGGGCGCCGTTATGAACGAGATTTCTCCGGGTAACGACGGTTGTTGTTGTTATCGTTCCACGGGAAACCCACGGCGTCAGTTCCCTGAGGCAGCCAGCGTGGCCCGAAAAGCCAAGCTGATGTTTGGTGAAAACCAGCACTTAATTCATCCTGAAAAGCAGCCGGAGGGCGTAGTTGCAGGGAGGAGCCGCCCTGGCATCGGGAACGTTAGACTTTGTGAATCGCCCCGGTCAGGAGAACCGACATGTCCAAACCCATTATTGTCATCGGCGGCGCGTCGTGGGACACCATCATCCACTTGCCGACGCTGCCCGCCCCGGAACCTCAAACCATCTGGCCAGACGCCAGCTACCGAACCCTGGGTAGCACCGGGGCCGGCAAGAGTCTGAACCTGGCGGCACTGGGCCATCAGGTCATTTTCCACACCTTGCTCGGCCAGGATGCCGAAGGCCGGCAGGTGCGGGACGCCCTGGCCCATCCCGAACTGCAACTGCTGGTCACCGAGACCACTACGCCGACCGAGCAGCACGTTAACCTGATGTCAGCCGATGGCAAGCGCATCTCCCTGTTCGTGCAGCCCCCGGCTGAGCCCAGCGGCCTCGACTGGGCGCCGTTGCAACAACTCGCGGAAGGCTGTCAGTTGGCCGTGGTGAACATCCTCAGTTACACCCGCTCGGCCCTTCCCTGGCTGCAGACAATCAACCTGCCCATCTGGACCGATCTACACGATTACGACGGCACCAACCCCTATCACCAACCATTCATAGATGCCGCCAGTATTATTTTCCTGTCCAGCGACAACCTGCCGGACTACCGCCAGACCATGGCGCAGCTGGTTAACCAGGGCAAAGAGTTAGTGGTCTGTACCCACGGTGCCGAAGGCGCCACCCTGCTAACAGCGGCCGGTGAGTGGCTGGAGCAAGTGGCGGTTCCCGCCAGCCAGGTGCTCGACACCAACGGCGCCGGCGATGCCTTCTTCAGTGGTTTCCTATACCGCTATATAGAGGGCGCAGCGCTGCAGGACTGCCTACAGGCGGCTGCCGTCTGTGGTGCCCTGTGCGTTGCCAGCCAGTCCCTGGTCAGCAGTGACCTGCAGCCGGAGCAGCTGGTCTAGCGGCGCCGGATTTGAGCGTGATCCGACCCTGTGCCAAAGTCTCGGGGGTCATTCACCGTGGAATCCGAGGCCCATGAAAACCGTTTTCTCCCCTCTCCATAGCCGCCGCTCGGTCAAAACCGAGCTGGACGGTGGCCTGCTCATCGAGCCCCATGAAAAGCCATCCCGCGCCAACACCATCCTGGCAAGGGTAAAGGCCCAGGGGCTCGGCGACGTTCTGGAACCGGACGAGTTTGGCCTCGAGCCCGTGAAACGGGTGCACAGCGCCGATTACGTCGAGTTCCTGGCACACTGCTGGCAAGACTGGCTGGCCGCCGGCAAGCCAGGCGAGGCTATCCCGGCGGTCTGGTGCGGACGCGGAATGCGGGCCCGAGTACCAAAAGACATCGACGGTCGACTCGGGTACTACAGTTTTGCTGCCGAAACCTCGATCTCCGATGGCACCTGGGAGGCCGCCTGCACCTCGGCCAACGTCGCGCTGACCGCACAGAAGCTGGTCGCCGGTGGCGAGCGGGCCGCATTTGCCCTGTGCCGGCCACCCGGACATCATGCCCACGCCGATCTGTTTGGCGGTTACTGCTTCTTCAACAACGCCGCTATCGTGGCGCAGGCATTCCGGGATCAGGGCGCCGAGCGAGTGGCCATTCTCGATGTCGATTTTCATCACGGCAATGGCACCCAGGCCATCTTCTACCAACGCCGGGACGTGCTGACCCTGAGCCTGCATGGCGATCCGGATTTGGTCTTCCCGCACTTTCTCGGCTTTGAGGATGAAACCGGGGAAGGTGAAGGTGAGGATCACAACCTCAATATCGTCTACCCACCGGGCACTCCCTACAGCGTCTGGAGTCAGGGCCTGGAAACCGCATGCCGGCGGATAACCGAGTACCAACCGGACGCGCTGGTGGTCGCCCTGGGTGTGGATACCTTTGAGGACGATCCTATCTCCTTCTTCAAGCTGAAATCCTCCGATTACCTCACCCTCGGTCAGCGCATCGCCCAACTGGGCCTGCCCACGGTGTTTACCATGGAGGGCGGTTACGATGTCGAAGCCATTGGCGTCAACGCGGTCAATGTCTTGCAAGGCTTTGAGCATAAGCAGGAATGACTACTAGACGACCGGTCTAATTGTAATTAGGATGCTGTCCACTTTGTAACAACACAGGGGCAGCAAGCCGATGAACAGTTTCGATTTCTACAACCCGACGCACATCGCTTTCGGTGAAGGCAAGATCGCCGATCTGGACAAACTGGTACCGGCGGAAGCGCGGGTACTGGTGTTGTTTGGCGGTGAAAGCGCGCGTCGGACCGGCACCCTGGATGAAGTAACGACAGCCCTGGGCGAGCGACAGGTCACGCTGTTTGGCGGCATCGAGCCAAACCCGAGTTTCGAGACCCTGATGGAAGCCGTGACGCAGGTGCGTGAACAGCGCGTGGATTACCTGCTGGCCGTTGGCGGTGGCTCCGTCATCGACGGCACCAAGTTTGTCGCCGCCGCCTCTGTGCTCGAAGGCGATGAATGGGAGATTTTGACCCAGGGTGGCCGCAACATTGAACGGGCGCTGCCGTTCGGCTCTGTGCTGACCCTGCCGGCAACCGGCTCGGAAATGAACAAGGGTGCCGTGGTTACCCGCAAATCCCTGAAAGCCAAGCTGCCGTTCCACAGCAATCACGTGTTCCCGGCCTTCTCGATACTGGACCCGACCAAGACCTACACCCTGCCCCTGCGCCAGGTTGGCAACGGCGTGGTCGACGCGTTCGTGCACGTGGTTGAGCAGTACCTGACCTACCCGGCCCAAGCCCCGGTACAGGACCGCTTTGCCGAAGGCCTGTTGCAGACCCTGGTCGAAATTGGTCCCCAGACTCTGGCCGAGCCGGAAAACTATCAGGTTCGAGCAAGCATGATGTGGACCGCTACCCTGGCCCTGAACGGCCTGATTGGCAGCGGTGTACCCCAGGATTGGGCCACCCACATGCTCGGCCACGAGCTGACTGCCCTGCATAACCTGGATCACGCCCAGACCCTGGCTATCGTGCTGCCGGCCATGCTGCGCGAGCGCAAGGCCGCCAAGCTCGACAAGTTGGTTCAGTACGGTGAGCGGGTGTGGAACATTCGCGACGGCAGTGCCGAGGACAAAGCCGAGGCTGCCATCGCCAAGACCGAGGCCTTCTTCGAATCACTGGGGGTGAAAACCCGCCTGAGCGACTACGACCTTGGCGAGCAGCACATTGAACCGCTGATCGCGAGTCTGGAAAGCCACGGCATGGTGAAACTGGGTGAGCACGGCGATGTCACGCCTGAGGTGTGCCGCCGCGTCCTACAGGCCAGCCTGTAACCGCTTCGGATTAGCAGATACTTCGGCGGCGGATGAGTGTTCCTCCACCCGCCCGCATCCGCCCGCCAGCACGAGCGACACGTGCAACGTCTTCCTTTTTGGGGCTCTGGTTTTCAGGTGCCCTTTTTTTGCGCCTGTTTTATGCCTGTTTTTCGGTCAGGCCCGGCTTAGCCCTTGAAGCCCTTGCCCAGGATATAGACCTCACGGGAGCGGGCCCGGGATGAATCCGGCTTGCGTACCACCACCTTATCGAACACCGCCCGCACCGATTTCAGGTAGTCGTCATAGCCTTCGCCCTGGAACACCTTGGCCAGAAAGTTGCCTTTCGGCTTGAGCACCTGGCAGGCCATATCAAGCGCCAGCTCCACCAGATACATGGAGGACGCCTGGTCGGCCACAGTCACCCCACTGATGTTCGGGGCCATGTCAGAAATCACCACATCCACCGGGGCATCGCCCAGGGTGGTCATGATGGCATCGAACACATCGTTCTCGGTGAAATCCCCCT
>Ga0207417_1000588_pt1 | contig 12239 bp, 19 predicted proteins | sample MalvirmetagMSP82_FD_184225 | JGI IMG/M metagenome (GOLD analysis project Ga0207417, IMG submission 184225) | Marine viral communities from the Deep Pacific Ocean - MSP-82 (SPAdes) | ecosystem: Environmental > Aquatic > Marine > Oceanic | place: Pacific Ocean | collected 2011-04-19
CCGTCTTAAAGGTTTTAGCCATTGGTTTTATTTTTATGATTTTCAGGTTGTAATTTTTTAAGTATATTTTGGTTTAGAGTCTCTAGTAGAATATTGAACTTTTATCTGTCCGCTATTGCTCTTAATCCAATTTGCCTGATGCCGCCACCACACACTACGACGGCCAGCCCTTTTGTTTTTATAGTTCCCCTCGTCGGTCTCCATACCAAGAACTGGCGATTCTTGCCGCCAGGCTGAAACCTATCCTGTTTTCAGGCTGTTTTCCTTCCGTGCTTTTTCTATCTCTGGGCTGATCTGACCAGCTTCCGGGATAGTTTGCCCGGTCATGATCCAGTATGAGTACTGGGGGAAAATCTCAGCTAAAGCTTCCAGGTAGTCTTCGTTAACCTTCTGCTTCCTTCCTCTGATGTTTCCCCATTTATAGCGATCTATACCGGTTAGCTCCTCCATTCGTTTAGAGGTGAGCTCCATGGTATCGAAAATCTCTATTATCCGTTCTCTGATCATAGCTAATTCAAAATAGTAAAATATACTCACTCTGCTAGAGTAAGTAAAAAGTACTCAGTACAAGGTATTTGTTACTGAGTGAATATGTGAAATTCAGTGTAGCAGAGTGCAAAACAGTGGACGAGCAGAAACAAATCATCTTGCTAGCAACCCCGGTCATGACCCAGGACCGCTATGCCCAGCTCACGGGTTTAACGGAAGGGCAGGTCAGGGGCCAGATCGAAAAGGGCCACCTGCCATCCCTGAAGATTGGCCGGGTGCGCATGGTGAACATCGCCGCACTGTCGCAACAGGCAATGGATCAGGAGGACTGGCAATGAAGCGTCTTAACCAGGTTGGCCGCGCTGTCCAGGTGTTCGTTGAGGTTGGCCATAAAGGCGGGGCTACCGTACCCGGCTTCTGGTTCTTTAATGGTGAACAGTTTGTTGCCTCAGCTGACCGCTTAGGCCCAGCCCGCATGTTCGCCCCTGGAACGGTAGCTGTTAGCGCGTCAGGCCGCCAATGGATGGCCGTAGGCGGTGACCGCATCAACGGTGCCGCTGGCTGGTCTTTCGTCTCTCCTTATACCGAGCAGCACCCAGTGAACGGCGACGCCGTCCGCTTCAACGACAACCCGAAGGCCCTGAAAATCCGCGCCAAGCTCGACGCCTACCTGGATTACTTCCAAAGCGTGAAAGGCACCCTCCCGGACTCCGTGGTCCTTCGCCGCGAACAACTGGCCACTTGCGGCGCGTTACCAGGTCAACGTTATAAAGGCATCCGCCTGGAGGCCTTCGTATGACTCCGGCCCTGCGGCAACGCAAACAGCAAAGCATCCAGTCCGTCGTCAACGTCGCCGTCCACCTCTACAACACCGGCGAGTGGGACGCTTACTGCGACAGCATCACCAAACTGCTGGGCATGGCCGAAGCGTTCAACGAGCTCGACGACGACCTCTTCAACTACGCCATGGACTGCGTCAACGCCCTGAGCCAGTTCACGCTCCAGAACACCGTCACCGATTTCAACACCTGGGCCGCTACTCATGCCGGCGAAGCAGTGAGGGTAGGGGCATGACACGCCACCACAACCCAAGTTTTGCCTTCCAGGGCCCTCGTCCGCCCTCTGCGCTTACTGTCCAGGCCTTGGAAGGCCTTTTTAACACTCTCCTGCAGCGCCTAAACCACCTGCAGGAAGTCCGCACCGACTACCCGTGCGACTACATGGCCCGCTGCAAAGCCGGCTTCACCGACGCCCTGATCCACGAACTGGAAGCCAGCGGCCATCACAGCCCGGCCTTTGACCGCCTCATTCAACTGCGGGACGCCTGGGACTGTGGCCAGCTGGATCTTCCCAACGTCACGGAGACGCAACCATGAGCACCATTCCCCCGAGACAGAACCAGGTGGAAGACAAAGAGCGCCGTTTCTACGTCTGCGCCCCGTCCTCCATCTATCTGCAATTGCAGCAGGAAGCCATCCAACGCGGCACCGATCTCTGGACCCTCGGCGGTTCCGTTCTGCGCGCCTGGCTGGAGGCTGGCTGCCCTAGCTTTGGCACTCAGGACCAACCCCCTGAAAAGTCTTCGAGTCCGCCCCCGTCATCGTCACCACTCGCGCACGATCAGGGGGCCGGGCAGTGACCGCTGCAAGGCTGGCGCGCAGCGCCAGGGCCAACGGCCCCCTGGCCTTGTGGCGGGCTCTGGCTGGTCCACAGTGCGCACACAGAGTGGTGAGGATGTCGGGGGAGGACGACCGCCCCTTGATTCCGAACCATGAGCACAGGAGGCAAGCGGAGCGCGGCAGGCGACAGGGATCGTTACCCGTAAGGGTGGCCACCTTAGTGGCCAGGAGCAACGCGAGTAGAGCCCGCCCCAAAGGGGTCGCAGAACACCAGATTCAACACCCTTCCTGATTTCCGACCTGGAAACGGAAGGCCAACAGCAACCCAAGCAACAGCAACACCCAACGAAACCAGAGGACACACATAATGGAAAACTACCTGAACCTCATGATCATCGGCGCCACCCGCTACGACATCGACGGTAACCGAGGCGGTTCCCTGTGGGCTTACTCCCCAGCCGAAGCCGACGACGACAACCGTGTCGGCAACGAAGTCATGAAAATCGCCTGCGACTGGAGACACATCGACCAGCTCCGCAATCACGCCGGCAATCTCCCGAGCATGTTCACCGTCAAAGCCCAGATGAAAGCCGGGCAGGGCGGCAAGATCACCTTCAAGGCCCTGGAGCTCAAGCCTCAGGAACCCATCAAGAAATCCGCGTAACCGGACACCCGAAAGGAGACTGACCGGTGAGCAAAGCAATCCTGTGTGACGGCGACTGGACAGCAACGGCCTCTGGCTGGGACTGCACCGGCGCCATCACCCAGGTGGTGTACACGATTCCCGTCGAGTACACCCCGGCAATGATCGCTGAAGCGCTTTTCCAGGGTTTCAGCGTGACCTTGCCACTGATGGCGGTCGCATGGGGCGGCCGTCAACTCCTGAAAATGCTGAGGTAATCACTATGAACGCAATCAAGTTCCAGGCGGCCAAAGCCCGCAAGTACATGAAACCCGCTGCCACGTTCGCAGCCGTACCCATGACCTTCCTGGGCGCATCTGCCGCCAACGCAGCCGACTGGTCCACCGTCACCGGTGGCCTGGATTTTTCCGGTGAAATCGCCGGCGTCATCGCCGTGGTGGGCGTCCTGGCCGGCTTCTACGTCGTGCGCAAAGGTGCCCGTCTCCTGCTGAGCATGATCAAGTAGGAGCGTAACCGTGGCCGAGCTGTGGGACTGGACATTCTTCATGATGGGGGCTGCGCTGTGCGTCTATCTCTTCAAGGATGTCTGATCCTGTGGCTCGGCCTCGTCTCTTTTTCGGCGAAGGCTGAACTGTACGGCTGGAATACGGCCGATCTCAGCTACCCCACACCGGATGCCGCCTGCGAAGCCTACGTCAGTGACCAGCTCGCCAGTCATGAAATGGTGAAGGTCGAGCGCTCCAACGGTGGCCAACCGGCCACGTCCAGCCCCAGCCAGTGGGGCGCTTGCTTTTATAGACACCGCACCAACACCTGGCAGGGTGGTTCCCGCTCCCTGTATTGGGTCGCGGGTGACACCTGCAACGAAGCCTGGATGCACGAAGCCAACCCCATCACCGGCGCACAACCCACCGGCGAATGCAGCTGTAACACGTCTCATAGAAAACGACGGTAGTCGATTTTTAACCACACAGAACCACAGTGAGCCACAGATGAAAATCAGAGACTTCGAACGACTGGACACCACCACCGGGGAAATCGGTAAAGGGGACCTCTTTATCGGTCCCGAAGGCCAGCAAGTGAACCTGAACAACGTCAACGTCCTCTGGACCGGCACCGACACGGTCCGGCAACTCTTCCAGGGCAGACTGAAACCGGAAATCCTCGCGGAGATCGCCACCGAATACGAATCCGGCTACGACGCAACCGTCACCATCAAGAAAATCCCCTTTAGACTCCAGTCCGGCAGGAGGGGTGGCTTTAAATACATCCTGCAAAATCGGGAATACGGTCTGACCATCCTACTGCAGAATTTCTACGCCGAAGCCGACACCCTGGGCACTCACGTTAAGATCGAGACCTCCCCGCGTTGGCTCTATGAACGTTCCAGCCAGCAGATCCACGACGAATTGGCCGAGTGGGGTATGTATTTCCTCACGAACATCAACCCGGTTGGTATCGCCCTTCACCTGGCTGTGGATTTTCAGGGCTGGGAACCGCCCCAAGATTTCGCTCAGCACTTTGTCACCCGAGCCAGAACGATCAGCGTCCACAACGGCATGAGTGACTTTCATTTCCAAGGCCTGGAAGGCTCTACCGTCAACGGCAGAGGCGAAACCTACACCTTCGGTAAAGCTAACAGCCTGCAGGTCTGCCTCTACGACAAGTCCAAGGAAATCGACGTTAGCGACAAACGCGCCTTCATGGAATCCATTTGGGAATGTGCTAGCAATGAAGAATGCTTCCCGAACACCTGCTATGACCCGGATAAACCCGTTTGGCGTCTGGAAATCCGCTTTCATCACCGGATCGTGAACGAGATCTCCCAGGGCACACCGAACATGAAGCCCATCTACACCTACATGGACGCGGTTCCTCACCTGACCGGCCTCTGGCAATACGCACTCCAGGGCAACCGGTACGAGGTTAAGCGGGAGTGGGTGCACCCGATCTGGACCAAACTCCGCGATGATATCGGCTTCGGCTACTCAGCCCCGGATCTGCTCTACAAACGCGCAAAAAAGGAACCCGGTTGCGGCAACGAAAAGAACGTCTCCCTGGCCTTTGGCAATCTGTTGTCCATTTATGCACGCAACCGGTTTAACCCACGACATGCCTGGGACTGCCTCAAGAAATCGGGGCTTTGGGAGGATCTGTGCGCCTATTACAGAAGGCGGGAAATCTATGAGAACGAACTGTTCCAGCTCGTCCAGGATGGCCTTATAAAACGACGACTGCTGACCAAGGTGGCCGCATGATCAAGAAGCTACCGTCGGGACGATGGCAGGTGGATATCCAGCCTGGTGGGCGGGGGCAGAAACGTATTCGGAAATCTTTTGATGTGAAGTCGGAAGCTCAACGATTCGAGCGTTGGGTGTTAAGTCAGCACGATTCGGGGACATCGATTCCGCATTTGAAGAAAGATGGTAGAAAGCTCTCGGAGCTCCTCAATCTCTGGTACCTCTCACATGGAAAATACCTTCGGGACGGAGAGCGTCGCTACAGGCATTTGAAGCGTATGGCTGAGGCCTTTGGAAACCCCGTTGCAGCTAGGCTCACTGCCAACAATTACTTGGTCTATCGGGCCTTGCGTATAGAAGCTGGTACTGCTCCGAAGACCTGTAACAATGATTTGGGCTATCTAAACGCAGTTTTCAATGAACTGCATCGAACAGGGGAAATTAGCTACCAGAACCCTTTTCGGAACATTCGACCAATTAAGATTCAGGAGCGAGAGATGGGTTACCTGAATCAGGACCAAATTCGGGCCATCTTTACTGAGTTGCGCACCAGGACAACGAATCCCCATGTTTTTTTGGTAGCTAGGCTTTCGTTAGAGACCGGAGCGAGATGGTCGGAAGCAGAGAGTCTTACTCTCGACCGCCTGAAGCCTTTTCGAGTGATGTACGACCAGACCAAATCGGGTAAGAAGCGTTCGGTCCCCATCTCGAACGAGTTGTATCAAGCTCTTAAAAAACACCTCGAACAGTACGGAACTTTCGGAACTTCAACGATTTCAGCTTTCAGAAGAGCCGTCGAAAGGTCAGGTGTCTCCCTGCCTACCGGTCAGTGTGCTCACATTTTGCGTCACACCTTCGCCAGTCATTTCATGAGCAATGGAGGGGATTTGCTCACCCTTCAGAGAGTCTTGGGTCATTCAACAATAAACATGACGATGAGGTATGCCCATTTGGCTCCTGACCACTTAGACGCGGTTGGGCGCTATCGACCTTCAATTGACCTTTAGTTCCATTGTTGCCTCACGACAGTCCTCGACGCTCCCCCCAGTCTGAGTGAGAGATTGCGGTGCCTTTTGGCCTGATGGGTTGCCTTTGCTGGTAATCCAATTAGGCTGATAGCGGCATGTACGTGAAGTGCAGCTCTACACTAATGACCATATGAAAAGGAAAGTTCAATGAGGCAGTTTTTCCTCGCATTGGCATGTGCGGCTATTTCTATACCAGCATTCGCGAACACCGACTATCGTGATGGATGGAACGCCGAGAACTTCTATGAATCTGTAAATTTTTGCAGGAAATCGATCGTTTTCCCTCAGTCTCAAGACTTTATTACGCAGGCAGAAAAAAACGGGGAGAGCCCGGACGTTGCTCGGAATAAAGCAATTAAGATGAGTCCCGCTTTTGACAAGATCGTCACAGATGTTTGTTTCTGCACGGTAAATGAAATAGCCAGAGATAATTCTCCCGGTGCATTCCCTGACTCAGTTGATATTCAAGCGTATATGGGAATCCCGCGATGCAAATCAGCGATGGAGGCTGCTGTTCAAAATGTGATGGGCGATAAGAGAAAACTACGGGAATTGATGCTTCCTTAGGGCGGTTGACTCCTGGTTGACACCTGGCAGGAAAAGTTTGCCGGTAAAACGAAAAAAGCCCCTGAAATCAGGGGCTTTTCTCTGGGTAGTTGGTGGAGACGGCGGGAATTGAACCCGCGTCCGCCAGTACTCAACCTTGAGAGTCTACATGCATAGCGTCCTTCTATTAATTTAACTTCAAGCGACCCGAAGGTCAGGGTGCAAGAAGCGATCTCTTTATATCTTAGCCGTTAACCAGTGAGCTCTGGGTAACGGAGCATCCCGTAAGCGATGACGTCCTGAGATGTAGCTCTGGGCTACGGGCGACCCAGTCAGGACGACTAGCAGCTTACGCTGCTAGTGCGTAGTTTTCGTCGTTTGCGACTATTGCGTTGCAGCTTTGGATTAACGAGATTGGCTGCCATCTCGACATGCACTCAAGGGTTCGCCACCGGCGTCGAAGCCATGTCGTCCCCTTACCAACAGTATATGTGTCCGGTTTGCCGTACTTCAAGGTTTGTTTCTGTCCATCGCGATTTTGAGGCAGATACTTGTACCTATCCGGTTAGCTCGCCTTGCGTTCAACGGCACCCTGCCGACCAGCCAGGGCAACGTGGCTGAGGGCCTCAAAGCTTTCCTGGAAGTACGCCATGATCTCGTCCGGATCGGCGTGCACGTTCTTGTCCACGGTGATGCCAAACTGCACGGTGCCGGCATAACTGAAGATGCTCATGCCTATGCCAATCGAGCCGCTCTGGGGTACCCAGAACATCGGCTGGGTGACTTTGCCACCGGCCAGGTACAGCGGCTCTTTCGGCCCGGGCACGTTGGTCAGCACGGCGGAGGCCTTGTTGCTGAGCAATCCGAGGGCGCGTCGCTCCAGCGCGTCGGGACCTCGGCCGAACAGGTCGAGCAGGCTGTAGGTCACCTGCGCCTGGTAGGAGCGCTTCAGTCGGTTCATGTTTTCCTGCACCTGCCGAAAGCACATGAAGGGATCCTGAACCTCCACCGGCAGGTTCACCAGCACCAGGCCGAATTGGTTGCCGAGTCTTTCAATCGGCTGGTTCAGTGGCCTCAGGTTGAACGGGACGGCAACCCGCAGGCCGCACTCGGGCACGGCTTCGCGACGGGCGGCGAAATGGCGCTGCAGGGCCCCGGTGGCGGTGCACATAAGGGTGTCGTTCACGGTGCCGCCGAGGGCTTTGGCGCAGGCTTTCACTTCATCCAGATCTAGCGGTTTGGCCCAGGCGACGTGTTTGCGCCCGCACAATGGGCGCCGCAGTCCGGTCTCTGGCTCGAACGGCGCAAGGCCCAGCTTGAGCAGATCGAATGCGACGCTGCCGGCGGTGGACGCCAGTTTGACAGGATAGTTCGGGTCTTCACGAACCGACTGGATGAAGAGCTTGGTCTGATAGGTTGCGGTCTGAATATTGTCCACAGCCCGGTGCAGGGTGCTTTGTAGCCATGACCGTTTTGGTGCTGGTCGGTTTGGGCTTGCGGCCACTTTCAGCAGCACTGGTTCCGGGGTTTTGTCGGTCAGCGACAGCATCACTCGCACCAGGGAAATACCATCGGCGATGCAGTGATGGATGCGGATCAGCAGTGCGCTACCGCCCTGGTAATTGTCGATGTAGTGCATTTGCCAGAGTGGCCGCCGGAAATCCATTGCGGTGCTGTTCAGATCGCCCACCAGTTTCTGCAATTGGGCCTGGTCCGCCTTGCCGGGCAGGGCAACCATGTGCAGATGGTTGTCCAGATCAAAGGACGGGTCGTCCTGCCAGTAAGCGCGGTCGCCGGTGTCGACTATCCGCTGGCGAAACTGACGGAAACGCAGGAGCCGCTCTTCGAGTGTGCGTCTGAGATGCTTAACGGAAATCGGACGGTCGATCACCAACAGGCTGCAGACCATCATCGGGTTTTCCGGGCTGTCCATGCGCAGCCATGCGCGATCGACGGCCGCCACGGGTGTTCGGGTATGAGAGGGGAGAAGAGACATTTGCACTCCCTTTGCAAGGCCTCGGGAACCCCCGAGTATAGGCCTGATTGAAAATTGTGCAAAGCGAGTGCGAATGCGACATACCTGAGTTGCCATTTAACGCTAGCGTCAGGTATGGAAGAGGCTGGTTTGGCCGGGGATCAGGCGTTGGCGTCGCGCAGAATACGCTGCTTCTGGCGATTCCAGTCGCGTTCTTTCTCGGTGGCCCGCTTGTCGAACTGTTTCTTACCGGTCACCAGGGCGATCTCGCACTTCACCTTGTTCTTCTTCCAGTACAGGGCAAGTGGGATGCAGGTGCGACCGGTCTGGTTCACCTTGCCAATGATCTTGGCAATTTCCTTGGCGTGCAGCAGCAGCTTGCGGGTGCGGGTCGGATCGGCGATCACGTGAGTGGACGCGGTGTTCAACGGCGTGATGTGCGACCCAAGCAGCCAGGCCTCGCCATTTTTCAGCAACACATAGGCGTCCACCAGTTGGGCCTTGCCAGCGCGCAGGGATTTCACCTCCCAACCCAGCAGGGCCAGGCCGGCTTCGAAGCGTTCCTCAATGTGGTACTCGTGTTTCGCCTTTTTATTCAGGGCGATGGTACTGCTCGGCGTTCCGGGCTTTTTCTTGCTCATGAATCAGTTAATCCGGGGGCGGACGAATGAACGAATTGGCCGGCATGGTCGCCGGCAAAACGGCCATTGTAGCTCAGGACTGCCAGACCGGTCACGAAATCGCCGCGATCGGCTTTGTCTGGTCGTGCGTCGGCGAGTCGATCAGCTACAATGTCAGGCCAGAATCGACCAGGGACGCGAATGCCTACGCCTTATCAGACACACATCGGGTCCTTCACCCGCAAATCGACGTTTTTCTGGGCCGCGTTGGGCGCCACTGTCGGGCTCGCCAATCTGTGGCAGTTTCCCTATCTTGCCAGTCTGCACGGTGGTGGGCTCTTTATCCTTATCTACTTGGCTTGTCTGTTGCTGGTGACCTTGCCATTGATGGTCACGGAGGCGGCGTTGGGCCGGTATTCCCGTCATGGCCTGGTGCTGGCGCTCGACGGCTTTGTCCGCACTGCCAAGGCGTCTAATGCCTGGCTCATCGTGGGTCGGCTCGGCATTCTTGCGGCGTTTCTGGTGTTGTCGTTCACTGCCGTGTTTGGCTCCATTGCGCTGGCCTATGTGTTCTATGGCGCGATAGGCAAGTTCTCCGGCGTTGATCAGGCCGGTGCCACTCAGATTCTTGCCGGACTGGTGTCCGATCCCCGTGAATACCGGATGTTCATGAGCTGGCACGCGCTTTTTCTGGTGCTGGTTATCTGGGTGTCGATCCAGGGCGTGGTGAAAGGGCTTGAGCGCGCACTAAGAGTGGTTGTGCCGGGAACTCTGCTGTTAATGGTGTCGCTGTTTGCGCTTGCGGTTTGGCACGGTCGGATCGATGGTGCCATTGACTATATTCTGGCAGCCCACCCCGAGGATGTGAGCTTCGCCAGTGTGAAGGCGGCCCTGTTCCACGCCTTCTTCACCCTGGGCCTCGGCATGGGTGTGTGGGCGATCTTTGGAGCCTACACCGCACCGCAGACCCGGCTGAAGCGTTCCATCCTGGCAGTGGTGCTGATGGATACCTTGGTGGCCATCGTCGCCGGCCTGATGATTTTCTCGGTGGCGGCTGACGGCACCAGTTTTGACGGTGAACGCGGCTTTGGCTTGCTGTTTGTGTCCCTGCCGGTGACCCTGGCGGCGTTCCCAGCCAGTCAGTTCGTGATTGCGGTGGTCTTTTTGCTGACGGTAATGATTGTCTGGACCACCTCCCTGGCTTTAATGGAGCCCGTGGTGGGCTGGTTCCGTGAATGGACCGGCGCGCCCCGAGGCTGGTCGGCGCTGATCATCGGCCTCGCGGTCTGGTTTGCGGGCCTGGCGTCGCTGTTGTCATTCAATGTTTGGGCCAGTGACCGGATGGCCGGTGCCACGGTGTTTCGCTGGTTGGAGCTGATTACCGGTGGCCTGTTGATACCGGCCGTTGCCATCCTGGTGTCGGTGTTCACCGGTTGGCGGATTACCCGGAGCCTGTCGAGCCAGATGCTGGGCCCGGCGCCCAAGCTGTTTGCCGGTATCTGGTTCTGGGTGATGCGCCTGGTGTTGCCGGTGGTGGTGGCGTACATCGGCCTTCAATACACCGCCTTTTCTCTTACCAATTTGTGTGAATCCGGCAGCGACGGCATCTGGTGCAGTCAGCCTGCCACCGTGCTGTTTGAGCCTGGTGAAGAAGCCCTGCTGGAGGAGCCGGCACCGACAGCGCAGCGTGAACCTGATGCGGCTGGTGAGATTCCCGAGGAGGCCGCGCCGGCCGGTGACACAGCGGGAGAAATGCCAGCGAAGGAGTCTGAGCCCGGCGAAAATACCCCCAAAGACGGTGAGATCCTTTATCATAGCGTTTGATCAATCGTAGCTGGTTGGCTACGCGTATACCTTTTTGAACGTCTGCCAGCAGGACCGTCGGTTTCCATGCCCCATCAGATCGATAAAACAGCCCTTGTCATGCACTCGGCCGAGCGCATGTTCCACCTGGTAAACGATGTTGCCCGTTACCCGGAGTTTCTGCCGTGGTGTGCCAACACTGAAATCCATGAGCAGAATGCGGAGGAAGTCACCGCGTCCATGGAGATTGCCAAGGGGGGCGTGCGCCATACTCTGACTACCCGCAATCAGTTGCTGCAGCCTGAAGTTATCGAGATGAGCCTGGTGGATGGTCCGTTCCGGAATCTGGCCGGTCGCTGGTATTTCAAACCGCTGAGTGACAGCGCCTGCAAAGTGATCCTGACGCTGGAATTCGAGTTCACGGGTTCGCTGTCGCGCATGGCTTTTGGCGCGGTGTTCAGCCAGGCCGCCACCACCATGGTAGATGCATTCTGCAAGCGGGCGGACCAGTTATATCAGGGGGCGACGTAATGCCCCATGTGGAAGTGGCTTATGCTCGTCCGGATCGGCAGGAAATCGTCCCGGTGAAAGTGCCTGAGGGCACCACTGCGCTTGAGGCGGTGAAGCTGTCCGGCATTGTTGCAATCTTCCCGGAAATCGAGCCCGACGGCATCGACATGGGCATCTTTGGCAAGGTGATCAAAGATCCGTCCGCGCATCCGTTGCGGGAGGGTGACCGGGTTGAGCTCTATCGCCCGCTCCAGATCGATCCAAAGCAGGCGCGTCTGAACCGGGCCAAGAAGAAAGGCTGAGCGCTCCGGCTTAGTAGGCGGGTGTTTCTTCCAGCAGTTGGGCTTCGTAGTGGGAGAACTGGTCGTCATTGTAGTACACGATGATGCGTTGTTCCTGGATGTCGCCGCCACCACGCTGGAAGGTATACACGTAATATTCCCTGGATGAGTCGATCGGATTCAGCATCAGGGGGGTTCCCATCACTGCATGCACCTGACTGCGGGGGATGCCCGCGGTCAATGCCGTCAGCTCTTCATCGGTCACAATGTTGCCTTGCTGGACGTTGATTTTATACACGCCAGGAAAGGCACAACCGGCCATAATGAGAGTGAGAATCAGAGCTGTGAGCTTTTGCATCGTGGGGTGAAATCCTCTATCTTAAAATCGCCCGCCAGAGGCGGGTGTGGCACGGGGTAACCGTTTCAAGGCGGCTTCATCATACCGGAAGCCGAGAGACACACCAAAGAGTGAATCGTAACATGTC
>Ga0207417_1000597_pt1 | contig 12075 bp, 8 predicted proteins | sample MalvirmetagMSP82_FD_184225 | JGI IMG/M metagenome (GOLD analysis project Ga0207417, IMG submission 184225) | Marine viral communities from the Deep Pacific Ocean - MSP-82 (SPAdes) | ecosystem: Environmental > Aquatic > Marine > Oceanic | place: Pacific Ocean | collected 2011-04-19
ATTTCCAGGTGGAAGGACAGGACGCGTACGGATTCCCGCTGTCGGAGTACCTTCCCTACTCACTGGCGCGAACCTGGCACACACAACTCGCCGTGCTCTGGATCGCGACCGCCTGGCTTGGCACGGGGCTCTATATCGCACCGGCGCTATCGGGGCACGAGCCCAGGTTCCAGCGATTCGGTGTCAACTTCTTGTTCGTCTCTCTGCTGATCATCGTCGTCGGCTCGTTCGCGGGTCAGTGGATGGCGGTGATGCAGAAGCTAGGGCTCGAACGGAACTTCTGGTTCGGTCATCAGGGCTGGGAATACGCCGACATGGGCCGGTTCTGGCAGTGGTATCTGTTCATCGGACTGCTGCTGTGGCTGGTGCTGGTCGCGCGTGCACTCTGGCCGGTGCTCCGCAACCCGGCCGCGGAAACGCGTTCCATCACCGCGCTACTGTTCCTGTCGACGGTCGCGATCGGCCTGTTCTTCGGCGCGGCGTTGATGTGGGGCGAGCACACGCATATCTCCGAGGTCGAATACTGGCGATGGTGGCTGGTGCATCTGTGGGTGGAAGGCTTCTTCGAGGTCTTCGCCGCCGCGGTGATGGCGCTGATCTTCACGCGGCTCGGCCTTGTGCGCGTCGATACTGCAACCGTCGCAGTCTTGTTCGCGACGATCATCTTCATGGCGGGCGGCGTGCTCGGCACGTTGCACCATCTCTACTTCGTCGGGACACCGATTGGGGTCGTGGCGCTCGGTGCCAGCTTCAGCGCCCTGGAAGTCGTGCCGCTGGCCTACATCGGCTTTGAGGCCTACCAGACCTACAAGTACGGCGAGGCGGCGCCGTGGATGGTCCGCTACCGCTGGCCGGTGATGTTCTTCCTTGCCGTTTCGTTCTGGAACCTGGTCGGGGCTGGGCTGTTCGGTTTTCTGATCAATCCGCCGCTTTCGCTGTACTACATGCAGGGTCTGAACCTGACGCCGCTTCATGGCCATACGGCACTGTTCGGCGTCTACGGCATGCTCGGCATTGCGCTCGTTCTGTTCTGCCTGCGCGGACTGCGCGGGCAGATGCACTGGAACACCAAGCTGCTGGGCATAGCCTTCTGGGCGCTCAACATCGGTCTGGCGCTGATGGCGCTGCTGACCCTGCTGCCGCTGGGCACGCTGCAGTTACTCGCCGCGATCGAACACGGCTATGCCTACGCGCGCTCTGCCGAGTTCATGGGCAAGCCGATCGTCGAACTGCTCGTGTGGCTGCGCGTACCCGGCGATGTGGTGTTCAGCATCGGCGCCGTCGCACTGGCCTGGTTCGTGGTTCGCCTGTGGATCGCGCCCAAGCCGGAAGCGGTGGAAGACGCAGAAGCCGGCAAGTCGGTATTGTAGGCCGGAGACGATGAGCGACAAGGAGCGGGACTCCGTCTCCTTGCAGCAACTCGGTGCTGCGCCGCATCGACTGTTGTTTTTTGTCGGTGCAAGCAATGTTCTGCTCGCGATGGTGTGGTGGACGGCGTGGCTTGCGTCGCAGACCTTCGGCTGGGCCCTGCCGCAACCGGGCGTCTATGCAGGTTGGCTGCACGCGTTCGTCATGCAGTACCAGATGCTGCCGAGTTTCATCTTCGGTTTCTTGCTGACGGTCTTCCCTCGCTGGATGCAGCTTCCAGAGCTGCCCCGCACGCGCTATCTGCCGGTTGGCATCGGCCTGTTCGGCGGGCAACTGCTGACGCTCGTGGGCGCACTCGGATGGCAATCCGGCATCGCCGCCGGCTGGGCGCTGACATGCCTGGGCTGGCTGTCCGGACTCCACGCGCTGATTCCGCATCTGTGGCGCGAGCCCGGCACGACCTTGCACGCGCGCTCCTGCGCTCTGGCGCTGTGCTTCGGCGTCGCCGGACTTGCCGCGTTCGGCGGCTTCCTCGGCGGAGCTCCGCCCATCTGGATGCAGGCGAGCGCCCAGATCGGCACCTTCGGGTTGCTGACACCGATCTACCTCACCGTCGCGCACCGCATGTTTCCGTTCTTCGCCGGCAATGTGGTCGCCGGATACATGCCCTGGCGCCCGTTCTGGGTGCTCGGGGCGATGTGGGTGTTGTGCCTTGGTCACCTGGCCATCGCGCTGATATCCGGGTACCGATGGCTCTGGCTCGTCGACATCCCCTTGCTTGGACTCACGGCGCTGCTTGTGTGGCGCTGGTGGCCGCGCGCGAAGGACGGCGCACAGGTTCCGGCGCTACTGCGCGTGCTGTTCATCGGCTTGTTGTGGCTGCCGGTGACTTTCACGCTCTACGCCATTCAGAGCGTCGGCTACTACATGGATGGCGTGGTTCTGCTTGGACGGGCCCCGGCGCACGCGCTGTTCGTCGGTTTCTTCAGCAGTGTGCTGGTTGCGATGGTCACCCGTGTCACCCAAGGGCATTCCGGGCGGCCTCTGGTGCTGCCCCGCATTGCTACCTTCGCCTTCGTGTCGATACAAGGCGTCGCGCTGCTTCGCATCGCCGCCGAGTTTCATGCCGGCTACGCGATGCAGGCCCTCGCGGGCCTCGGCTGGGTATTAGCACTGGCCCCGTGGGCTGTCTGGGCGGGACACACCTATCTCGCGCCGCGAGCCGACGGAAAACCTGGCTGAATGATCGAGTTCTACGCGCAGATCAAGTTGGTCCACATCGGCGCGGTGCTGATCAGCGGCAGCCTGTTCCTGATCCGCGGCGGGCTGGTCATGGCCGACAGGCAGGAGTGGGCGCTTGCCGCGCCGATGCGCTATAGCAGTTATGCAATCGACACGATCCTGCTGACGGCCGCCCTGATGCTGGTGTCCATCCTGCCGAGCGCCATGTTCGCCAACGGATGGCTCGCGATGAAACTTGCGTTGCTGGTGCCTTACGTGCTCGCCGGCACCATTGCGCTGCGCCGCGGCCGGACCCCGAAGGTTCGCTGGATTTCTTATACGCTCGCCCTGGCTTCGTTCGCGATGATGTACTCCGTCGCGCGAAGTCACGATCCGTGGGGAGCCCTCCGGATACTTCTGTAACACTGAGCGTCCGCTTTTGACCCGCCAATGCCTCAAGCTCGATGACCACTTCGGGCTGCTCTCCGACGATCGCTGTTTCCCAGTTGTTGTCGCTCTCGACTAGGCAAAGTGTTCGTAGCCATGGCTTGACGGAGGCAGCTCCATGGAAACATCTACTCGCGCAGTAGCTTTAAATATAATAGTGAGCCCAATCGATTCATAAAAAATATCGAAGCTGCGACCTTATCGTCCAGCACACCTTAGCTTGGAGAGCATTGCGTACGCGGCGTTAACCCGGCCGGCCTCCACTAGCACTTGCGCACGCTTTTCTTCTTGTTGGTTTTGCAATTTCTTGGGGTGACTGGCATGAATCAGTAGCCGTCGCGTCTGCTCGATAGACTCCCACGTGGCGTCGGGCGTCGCCTTGAGCAGCCTGTACGCATCGTCTAGCGTCAAGTCGGCTACTGGCTGCCTCGGTGCCCTTCCAGTGATTGCAGAGTCTTTCGGCGGAGCTAGAACCGGTTCTGGCGACCGCGAAATGTTCGGCTCAGGTGGTGGACGACTCGTCGGTCGCGGAGCAGCATCCCACAGACTTTTCTGCGATGGAGTTGCAACAGTTGGGGCGGGAGCCGGGTCTGAGCTGTGTATAGCTGCCTGTACCTTGGCCAAGAGAGCTACCGCTCTAGGCATTTGCCTGTTTTGAAGCTCGTGCTCAAGCTGTTTCAACACGCTCTGGTCCGCACTTGACTTTACGAACAGCTCTTCGAGCTGTCCGACGCCCTTGTTTATCAGTGGCCGCACCATGGTTAGACAACCTCCGTGTCTGATTCCACACCATACGGGTCAACTTCCTTGTAGTGGACCCACACCGTGCTGTCGACGGTCTCGGATCCAAGGGGCTCGATGCGGAGCCGCGCAAGAGTCTGCAAGAGGTCATCGACCACGGCCTGTCGGCGCCGCACGAAGCTCGACGCAAAGCAGCGCCAAAACGTCCAACCGGCGCGTTCTAGGACTCGCTGTCGAACCATATCGTCTTGCCACTGCCCTGGGCCATGGAATCGGTCGCCATCGCATTCGATCGCTAACCGGCGGCCTTCGTTTCCTTCGACGACGAAGTCGATGCGGTATCCACCGCACGGGACCTGCGGCTCGACGCGGAAGCCGCGCTTAACCAGCTCATCAAAAACCTCCAGCTCAAAGCCCGACTCACACCGCTCCCTCAACGCTGCGACAAGTCGCACGTTTTGGCGAAACGGGGCCTTGAAGTGGCTGATGACCTTTCCATTAAGCGAGTCTTCGCGAAACTCTGTCTCGGTAACTGAGCGGAAGAGATACATGCGGTCTCGGGCACGCGATAGCGCCACGTTGAATCGCTGAAGCATGTCCGCCCGAGTCGCTGCGGCGCGGTCACCCGGGCCGGAGACCATCGACACCAGCATGATGTCCCGTTCGCGCCCTTGAAAAACAGGCGCTGGACCTATGGAAATCTTCCGAGCAACTATATCGACTGGCGAGACGCGCTCACTGACCATTTGGTGGATGAGCGCCGCCTGGGCTGTGCCTAAAAGCGTCACCACTCCGATGCTGCGACCCTCGAACTGCGGGTCCGCGATGATGTGTTCAATCTCGTCGACAACTGCCTTGGCCTCTGGATCATTGACATCGCCATTGCGAAAACCGCCCTTGACGAATACGTCAACCAGAGGTGGGTCGATCCGCTCATCGGCCTTCGGGAGCCTAAGCGGCCGGATGTCACCTCCGTAGAACTCCCGATTCGAGAACTCGATGATTGCTGGCACACATCGGAAATGCTCCTTGAGCATTATGGAGTTGTTTGCGAACACCACTCTAGCGAGGTCATACACCGACTTGTCCGGCGTCATGTCCGCACGGTGTGGCTGGTTTGCCAGGAAGCGGGCGTCGAGCTCCTTGATTTTCTGCTCCGGAATTCCGACAGCGGAAGGAGAAACCTGTTTGTGGTCTCCGACGACTAGCACCTTCTTGCCGCGCAGAAGTGCAGGCAGGGCGAAGATGTCCGACTGCGATGCCTCGTCTATGACGACGAGGTCGAAAAGACCGATCTCCGCAGGAATCGTTTCCGAGACTCGCCACTGCGGCAGCACCCAGCAAGGCACCGCCTTATATGCTCCTACCATCGCTTCCCGGGAAGTTTTCCGGTGGCGAACCGCTCGGACGCCGGTTCCAGTCCCCATGGCTTGTACCGCGCTGAGGTATCGCTGCAGCGCTTGCCGAACGACGGCTGGAGAGTTGTTGAAGACGCCCAGCCAGGTCTTCTCTGCAACCAGCTCTTGATAGGTGCGCGCAAGCGCAGTGGTCAGCGTTTTGCGCTCTTCGAACAGCGCCCGCATCTTGTGGTGTCCGTCAATGCGGTCGAGGAACATCACGGCCTTGCGCCAGTTCCACGCCTCGATCCACCTGATGGGCGTGAAGGGGTCGTGGTCGCCAGAGGCAGGTTGGGTCATCACCCTGGCGCCCCACTTGACTGCGCCAGCGTTCTGGATTGCCGCGCCAACTCGGGCAATCTCCTCAAGGTCCGGCCGCAGCTCGTTCAGCCGAGTGAGTTCGGCCAGCAGAGTACCCCAGGTCGTTTGCAGCACAGACTCATCAGCGTCAACTCTGCCGAGCCACTCTGCGAGGAACGGCCGCATCTGATTGACAATGTCGCCAGAGTGCCCGTCGAGTTTGCGCAGGACTTCCTGTACGCGCTTTAAGGCGTAGGCAAGTCGGCCCTTGTCGATATGAGCTTGCAGGCTGGAGGCCGCCATCGCCACAAAAGTCTCGCCGCCGTCCCACATCCGGTCCGCTGTCGCTTTTCCGAACACTTCAGCCAGACGCACATGCAGCTTCGCATCGAAATCTACACTAAGCCGTCGAACGTCTTCGACGGCCCCTTGCCAGACGGCAATCTTCTTGAAGTCAACGTCTAAGTTGCCGTCAGCGGCTTCGAATCCAAACTCCCCGCTCAGTGAAGACCACTTGGCCAAGACCTTTCGAGCCTCAGCGCGCCAGGTGAGCAACTCTTTGACTGTCTTCCAATCCTCCAACGATTCGGGTGCAGAACCCGACACTTGGACAGCGGCCACAATCTTGCGCGCCTCGCCCTTGCCGAACGGCAAGGGGAAAGCGCTCTTGCCGGAAATGAGCCGTTCGAGGGCCTCTAGGAAGTCTTCGTTACGCTCGGCGCCAGCCGGCACGTCGACAGCCTTGACCACCAGTTCTCGGCGATCAGCTTCGAGTCGACGCACTGCTGCGCAGACGTCAAAAAGCCCCATCAACACGGAGTCAGCATGCACCATGTCCGAGATGCGCTTGCCAAGCGTATACATCCACGGCTGTCGCGTTCCCTCTAGCTTTGCCTTGAGCGCAAGACGATCGTCGAGGAACCTGGCCAGCGCCTGAGCCTTCTCGAATGTCTCTAGCCTTGCGTCGACCAGAGCCAGCACGCTGCCCTGCGTAACGCTGTTGTCGATTGACTTTGCACGCACCAGGTCGCGGTGCAAGCCAAGTAGGTCCGCCCACACAGGAAAATCTTCTGGCGCCGGAAGAGAGCAGCCAACGTAGACGATGTCTCCGCGTACGCGCATGCGAGAGCGACGCAGTGAGTTGATGTCCTCGTCGTTGAATGGCAAGCCGGTGGCTGGCGTGTCTGGTGGCTCGTCATCGAACCACTTATGTTGGTCGGCCTGCTCCAGCACCACCTTCGCCATCTCCTCAGGCGACATGTCCTTACCCTGGAAGGAGTAGTGGCTCATGTGCTTACTCGCATATACGGCGACTGTTCGGTCGACGTGCGAAATCTTCGCGTGTAGCTGGTTCAGCTTTTCTTCGGCTGCAGCGATGCCGGCTGCTGCTCTGGTCGGATTAATGGAAGCTACGCTCGATGCGATGGTCTGGATTGAGTATTCGAATTGCTTCATGCCATTACGCTCGTCCGACAGGAGCGCGACGCTGAGCGGACGAATGCGCTCAGGTAGTTTCTCCTGCAACACAGCTAGAGCGGACTCACTTTTGGCGGTAACAAGAACACGTTTCCCCTGCGCTAGGTAGTGCGAAATAACGTTGGCAATCGTGTGGGTCTTGCCGGTTCCCGGCGGCCCTTGAACCACCACACCATCGTTGGCATGCAGCTTCTGAACGATCGATACCTGCTCGTCGTTGTAGGCCATAGGAAAGTACAACTCCATGGCGCCAGCACCGTTATCACTTGTCGACAGGCCACGGAACGGCTGCTCAGGGCGTACTCGTACTTCGTCATCGCCCTGCTCAACGAACGCACGAATGACGCTCGGCAGGGCCTTGGCCTCTTCGACCTTCTTCTTCAGGCGCTGGATATCTTCCAAGAAAATATCCCCCGAACGCTTTCTCCCGAAGATTACCCATGTATTCGTAATGAGGAGCCTGTCGCTGGGCGGCGGCGGCGTCACATCCTCCTTGCGTACCTCGTAGGCGCCGGATGGGTCCAGATGGCCCACCGCAGCCTTAAGGGTGCCTTCGTAGGTTGAAGGCTCGAAAGGATTGACTCGGTTTGCCCCGGAGGCGAGGGCACTGCGCCAGTACGCTTCAAGTTGCTTGACGCCAGGTAACTCCATCTCTGTGTAGCAGTCGGCATCGAGCTTCGGCTCCACGTCACGAGGACGGACCTCAAGGTCGAAGGTCCTCTCGTTGAGCGTAACCTCACAGATCTGGACCAGTAGCGGGTACCGCAGCGGGGTGCCGAACCCGTCCTTCTTCCAGACGGCGTAGCCGACGCCCCATGCCAGTTCGAGCGGCGTTTCAGCGCCTTCCGAGGAAATGGCCTGCTGAAGTGAGAACAACTGGTTGTAAAGCGCGATGGTCTTGCGGCGAGGCCGCTCTGCTACCGCCCAAGGCTGCCACATGTACTCGATGTACCAGGCGAACAGCTCGCGAACCTCGGGATGATTGTCGATGTGCTCCTTTCCGACCTCTTGTCGTCCTTCGAAGGTGACAACCTCAGCCTTTAGTTCGGGCGTCTTATCAGGACTTCTGGCGAGCGTGACCCATTGCCGTAATTGGTCGTCCGGTTCCGGAGGCGCAATCTCCTGCAACCGGGGTAGCCGCAGCCAGAGGTCATCGCCATCGACCTGCAGGTTGTATTGCAGCCCAGGCAGCCCCTTAAGCTCGTCCTGATAAGCGACGAAGAATTCGCGCGGAACCGTGAAGTTAGGCTTTTTCTTGAGCTTCTCCGTTTGCTCGATGTAGTTCAGCAGCTCAAGCACGAGCGGCGCGCTTTGCGCTAGCCCTTCAGCCATGTTTTCCTCCCTGCGCGTTGATTTCCTTGGCCGAAAGCTCCTTTATGCCTCTCTTCTCGCAGTGGGCAAACACCAGCGTTTCCAGCATGTTCGTGAGACTGCGATTCTCGTGCGTAGCAGCGGCTTCAAGGAGCGCCTTGAATCGAGGCGAGACCCGGAAGCTGACGGAGACTGTCTTCTCTGCGGCCACGAATATACCTCGTTGTATAGTGGTTCACGATACAACAACACAGGGTCTGTCTGAGAAGGGCCGGTCCAATCGTCAAAGGCGTGGAGCTGCCCCTAGCGTGGGGGCTTGGTACTCCAAAGGTACGGCTCTTCCGTTAATAGGGTCGGCAGGGGTGTCTGCTTTTCCCAAACGAATTCTTGGTGGGGTACGTCACCTAAGGGCTGAATGCGGATGCTCGGTCGCCCCGATATGCGTGCCTCTTCATCCTGCGTGAGCGGGGTGATTTGTTTCAGGCATAGCTGGGGTTCAGCTCCAGCCTCTTTGCCCTCGCAGCATCCACATCCTTCACCAAATTGGCGCCGAACAGGTTGATGTAGACCATCGCCATCTTGAGGTCCTTGTGTCCTAGGACCTCGGCAATTTTGCGTGCGTCCATTCCGCCCTCTGCGAGCCGTGAGCCGGCCTCGTGCCGCAGGTCATGGAACCGATAGTTGCTAATGCCTGCGCGAGCCCGCGCCTCTTGCCAGACCTTGTTGAACTCGTAGCGGCGCCGCACGCCGTCCTTCCCGGGTTCGCCGAAGAAGACCAGATCGGAGTCTATGGGGCGGACTGGATTCGCGAGCGCCTCACGCAGAATCTCGACTGCCTTCTTGCTCAGGGGAACGTCACGCGGCTGCTTGTTCTTCGTCGTTTGCAGGCGAACGATGCGGCGTGGCAGGTCGATCTGGTGTCGGCGGAGGTTCTGGATTTCTGAGGCACGCATGCCCGTCTCCAGCGCAAGCGAAGCGATCCAGTAGAGCATCGGATTGGAGTGCTTGCGCAGCTCCCGGAAGAGGGCCTTCTCTTCATCTGGTGGCAGTCGGCGCCACCGATGCTCGCCGACCTTGGGCTTGCGAACGTAGCGCACCGGGTTCTGAATGAAACCGATGCCCCACTCGCGAATGGCGACCTCGTACAGGTGCCCAAGCAGCGCGAGTTCGAGTCTGACCGTGTTCCCCGCACGGGGACCCGCTTTCGGATTTCTGCCAACTGAGATTTCGCCGGATTTGCGGGCATCCCGGTACTGAGCGACGAGGTGAGGGGAGAGCGCCGCCATCGAGTACTGCCCGAGGTGGCGTTTCAGTATTTGGGCACGGCGCGTCTCGCTGACCTGGGTTGAAGCCGCTTTCTCGGTGGTGACTTCACGAACGTAGCGGTCCAAGGCATCAGAGACTAGCAGTCGCTCCGAGGGGGCTCGGTCAACATAGGTGCCAGCCATCATCTCGTGCTCGACCTTGATGGCCCACTTCTCGGCTTCTTTCTTCGTACGCTGGGTCTTGATGGCCGTTGGCCAGCCGCGCCTACGCACAATGGCCTTCCAGGTGCCAGACGGTGTTTGGATGATGGTCGCCATCGCTGCCCTCGCTCACTCAGGCGGCGCAGTGTTCCGAAAATGTACCGCGCCGGGAATCTCTTGGTGCGATGGTGGGCCCACCAGGACTTGAACCTGGAACCAACGAATTATGAGTTCGCTGCTCTAACCAATTGAGCTATAGGCCCTTTTTCTGAATCGCACCGCATCGAATGTGTTCGAGCACGATGGTTGCACTAGCGTGCGCTCGGGTCAACCACCCACGGATTATGAGTCCTCTGCTCTAACCAATTGAGCTAAAGGCCCAGCACGGGCGAGATGGTACACAGTCGCCGTGCGTTGGTGCGGTCTGGCTCGGCGGCCAATGTCGGGAGGCGGGCTTGGCTTACAGTGCGGGGCTTCGGGGCCTGCGGGCCGTTCAATTGGGGGGCGGATGAAATCTTTTCAGAACAAGGTGGCGGCGATTACGGGTGCCGGTTCGGGCATCGGGCAGGCACTGGCGCTGCGGTTGGCGAACGCGGGCTGTGCGCTGGCGTTGTCAGACATCAACGACACCGGGCTGCAGAACACGGCCGAGCAGGCGCGCGCCACGGGTGTGAGGGTGACCACGCAGGTGCTGGACGTGGCCAAGCGGGATGCGGTGTATGCCTGGGCCGGGCAGGTTGCCGACGAGCACAGCCAGGTCAATCTGATTTTCAACAATGCCGGCGTTGCGCTGGGCGCGCCGGTGGACGGCATGTCTGAAGCCGATCTGAAATGGATCATGGACATCAACTTCTGGGGCGTGGTCTATGGCACCCAGGCGTTTCTGCCACTGCTGAAAGCCTCGGGTGACGGCCACATCATCAATATTTCGAGCATTTTCGGCATTGCCGGCATTCCGTCGCAATCGGCCTATAACGCGTCGAAGTTTGCGGTGCGCGGCTTTACCGAGGCCCTGCGGCAAGAGCTGGAAATTGCCGGTGAACCGGTCTCGGCCACCACGGTGCATCCCGGTGGGATCAAGACCAACATCGCCCAGTCGGCACGGTTCTCGTCGAACATGAAGGCGCTGATGGGCATTGACGAAAAAGACGGCAAGAAGAATTTCGAGAAGATGTTCATCACCACGTCCGACTCGGCGGCCAAGGTCATTCTTGACGCGGTGCGTGCCAACCGGCGGCGGGTGTTGATCGGGCCCGATGCCAAGGCAATTGACCTAATGGTGCGGCTGATGCCCGAGGGCTACCAGCGGCTGATCAGTTTTGGTGCCAAGTGGCAGCGCCGCAAGGCCGGCCAAAGCGGGTAGGCGGCGCTTACGGCCGGACGCGCGGCTTGCGTTTGGGGGCGGGTTGCGGGTCTTTCTGCCGTGCCAACTCGTCCAGCACGTGCGCCAGACGATTGCCGAGGTGACGCGTGGCGGCAATTTCCATGGCGCGTGACACTTCGGCCTGCACAGCCATGTCGACCAAGGGCCGCAGCCGCCAGATGATTTCGCCCAGTTCTGCGGCCTGGTCGCGCGGGGGCAGCGGCGTGCCGAAGCGGTCGAACACGTGGCGCTCGACCAGATGGACCATTTCTTCGGCGGCGTGCTCGACGTTGGCGCGCAGGTGTTTGACCACGTCGAGCATTTCATCGAGCGGGATGCCGGCCTTCACCAGCTCGGCGCCGGCCTGAATCATGCGCGGGCTGGGGGCGATAAAGCCCATGCCATGGGGTTTGAGTACGCCCAGCTCATGCGCCTTGACCAGCCAGCGCGGGTCAAATTGCCCGCCGTACAGGCGGGCCAGCTCGACAAAGCTGTACTGCTTGGGCGTTTCGTTGGTCCAGGGGCTGGATACGGCGGCCTCCAGGCCCAGCAAGGCGCTGATGTCCTGCCCGGCTTCCCAGGCGGCGAGCAGCTCGCCAATGCTGGCCAGGGTGAAGCCGCGCGTCAGCATCTGGTGGATGATGCGCAGCCGCGAGAGGTGTTCGGCCCCGTAAACGCCGGTGCGGCCGCGCCGCTCCGGGGGCGGGATGAGGCCGCGGTCTTGATAGGCGCGAATGTTGCGCGCGGTGCAGCGTGAGGCCTTGGCCAGTTGTTCGATGGTGAGTTCGACCCGTGCCGGTGCGGCGGCCTCGGCGGCCTCGGCCGACGCGGTCTTTCTGTCGTTACGGCGCCCTGATGTGCCCGGTTTCATAGTGTCTGATCCATCGATGAGCGACGCGGATCGCCGCGACGGCAGGCGCCGCAGGTCGCAATGGCGCGGAATAAGTCGGGCCAGATTAATCGAAGGGTGAGCCGATGGGCAGAG
>Ga0207417_1000608_pt1 | contig 11879 bp, 9 predicted proteins | sample MalvirmetagMSP82_FD_184225 | JGI IMG/M metagenome (GOLD analysis project Ga0207417, IMG submission 184225) | Marine viral communities from the Deep Pacific Ocean - MSP-82 (SPAdes) | ecosystem: Environmental > Aquatic > Marine > Oceanic | place: Pacific Ocean | collected 2011-04-19
GAGGGCGCGCTGAACCAGCTGCCACGGCTGCTGCGCATTCCCATTCGCACGCTGTTCGGGCTGTAACCGCGCCATGGACCGCCCCACCGAACTCCGCCGCCTGGCCCGGCTGCTGCATCGCGACACCGACGCGCTGGACTACCTGGCCCCACTCGATGCCGCGCAACTCATGCAGTTGCGACGACTGCTGCAAGAGGCGTTCATCGAGCGCTTCGCCGGCACCTTCAAGCGCCTGGCGGCAGGGGGCCGACTGATCCCTGACGCGCTCAATGCCAAGCTGTGTACCGGTGTGTTTGGCCCGGCGCTGACGGCCAACCTGTCGTACTTCACGCCCATCGACCAGGCCGTGCGGCTGGCCAAACACTTCGATGATGATTTTCTGACCGATACGGCGCGTCATCAGGTGCCCGAGCGCGCGCACGCGCTGCTGACGGCGCTGCCGGTGGAGATCATGCGCGGCGTGACGCGCAAGTTACTGGCGGCCCAGGAATTCGCGATCATGGGCGGCTTCACCGATTACCTGCCCGAAGACAAGGCGCTGGTGCTGGTCAAGGAGATTCACGGGCCCGCCGAACGGCTGCGCGTGTCGGCCTACGCACAGCGCAAGGACCGCATTGCCCGCATCATGGCCCAGCTTGACGACGACGCCGTCGCCGCGCAGATCGCCGCCGCCGCGGCCGAACCCGAGTTAATGCACGAGGTGGTCCTGACGCTGGCTGAAATGTCCGTATCCGAGCAGCACCGCATGGCACGCATCAGCGACCGCGTCGATCCCGCATTGCGGGGCGCCCTCAAGGCGCAGCTCGCGGCGGACCCGATCGCAACGCGCATGTTGGCTTATTTCGAAGCGTGAGCCTGCCCATGGTCTGGGTTGCGGCCTCACCCACCGAGCCCAGGGGCCGCGTGTTGGCACAAAAGGGCGAAGCGCACTCGTGCACGCTCCGCCAGTCCCAGCCATCTCACTCGCCCACAGGGCTGACAGTGCACATACCCTTCTCGTGCGTGCATGGATGCAGGTGCACGGCCCAAAACCGCTGATGCGCTGGCTGGCGCTGCTGCTGCTGGTGATGCTCAGCGGCTGTGGCAAGGTCGGGTACTACCTGCATCTGGCCGAAGGGCAATGGCAGTTGAGCGCGGCACGAACCCCCATCGGCAAGGTCATTGCCGCACCCGAAACGCCCGTCGGGCTTGCGTCCGCGCTGCGCGACGTGCGCGACGTCAGAGCCTTTGCCATCGACACGCTCGCGCTGCCGGACAACGGCAGCTACACCCACTACGTCGATCTGCGCCGCGACTACGTGGTGTGGAACGTGATGGCGGCACCCGCGTATTCCCTGGAGGCGCGGGAGACCTGTCACTGGTTCGTCGGCTGCCTCGCGTACCGGGGCTACTTCGAGCAGGCGCGCGCCGAGGCCGAAGTGGCGCGCCTCAGCGCCGAAGGCTGGGACGCCATGATCTCGCCGGTGCCTGCCTATTCGACGCTCGGCAAATTCCGTGACCCGGTGCTCAACACCATGCTGCGCGGCGGTGTGGCCGCCTTGCTGGGCACCGTGATTCACGAGATGACGCACGAGCGCCTGTTCGTGCCCGGCGATACCGCTTTCAACGAAAGCTACGCCAGCTTTGTGGAACGCGAAGGGCTGCGCCAGTGGCGCGCTGCCCGCGACCGCGCGCCCGACGCCCAGGAGGCCATGCTGGCGCGCCGGCGGCGCCAGTTCGTGGGCCTGGTGCTGGACACCCGCGAACAACTGGCCCGGGACTACGCCGCCCATGCGGGCGACCCTGCAGCACTGGACGCCGCCAAACACGCGGCCTTCGATGCGCTGCGCCAACGCTATCGCCACCTCCGCGATCAGGACTGGGGCGGCTGGACCGGCTACGACGCGTGGTTCGACCGGCCGCTCAACAACGCCCACCTGCTGCCGTTCGGCCTGTATGACCAATGGGTGCCCGCCTTTGCCGCCCTGTTCGACCGCGTTGCGGGCGATTGGCCCGCGTTTCACACAGCCGTGGAGCGGCTGGCACAGCTGCCGCCCGAGGCCCGCCACGCGAGACTGGCGCAGTTGCTAGCATCCACGCCATGCACGGCGTCCAACGATCAGGAGTGTGGCTGAGTCTGCTGTTGGTCTGCGCCTGCGCGGGTCCGGTCGTGGTGCGGGGCGACACCGAAGCCAAACGCGACGTCATCACCTACATCGACCGCCTGCTCGGCCGTGAACAGGGCGATGGCTGGGCCCGCACCGGCCAGTATTTCGCCTGGGGGTTCGATTTCAGCCGTGACGGCTGCACGCTCAACATGACCCGCCGCGAACTGACCGGCTCACGGGTATTGCGCCAGACCATTCCCCTGGATCGCACGCGCCCCGGCTGGGACGGCGGCAGCAGCGTGCTGTTCGCCTGCGATCACGGCAACGCCTGCATCGCCACGCTGCATGAGGGGGTGGGTCTGCGCGACGAATACGCCGCCCGGCAGACCCGCGTCTTCACCCCGGACCCGCACGACCTGCCCAAGCTGGCCGACGCCTTCACCGAGCTGAAGCGCCTCTGCGACGACCCCTATCGGCTGCCGCCGCAAGGCCCGGCATTTCCGCGCGGGCAGGACTTCTCCGGCGCCTACCAGTAAACCGTTTCGCCCGGCGCCGGCACGCGAAACGCGTCGGCAGGCAGCCCGGCGGCGTCCAGCGCCCGGGCCAGCCAGCGCGGTGGCTCGTCCAGAGGTTCGAGCGTCAGCCGGAACGTGCCCCAGTGCATGGCCAGCGACAGCGTGCTGCCCACATCCTGGTGAATCTTCACCGCCTCGTCGGGGTCGACGTGCACCGGGCGCATGAAGCTGCGCGGGGCGTACGCGCCGATGGGCAGCAGCGACAGATCGATGGGCGCAAAGCGCCGGCCGATTTCGGCGAAGTCGGGCGAATAGCCGGTATCGCCGGCAAAGAACAGCTTGCGCCCGTCCGCCTCGAAGACGAAGCCCGCCCACAGCCGCCGATTGCGATCGCGCAGGCCGCGCCCCGAGAAATGCTGCACCGGCACGGCCGTCACGCTGAACCCGCGACGCCGGTGCTGTGCCCACCAGTCCAGCTCGGTCACGCTGCGACAGCCCAGCGCCGCCAGCAGCGCGGCGTGCCCCAGGGGGGCAATGACGGTGGGGTCGTGCGCCTCGGCCAGCGCACGCAGGGTCGGCGCGTCCAGGTGGTCGTAGTGATCGTGCGACAGCAGCACCACGTCAATCGGCGGCAGATTGGCCAGGTCGATGGCCGGGGGCATCAAGCGCTCCGGGCCGGCAAAGCCAAACGGTGAGGCCCGGGGCGACAGGTGCGGGTCGGTGAGAATGTTCAGCCCGTCCAGCTGCACCAGATAGGTGGCGTGCCCCAGCCAGGTGGCGGTGGGCACCGAGCGGTTGCCGCGCAGAAAGCTCAGGTCGGCGCGCTGCACCATCGGGGGTTCGCCCGTGGGCCGGCTGCGCGCCCATTCCCACAAAAACGACGCCAGCCCCGAGCCGCCGTGGCGGTCGCGGCTGTGCGGGTTGCGATAACCCCTGGGTCGGTGGTGGGCGGGCGCGGACATGGGCACACAGCATAGCAACGCCCATGCGCACACCGGCAGCCCCCATATCAACCGGGAGCGGTATGCTTCGCCGTCATTTTTTCAGCAGCCTTCGCATGCAGCTTTACAACACGCTGAGCGGCAACAAGACCCCGTTCGTCCCGCAGGACGCCAACCGCGTCACCGTGTATGTCTGCGGCCCCACGGTGTACAGCTACGCGCACATCGGCAACGCGCGTCCGGCGGTGGTGTTCGACGTGCTCACCCGCTGGCTGCGCCGTCGTTATCCGCAGGTGGTGTATGTCCGCAACATCACCGACATCGACGACAAGATCAACGCCGCCGCGGTGAAAGAAGGCGTCGACATTCGCACCATCACCGACCGCTACGCGGCGGCCTACCACGAAGATCTCGCGGCGCTGGGCGTGGCCCTGCCCGACCTGGAGCCGCGCGTCACCGAGCACCTGCCGCAGATCATCGACATGATCGGACGGCTGATCAGCAGCGGTCACGCCTACGCGGCAGAGGGTCATGTGCTGTTCCACACCCGCAGCTTCGCCGACTACGGCGCCCTGTCGCGCCGCGACGCAGAAAGCCTGCAGGCCGGCGCCCGGGTTGAAGTGGCGCCCTACAAGAAAGACCCCGGCGATTTCGTGCTGTGGAAACCCTCCATCGAGGCGCAACCGGGCTGGGATTCCCCCTGGGGCCGCGGCCGCCCCGGCTGGCACATCGAATGCTCGGCCATGGCCGAAGCCCTGCTCGGGGACACCCTCGACATCCACGGTGGCGGCCACGACCTGGTGTTTCCGCACCACGAGAACGAGATTGCGCAAAGCCGCTGCGCGCACGGCGGCGCGCCGTTTGCCCGCTACTGGGTGCACAACGGCTTCGTCAACGTCAACGCCGAGAAGATGAGCAAGTCCATCGGCAACGTGCTGCTGGTGCGCAAGCTGCTGGAACAGGGGCCGGGCGAGGCCATCCGGCTGGTGCTGCTCACCGCGCATTATCGCCAGCCGCTGGACTGGACCGACGCCGTCATTCCAGAGGCCAACAAGAAGCTGGACCGTCTGTACGGTGCCCTGCGCAGCCTGGCCGACGTGCCCGCGGCAGCCGATGCGGGCCTGCCCGAGTCGGTTGCCGCCGCCCTGGACGACGACCTGAACACGCCACAGGCGCTGGCCGCGCTGTTCGAGCTGGCGCGTGATGCCAACAAGGCCACCGACACCGCCGAAAAGGCCCGCATCAAGGCCCAGCTACAAGCCGCCGGCGATGCCCTCGGCCTGTTGCAGATGGGACACGAACAGTGGTTTGCCGGTGGCGCCGAGGTCGACGGCCTGTCGGCTGAGGCCGAAGCCCTGCTGGACGAACGTGCCGCGGCCCGTGCGGCCAGGGACTGGGCGGGATCAGACCGTCTGCGCGACCAGCTCAAGGCCCTGGGTGTCGCGGTCGAAGATGGCAAAGACGGGCAGCGCTGGCGGCGGCTCTAGAGCCCGGGCGGCCTTTGGGGGTCATCGCGCACTGGAACGGGGCTGCGGCTTGCGGGACGGTCAGGTTCTGCCAAGATTCGGCACATGTCCAGCCCCGACCCCCTGGAAAGTCCGCACCCGCTGCTCAGCGAAGCAGAACTTCACCGTGCGCGCCGGTGGATGTGGCGTCGGCTGACCTTCTACGAGCCGCTGGAGCGTGCGTATCGCGCATCGCAGGGCCGTCGGTATCGCATGCCCAGAACGCTGTTGTTCGGCCTTGCGGCACTGTCGTTTCTAGGTGCCCCCATGCTGAACAGCACGCTTTTTCAGGCAGACCCGGCAACGGTTCCGATGCTGCTGTTCATCCAGCTGGCGTGCGCGCTGCCGGTGCTCGGCCTGAGCGCCATCGCGCCCTGGCTGGCCCTGAGCCGCTCTGCGCACAACGCGATCAACATGGCCGGCTGCCTGACACTCTGGGCCAGTTGCTACGCCCAGCTTTACCTGACGCAACTGGGATGGATGACGTTTCCCCTGCACATGGTGAATTTCACGGTGATGGCGGTGGCGGTGATCGGCGGCTTCCGCGCGCGGCTGATCGTTACGGGCGGCAGCCTGACCATGGCGCTCAGCGTGATCACGGTGATCCATTTCGACCGGCCTGGCGACCCTGATCGGCTGTTCGCCTATGAAACGGCCTACCTGTGGCTGATTGGCATCGGCGGTGCGGTGACGACGGACCTCCTCAATCGCCAAGGCTGGCTCGACCGCGCTCAGATTCGACTGCTGTCACGCACGGATGCGCTGAGCGGGCTGCTGACCCGCGGCGCCTTCGATGAGCATTACCGCCGGGTGATTGCCGCAGCGAGCCGAGAACAGCGGCATGTGGCCGTTGCGCTGATCGACCTCGATCACTTCAAGACATTCAATGACCGCTACGGGCACCTCAAGGGCGATGAAGTGCTCACCCAGACCGGAACCGCCTTGCTGTCGGTGGAAGGCGGCCGGCCGCTGGACCTGCGGGCGCGCTACGGCGGCGACGAGTTCATTGCGGTCTGGTACGACGTTCAGCCCCAAGACCTCGAGGTGATGGGGCAGCGCTTCCTGAATGCGGTGAGACGTGTGGACATACGGATCGAAAAGCATGGCGAGCGTATCCCCGTGACCGTCAGCATCGGCATCGCGGCGGGCATTCCGGCGCGCCTCGGCGGCGACGCGCTGATCGAGGCCGCCGACCGGCAGTTGTATGCCGCAAAGGCGGCAGGCCGCAATTGCATGCGGGCGGTGGTCCTGTCCTGACCGCCGACGGCGCGCCACTGCAGCACACCGCATGACCTGGCGCGCTGGCGCCGGCGGGTCCCCGGATGGCGTCAGGTCAAGGCCTCGCGCGTGGGCGGCGCAGCGGGGGTGTCGGGCCGGATGCGGTTCCATGCCGCATAAAGCGCCGGCAGAAACAACACCGTCAGTCCCGTGGCCGCAATCAAGCCACCCATGATGGCCACCGCCATCGGCCCATAGAAGACGCTGCGCGACAGCGGAATCATGGCCAGCACCGCAGCCAGGGCGGTCAGCACGATGGGGCGAAAACGGCGCACGGTGGCGTCAATCACCGCGTCATAGGGTTGCACGCCGATCGCGCGGTCATGCTCGATCTGGTCGACCAGAATGATCGAGTTGCGCATGATCATTCCGGACAGGGCAATGGTGCCCAGCATCGCGACAAACCCGAACGGCACCTGCAAGACCATCAGGAACAGGGCCACGCCGATGATGCCCAGCGGCGCGGTCAGCACCACCATCATCACCAGCGAAAAGCGCTTCAACTGGAAGATGAGCAAGGTGAGCACCACTACCACGAACGCGGGCATGCCCTTGAAGACCGAGCCCTGTCCCTTGGCGGCTTCTTCGACGGAACCGCCCAACTCGATGTTGATGCCCGGTGGCAGCGATCCCCGCAGCGACGCCAGTTGGCGTGACACCTGCGCGGTGATCACCGGAGCCTGCACGTCGGTGTACACATCGGCGCGTGCGGTGATGGTGGGGATGCGGTCGCGACGCCAGGTGATGCCGGGCTCGAAGCCATATTCGAAGGTGGCGACCTGGTTCAGCGCAATGCTGCCGCCGCTGGCGGTCGGGACGCTGGTGGACTCCAGCAGGCTGAGGCGCCCGCGCTCGTCCTTCGGCCCCCGGAACAGCACGTCGATCAGCTTGTTGTCTTCCCTGAACTGGGTGACGCGGGCGCCCAGCAGGGAGTTGCCCAGAAACTGGGAGACCGACTCCGCACTGACGCCCAGCGCCTGCGCGCGGTCTGGATCGACCTTGATGCGCACCACCTTCGAGGGCTCGTCCCAGTCAAGATGCACGTTGGTCAGGTCGGGATGCGCGCGCATGGTCTCGGCCACCTGGTCGGCGATCTTGCGGATGGCCTCGCGGTCACGCCCGGACACGCGGAACTGCACCGGATAGCCCACTGGCGGGCCTTGCTCCAGCCGCAGCACACGCCAGTGCGCCTCGGGAATGGCCGCCGGCAAGGTTTCGACCAGCCGCCTGCGAATCGCCTCGCGTGCCTTGAAGTTGCGGGTGCTCAGCACGTACTGGGTGAAACTGGGCTGCGGCAGTTGCTGGTCCAGCGGCAGGTAGAAGCGCGGTGCGCCGGCGCCCACGTAGCCCACGTAATGCTCGATGCCCTCTTGCACCACCGGGTCGGTTTCGAGCAGTTCTTCGAGCTTGCGCGCCGCCGCCTGCGTGGCCGAGAGGCTGGCGGATTCGGCCAGTTTGAGATCCACCAGCAACTCCAGCCTCGTGGAGGACGGGAAAAACTGCTGCGGCACCTTGGTGAACACCACCAGACTGCCGACGAACAACAGCGCCGTTGCGCCCATCACGATGAATCGGTGATCGACGCACCAGCAGATGATCTGCCGCAGAGACCGATAGAAACGCGTCTGGTAAGGGTCATGCGCCTCGGCCTGATGCCGCTCGGGCAGCAGCTTGTAGCCCAGGTAGGGCACGAAGATGACGGCCGCCACCCACGAGATCAGCAGCGCCAGGGTCACGACCTGAAAGATGGCCCGCGTGTACTCTCCGGTGCTGCTCTGCGCCAGGGCAATGGGCAGAAACCCGGCGGCCGTCACCAGCGTGCCCGACAGCATCGGGAAGGCCGTCGTGGTGTACATGAACGACGCCGCCTTGGTGCGCTCCCAGCCCTGCTCCATCTTCACCGCCATCATCTCGACCGCGATGATCGCGTCGTCCACCAGCAGTCCCAGGGCCAGCACCAGGGCGCCAAGGCTGATCTTGTGCAGGTCGATGGCCAGCAGCTTCATCGCCAGAAAGGTCATGGCCAGCACCAGCGGAATCGACAGCGCCACCACCAGCCCGGTCCGCAGGCCGAGTGAAAAGAAGCTGACGACCAGTACGATCGCCACGGCCTCGGCCAAAACCTTGACGAACTCGTTGACGCTGTGCCGCACCGCGCGCGGCTGGTCGGCAACGCGTGACAGCGTCAGGCCCAGCGGCAGTTCGCTCTCGATGCGCGCAAACACCGCGTCCAGCGCCTTGCCCAAGCGGACGATGTCACCGCCCTTTTCCATCGACACGCCCAAGGCCAGGGCCGGTTCGCCGTTGAATCGCACCTGCGGGTCTTGCGGGTCGGCGTAGCCGCGCGAGAGCGTGGCAATGTCGCCCAGCCGGAAGCTGCGGCCGTCGAAACTGATCACCGTGTTGGCGAGCCGCTCGACACTGTCGATGCGGTCGTTCAGACGCAGGTAGATGCGGTCGTCAGCGAGCTCGAAATAACCCGCGCGATTGACCGAGTTTGCCGCGCGCACCGCGTCGATGACCCGCTCCAGCGGCACGCCCAGCTGGCTGCGCCGGGTGTTCGCGAGCTGAATTTCGATCACCTCACTGGGATTGCCAAAGAATTCAACCTTGGCCACGTCGGGCACCCGCAACAGTTGGTCGCGAATGCGATCACCGTAAAACTTGAGCTCGGCGGCCGAGTAGTCCTTGCCGGTCAGCGAGTAGATGTTGCCGAAGGTGTCGCCAAACTCGTCGTTGTAGAACGGGCCCACGGTGCCCTGCGGCAACAGGTGCTCGATGTCGGCAACCTTCTTGCGCATTTCATAGAAAGCGTCGTCGTTGCGCGACGCCTCAAGGTCGTCACGAATAATGATGAAGACTTGGCTCTCACCGGGCCGCGAATAGGAGCGCATGAAGTCGACATAGGCGCTTTCCTGCAGCTTTTCCTCGACGCGGTCGGTGACCTGGCGCTCAACCTCGACGGCCGAGGCGCCGGGCCACAGGGTGGTGATCACCATCACCCGGAAGGTGAACGGCGGATCTTCGCTCTGGCCCAGATTGAGATAGCTGTAGGTGCCGAGCACGCCGAACAGCACCATCAGATAGACCACGATGCCGCGGTGCCGCAGCGCCCAGTCGGACAGGTTGAGGCTCATGGAGCGGCCCCAGCCTCAACCTTAGCCCCGGCATCAGCCTCAGCCTCAGCCTCGTGCTCAGCGGCGTTACGGTCGGCATAGGGCCGCTCGTTAACCGCGACGGCCTGCCCTGCAATCAATCGGTGTACCCCGGCCGACACCACCTGCTCACCGGCCTTCAGGGCGCCGCGCACCACCGCGCCGGCTTCCTGGTAGCGCACCACCTCGACCGCTTGCGGTTCGACCGTGCCGTCGTCGAGCACCCGCCAGACCACCGGCTGGCCCTCATGTTCACCCACGGCCGAGTGCCGCACCAGAAACTCGGTCTGCTCGTTTGCCCGGTCGATGATCACGTTGGCGCTCATGCCCAGTCGCACCCGCTCGTCGGCGTCGACGAATTGCAGCCGCACCCGGTGGGTGCGCGTGGCCGGGTCGGCCTGCGGCGTGATTTCACGGACCTTGCCCAGGTAGCGCCTGTCCTGATGCGCCCACAGCCCGATGCTGGCTTCGGTGCCCACCGAGAACTCACTCAAGCGGCCTTCCGGCACCTGAATCTGCACCTCGCGTCCCTCGTCGGGCACGAAACGCAGCACCGGCTGGCCGGGACTCACCACCTCGCCGACTTCGACCGAGGTTGACGTCACCAGGCCGTTCTGCGGCGCCAGCAGGCGGGTGTAGCGCGACTGATTGCGATTGACCGCGGCCTCGGCCTTGGCCTGATCCACCCGCGCCTTTGCCAGGGCGTACTGGTTCTCGCGCAGCTCGAAGCCCGAAGCGCTGATGAAGCCTCGCGCCAGAAGATCCCGGTAGCGGTTCATCTCGGCCTCGGCCAGACGGGCATCGGCCTCGGCGGCCGAGACGGCCGCTTCGGCGGCGCGCAAGGCCAATCTGGCGTCTTGCGGGTCCAGCTCGGCCAGCAGATCGCCCGGCTTCACGCGATCACCCGCATCCACTGGCATCCTGGTCACCTCACCGGCGACGCGGAAGCTCAGTAGGCTGTCATCACGTGCCGTGACCGTGCCGGGATAGAGCTTGATCCCCACCTGGTCGACCGCCACCACCGGCTCGACCACCACCGGGCGCACCGAGGTATCACCCTCTTCGGGCGCCTCACAGGCCGCCAGGGCGATCGCCAGCAGCGCGCCCAAACCGGCCAACATGTAGGTCCCCCGACCCCGTACGAACTGCGATGCCTTTGGCATTGATCATCCCTGTAGGAGCCGTCGCTCCACCCGTTCGATTTAATAAACTGAACGGTATAGTATATTTTTAACGAGCGTCAACCAAGGCGTAGGAATTGCCCAAAGCCCCCCTCCCCACCCCACCGGAAACCGCGAACGACGCTGCCGGGCAGGCAGCCGGCACCGCCCGGCGCGGTCGGCCCAAAGACCCCCGAAAGCGCGTCGCGATCCTGCGTGCTGCCAAGACGCTGTTCGCCGCACGGGGCTACAGCGACACCAGCATGGAGGCGTTGGCGCGCGCCGCAGGGGTGTCCAAACTGACGCTGTATTCCCACTTCGCCGACAAGGAGGCGCTGTTCGCGGCCGCGGTTGTCGCCACCAGCGAAGCCCACGCGCCCCCCGCCTTCTTCGAACCCAGCGGCACGCGACCCCTGCGTGAACGGTTGACCCAGATCGGCCTCGGCTTCGTCGACCTGGTGATGGACGAGGAGGTCATCAGCTTCTTTCGCATGATGGCCGCGCAGGCGCGCACCGACGACCGCATGGGCAAGTTGTTTTACGCCGCCGGGCCGGCCCTCACGCTGCGCCAGTTCGCGCAACTGCTGGGCAGCGCCCACGAGCGCCAGGAGCTGCTCGTCAACGATCCGCAAACCGCCGCCGAGCACTTCTTCTGCCTGCTCAAGGGCGTCCACCACCTGCAGGTCTTGATGGCCTGTCGTGGGCCGCTGGATGCGGCGGAGCGACAGCAACATGTCGCCAACGTGGTCGACCTGTTTTTGCGGGCCTATCAGGCGCCGTCGGTCGGCAAGGTCAAGGCATCACACAGCCAGTCGACCAAGGGCGCCAAGGGCTGATAGCGGCGGGTCAGCCACGCCGGCAGGTCGGGGCGCATCAAGTCCTCATCTGCCACCGCTGCCGAGGCGATGAAGTCCTTGCGCTTCAGATCGTTGATCAGGGCGTGCTGGGCATCGAACCCCTTGGGTGGCCGCACCAGGGCCTCACCGCCCAGCGTGTAGTGCCCGGCGAAGGCCGGGCCCTGCGTGACCGCGCGCCAGCTCGCCGGGTTGTCCACCAGGTATTCGCGAATCTGCCGCAGCGCCGGGGCCTGCGGGTGCCAGATGCCGCCGCCCATGAAACTGGCGCCCGGCGCAATGTGCAGATAGAACACCGGGGCGTCGAGACGCCCGCGCGCGGCATTGCCGGTGTCGGCGGTGCGGGCGGTGGCCCGGGTGGCGGCGTGAAAGAAGGTGATGCCG
>Ga0207417_1000616_pt1 | contig 11790 bp, 13 predicted proteins | sample MalvirmetagMSP82_FD_184225 | JGI IMG/M metagenome (GOLD analysis project Ga0207417, IMG submission 184225) | Marine viral communities from the Deep Pacific Ocean - MSP-82 (SPAdes) | ecosystem: Environmental > Aquatic > Marine > Oceanic | place: Pacific Ocean | collected 2011-04-19
ACAGGCCAACAATAAGCCACAACACAGCCTTGCGAAGCGGCATGGCACGGTGGCTCATTTCCTCCGCGATTTCCGCGCCCAGGGCATCGCTTTTCTGGGTCATACCCTGGCGGATGGACCATGCCAGCAACAGGAAAAACACGCCCAGCAGCACCAGGGCATCCACAAACGTCAGCTCGCCATCCCACACCTGCCAGGCGGCCAGTGCCGTTACGGCGGTGAGAATAGGCAACTCCTTGCGCATCACCTGCGAGTGAACTGCAATTGGGCTGATCAACGCCGTAATACCCAGGATCAGGGCGATGTTGGTGATGTTTGAGCCATAGGCGTTACCCAGAGCCAGCCCCGGATTGCCCTGCGTCGCCGCCAGGGCGGACACCACCATCTCAGGGGCGGAGGTGCCAAAACCAACCACCACCATGCCGATCAACAGCGGTGGCATGCCAAAGTACCCGGCCGTTGCCGCCGAGCCTTCAACAAACTTGCCGGCGCTCCACACCAGGAGGGCAAGGCCGACTGCAATGGCGGCAAACGAGAGAAGCATGGTGGATTCCTGAATCTGTGGCGCCGGGCGCCGGTATGAGTGACGTAAGTCATTCTGGTTCGGGAGGATATTAGACGCAAACGTGAGTGCTGTTATCTCAGCAGTTATGCGGATGGGGCGGGGACAACGCCTGGCGAGATGGTATTATCCTCCAACTGACAATCAGCCAACCTGGGAGCGATCCGATATGGCAAAGAAGAGGGCAAAGCCCACACAACACAGCGCGGTCCAGCGTGACCTGAAAACCCCGAAGTACCAGATGCGGGTGGTGGAAGATAAGAGCAAGTACAAGCGTAAGCGGGATAAAGCGGTACGAATCGAGGACTTCCGCAAGGCTGCCTGAAGGGTTGGTTTGCGGAAGTCTTCGGTTGGCATGAGCCGAAGGAGGTATGTTCGGCTCAAAGGTCTGTTGGATTAGGAGATACATGCCCTTGGAAGCTGCTAACTGATACTCTTCTTGTGTGTGCCAACAACAAAGGAAGAGCCGCATTGAAGGACCTTGAGCAGCACAAGAAAATCGCCGTTCTGATCGACGCCGATAACGCCCAGTTGACCAAGCTGCCGCTGATTATCGAAGAGCTGTCTTCCCATGGCCACGTGGTTGTAAAGCGGGCGTATGGTGACTGGTCCATCGACAGCCTCAAAAACTGGAAAACCGTTCTGAACGAATTGGCGATCCAGCCCATCCAGCAATTCGCCTATACCAAAGGCAAGAACGCCACTGATGCATCGATGATTATTGATGCGATGGACCTACTTTACTCCTCCAAGTTTGACGCGTTCGCTCTGGTTTCCAGCGACAGCGACTTCACCAAACTGGCCTCCCGGCTCAGGGAATCCGAGATATACGTATTCGGATTCGGCGAGAAAAAGACACCGGTCTCATTCAGAAGCGCCTGTGACGATTTCCTGTTTACCGAGAACCTGGAGTACCCGGAAGAAATTGCGCCCGATGAGCCCGCCAAATCCGAAACCCCGAGGAAGAAACAGGAAAAGCTCCCCGAGGAAGTGGCACTGCTAAAACGGGCCTGGGAACAAACCCAGGACGACCAGGGATGGGCAACCTTCTCCGCTGCGGGCTCATTCCTCAAGCGCACACGCCCGGATTTTGACCCGAGAACTTATGGGGCAAAGAAGTTCTCTGATTTACTGGTAGAGAGGTCGGAGTATTTTACGGTGAAGAAAGGGGCCAATGGACAGGGGTATCGGGCTTACAAGCCCTTAGACCAAAAGTAGACAACCATGTGTAATCAGGCCGCCTCATCGTTGTGCTTCGCGAAATTACGTTTGAAATGCCTGGTTTGGAGCGGAAGTAAATCCTTCATGAATGGGCGCAAGTCATAGTCCAGGCCCCATTGTTTGGCGAGGGAATCAACCTTCAACTGGCTCTCCCGATGGGGGACATCAGCTCTGGCTGAATAAGCAACTTCCTGGAGTTTGGCTTTCTGTTCGGCTGATAGGCAGTTGAAGCGTGAAAGCCGATCAAGCAGGTAGCCGGCAACGCGCTTGCTCTCAACGGAAAGCCCGGTCAACGATGGCAAATAACTCTTGTGCCAAAGCTCCAAGGCAGTTTGAACCACCTCTTGGGGCTTCTTAGCATCAGATAAGCCTTTTTTGGAGAGTTCCAAGAATGCGCTCATGATCGATCAAAAAACGTCAGGGTTTGAAGGTGTTTATAACGTGCTCAATATGGCTTGTCAAAGTGCTGACATTACCGACATAGTATTTTGAAGCTTCGAGGGCTCGCTTCCTGATGGGTTAAATGTTAGTTCATTGAGTATTCGAATTTAGGGGAAAAATATGAAAAATAAGGATGTTGAGTACATCTGCAATTATTTGCTCAAAATTGATTGGGTTCCCCAGTTGAGCGAAGATGCTTTGGAAATTTTAGGAAGCTGTGACTCAAAGCTGGAGATGATGTTCGTTCTTGGCGCTTGCGATTTTATTAGGCGCCAGTCTGATTCAGAAGTGACACTGTCAACTGCGAAAGTCGATATAAATGGCAGAGAGTACCAAGGGATTTGGTTTTGGGAGCCTTGGTGGGGTTGGTATCTCGACGATATTCCTCAGAGCAAGCAGAGCGGGCCGTCAGCGCTTCTCTTCGTACCTCAATTCAGGTCACCTGAAAAAGAAATCACTCACGACTTGGCGTTGTTTTACGGAGATGACAACGGGAGTCCAAAATGGACTCTTCAGCACGTAATTGAGATTGACGGTTATGGTGTCCACCATGATCGGCGGAGCAAGGATTCTTTGCGAGATGTGGGGCTATCCTACCCTGTCCATCGGTTTTTTGAGGAAACAGATAAGCCTACAGAATGGTTCAGAAAGATTGTCTACTTCGATGCGGAGATGGCCGGCTGACTTTTGCTTTACGCAGGGAGGCTTTGTGCTTTTGTTATCACGCCTTCGATCTGATTTAGTGGACGTATGTAAGGATAGGCAAAGGAATCATGGCTTTCGCAGAATTTGAAGAACGTGAATTTGAAACCCCGTTGTACAACCAGCTTCAACGTTCAAAGCTAGTTTGGTCGCCAGGACAAGTTCTTGAAGGGCATGTTGGATTTGACTTCGCTGCACTCAGTATGGACTCGAGGATTTGGGACCTTCACGGCATAGCGATGCCCTACAATGGCGTTCTACTCAACGAGTTGCGCATGCTTTGGAATCTAAGGCGGACTCGTACTCCTAGGGCATTGCCAAATTTTGAACTAAATCTATTTCTTCAAGCAAAGCGTCCTGAGTACCTGAAGAGAGTCGCTGCAAGACTGAAACAGAGAGGCATCAAGGGAAATTATTGGCGGTTTAGAGTAGAAGAGATTCAGCAGCAATTGCTTGATTCTCTGGCACGTCAGGTGCGTGGAAAGGGGCTTGTTTGCTACGCGTCACCGGCGTTTCACAGGTTAAGTCAGCTGTACAGTTACACCGTCTCTGGAGTGATAGTTGAAAACTCAACCTTTCCAGATGTATTAAATTTGTCCGGCCACTCTAGGTGGAATTACGATCAACCCGGCAATGTCGGGGTGGCGAATATTGAGCCTCGGTATGTTGAAGGCGAACCCTTGCTTGAGCGCTTAATTTCACTTGGGGTTGGTCAGGCTTCTGATGATGAAACCGATTTTGTAGGCAACCTGAGGAACCTTGCAGACAAAGTCATCGAGTGCGTTGAGCAAGTCTCCCAGTCTTTGGAAGCAAGAAAAGTTCTATTCTTTCAGCGGTTGTATTCGATTGATAATGTAATGGACGACTTTGAGCTAGAGGACTCGGAAGCAATCCGTAGTTTTCTCATCGTTCAGGCTTTCTGTAAATCATTTGGACTTCTTTGGTTTGTTATAGGTCGAAAGTGAAATCGCCCTGATAGTATCAGACAGGGCTGCCATCAAAGGCATAAGGTCCTGGCCGTTTCAGCGGGGCAACTGAAATAAGAGGCTGACCTTTCGGCGTTTCAGGAAGGGATTCCGGGCTTGGTGTCCCATCAGGGTCCCGTGGGGTGCCTTAGAAACAACAAAGCCCGCACAATGGCGGGCTTCGTCAGAATTCTTAATGGTGCCCGGAGGCGGAATCGAACCACCGACACGGGGATTTTCAATCCCCTGCTCTACCGACTGAGCTATCCGGGCGTGTTGCGGTGCTGCTGCAACGGGGCGCTATTAAACCGGTTTAGGTTGCCTGAGTCAAGGCCGTTCCGGGAAAATTTTGATAGGCGCTTCCACAAGTTGGGTGCGCCTACTTCTCTGGCGGTACATAGCCCTCAGCCTTGTCGAACGGCTCGTTGTTGAAGAAGCGTTCCATCTGCGCCTGCAGGTACTTGCGGGTGTTGGGATCCATCAGGCTCAGGTGTTTTTCGTTGATGAGCATGGTTTGCTGGGCCTGCCACTCGTCCCAGGCTTTCTTGCTGACGTTTTCGTAGATGTCTTCGCCTTTCTTGCCGGGCATGGGGGGGAAGTCCAGCCCTTCGAGTTCTTCCTGGTATTTGCGACAGAATACGGTGCGGCTCATGTCTGCTCCTGTTTGGAGGTGGTGTTGCTGAATCTGCTGGGATGATAACAGATCAAAGCAAGAGGGTTTGTTCCGGCGCGGTCAGCAGTGTGCGAATGGGGGCCGGCAGGCCGAGGGTAAGGGCCTGGTCCCGGTGGACCCATTTGTAGCTGTCCCGATCATTGATGTGAGCGGGGCTTTGTACGGTGAGCCGTGCCGGCTGGATATGAAGGTGGTAATGGCTGAAGGTGTGCCGAAAGCCGCTGGTGAGTTCCGGTTCGCCACAGTGGAAGCCGAAGGCCTGTTCGCAGGCGTCTGGCAGTTCTTCCGGGCCGTAGGCCGGGTCCAGTTCCGGAAGGCTCCAGAGGCCGCCCCAGATGCCGCTGGGAGGCCTGCGTTCCAGCAGGATACGACCTTGGTGATCTTCCAGTATCACCATCCAGGTGGTTTTTTCGGGCTTGGCTTTCTTCGGCTTTGAGCCGGGGTAGAGGCTGGTTTCGTTGTTGGCATAGGCGTTGCACTCGTTCTGTAGTGGGCAGCTGTCGCACGCTGGACGGCTACGGGTGCAGACCATGGCGCCCAGATCCATGATGGCCTGGGTGTAGTCGCGGATGCGTGCATCGGGCGTGTGTTCTTCAGCGCGCTCCCAAAGTTGGTTGAGCACGTCGGTTTTGCCCGGCCAGCCGGGGATGGCGTGGTAGCGGGCCAGCACCCGTTTTACATTGCCGTCCAATATGGCTGCCCGTTGCTGGAAGGCCTGGGCAAGGATGGCCGCGGCAGTGGAGCGGCCAATGCCGGGCAGGGCCTGGAGCTGTTCCAGGTTGCCGGGAAACTCGCCTCCGTGCTCGTTGGCCACCTGTTGCGCCGCTTTCTGGAGATTGCGGGCGCGGGCGTAGTACCCAAGGCCAGACCAATGGCTGAGAACGTCATCCACCGGTGCAGAAGCGAGCGCTTTCACGTCTGGAAAGCGCTGCATAAAGGCTTCGAAGTAGGGAATAACAGTGGTCACCTGGGTTTGCTGCAGCATGATTTCCGAAACCCACACGCGGTATGGGTTCCGGTCATGATGCCAGGGCAGGTCGTGCCTGCCGTTTTCGTCGTACCAGGCGAGAAGCTTTTGGGCAAAAACGTCGTTCATTGACCGAACAGGCCCTTGAGGGCGTCTTTCACCTTTTCGCCACTCTCTTCACCCAGCTTCTCTTTCAGTTTTTCGGAGACTTTGTCTTCCGCTTTGGATTTGGCTTCGTCCACTTTTTCGCGCGCCTTGGCTTTGGCAGCGTTGGCGGCAATGGTCTTCAGGGTGTCGCGGAAGCGTGAGCCGTCGAAGGAGCAGAGGCCGGCCGGGTCTTCCGCGAAGTCGCCGCGGCACTCAACCGGGATCACCACGTTTTCCACGTATTCGGTCACTCGGCAAGCTTCGTCCCGGTGGATCTCGCCCACGATCCGCAGGCCAACTTCGTAATCCAGGTCGGAAGCAGCCAGGTCCACCGTGCCGTCGCCTTCCAGTCTCATGCCGGCGAGGGCAGCCACAAGGTCCGTGTTGTTCAGGGTGTTGCCGTCAATCTTGAGGGTGCCCTTCATGTCGTTGAACGGCGTGCTGGTGCCCCAGTCTGATGTAGAGAGGCTTTCCTGGTTGGCCAGTGCAATGCCCTGGCACGCCATGCGCGTGAGGTTCATGCGGGTGAACTCACCCTCGGCCAGGTTGAAGTTGATGTCGCCTTTGGCGTTGCTACGCAGGGCGGAAATGCGATTGCCTGTGGTATTCACATCCACGGACAGGTTGGCGCCACCGGCAAGCATGTCCACTTCGGCAAGGTCGGTCAGCAGTGGCAACGTCTGTACGTTGTTGACCTTGGAACCGATGCTCCACTTCGGATTGTCGGTGCGGGCATCCAGGGTCACTTTGGCGCCGAAGGAGCCTTCGTATAGTTTGCCGCTGAAGTCCTGCACTTCCAGCACACCATTGCGTGCGGTGATCACCGATTTGATTTCCTTGATGGTGAGATTACTGACGATCAGTTCGCCCAGCCCGAGATTGATATCCAGCGCTAGCGAACGGAGTGTGTCCAGGGGCAGCAAGTCGCCTTCTTCCGCCGGGGCGCCACCACCTTGCGGGGCTTCCTCGGCGGCGGCATCGGTTTGTTCCTCACTGGCAGGCGGCAGATAGCGGTCGGCATTGATCGCGTCGCCCTGGAGGTTCAGGCCAATACCGCTGTTGGCCAGGGCGTAACTGGCATTGCCCTGGAAGGTGGTGTCGTCCAGGCTGATGGTCAGGTCGCTGAGTTCCACGGTGCCGGCGGGGCCACCGATGTTGGTGGAGAAAGCGACGGCCTTCATGACGTCAGGGTCTTCTGTTTCGATGGCGGGTTGGCCAAGGGCCGCCAGAAGCGCTTTGAGGGAAAATTCGTCAATGCTGAGACTGCCTTCGAGTTTCGGCTTGTCGCCAAAGCCGTTCACCGTCAGGTCAGTATTCAGCGTCAGGTCGGCCAGGCTGGCGGTAAAGCCGTTAAGAGTGGCGGTTTCGTTTTCAAGGTTGGCTTCCAGGGAGCCAGCTATTTCCGCACGAACGGATTCGCCGCCAAAAGGCTCGCCGTTCATGTCGAAGATGGCTTCCAGGTCGGACACGCCAAATTCGTTTAACGCTTCATTGGCGGCCAGGCGGGCACTGATGTCGCCCTGAACTTCAAACTGCGGCTGGTTGGTGGCGAAGCGGAACGAGACGTCCAACGGGAAGCTTGAACCCAGGGTGATCTCGCTGGCGTTTACGGTGAAATCTTCCAGGGTAAATGCCTGGCCCGTGCCCTTGTCTTCGTAATGAACGCGGGCGTTGCTGATTTCCACGCTCTCTACGTTGAAGTTCAAAGGCTCACTGGTGCCGCTGCCCTCTGGCTGTTCTTCGGCGGTTTCGGCTGGCGCGTCGGGCTCTTCCTGCTGCGGTTGCTCTTCGCCTTCCGGCATGACGCGGGTCCAGTTACCGGTACCGTTCTCATCAACGGACAGGTTGGCGTCCAGCCCGCTCAACAGGAAAGTGTCCACCCGGGGCGACATGGTTACCAGGGACCAGAAGCTGACCTGCGCCACCAGTTGGTCAAGCTTGACCAGGCGTTCGTCTTCCAGGGTGGCCTCAACGTCGTTCAGTTCCAAGCCCAGTGGGATGAAAGACCAGCCAATATCCCCGGCCAGAATCAGGTCAAGGTTGGTTTTATTCTCGACCACTTCCTCAATCTGTGGCTTATAGGTGTTTGGGTCAATAACGGCGACCGCGATAGCGACCGCGGCAACGGCAAGAATGAGCAGGCCAACGATGGCAAGAGCCACATAGCGAACAGCTTTCATGATTTTGGCGTCCTTCCGTTAATTCGTGTCCGGTAACTGGGCTTGTGATTAGCCCAAGGATAACCCAGGGGTAACAAAATAAAAGCCTGAGTGTATGACAATACGTTAGTGATCAGCCAAAATAGGCACCTTATTTCTACACAACGATATAAAGCGCGTCTTACAACGATAAAAAGGAGCAAACAGTGGCTATTACTGTCTCTATTGAGCTTAACCGGGAACTGGATCTGCCCGCCGGATATGACGAAGTATTCGAGCTGCTGGCGGACGTGCCCGCATCGGCAAGCCATTTTCCCAAGGTGCATAACCTGGTGGATCTGGGTGACAACGCCTATCGCTGGGAAATGGAAAAGGTGGGCGTGGACAAGCATGCCATCCAGTCTGTATACGCGTGCAAATACTTCGCGGACAAGGACAACGGCAGGATTACCTGGGAGCCGGTGAAAGGCGAGGGTAACGGTGTGGTAAAAGGCTCCTGGACCCTCAAGAAGAAAGACGACAGCACTACTTCGGTGAAATTCCAGACCAGCGCCGAGTTGACCGTTCCGCTGCCGAGCCTGTTGAAACTGGCCATCAGCCCCGTGATCAAGCACGAGTTCAATAGTCTGGTCGATACCTACATGAGTAACCTCAAGAAAGCGTTCTGATGGTCGTCGCTATCAAGGCTATAAAGGCCATTGCGGGACGCGGGGAATCATAAAAGGTATAATGCGCGCAGACACTTTTCCGGCATGTGCCGACTGATGACTTTGGAGTCCCCATGGCCGAACGCAAGGCTCGGGTAGAAAGAAATACCCTGGAAACACAGATCACCGTCGAGATCGATCTCGACGGCACCGGCAAGTCCAGCTTCGACACGGGCGTGCCTTTCCTTGAGCACATGATGGATCAGATTGCCCGCCACGGGCTGGTGGACCTGAACATTGTCTCGAAGGGCGATCTGCACATTGATGACCACCACACGGTGGAAGATATTGGTATCACCCTGGGCCAGGCTTTCAAGCAGGCGGTTGGCGACAAGAAGGGCATCCGTCGTTACGGCCATGCCTACGTGCCGCTTGACGAAGCACTGTCCCGCGTGGTGATTGACCTGTCTGGCCGTCCCGGCCTGATGATGGATGTGCCCTATACCCGTGGTGCTGTAGGAGGCTTCGACGTCGACCTGTTCGAGGAGTTCTTCCACGGCTTTGTGAACCACTCCATGGTCACCCTGCACATTGATAACCTGAAGGGTAAGAACACCCACCACCAGATCGAAACCGTGTTCAAGGCCTTCGGTCGTGCCCTGCGTATGGCCATTGAAATGGACGAGCGAATGACGGGTATTACCCCGTCCACCAAGGGGTCGCTGTAAGCGGCCCTGGGCTCAACTAAAAGAACCACGATTCAGGAAGTTTCTCTTCGCATGAAAACCGTTGCCATTATCGACTACGGCATGGGTAACCTTCATTCCGTCAGCAAAGCGGTGGAGCACGTTGCACCGGATACCCGTGTTCTGGTCACCGACAACGCCGAGCTGATCCGCAGCGCGGACCGGGTGATCCTCCCTGGCGTGGGCGCCATCCGCGACTGCATGGCGGAAATCCGCCGCCTGGGAATTGATGAGTTGGTGCGGGAAGTCTCCGCTGACCGTCCGTTGCTCGGCATTTGCGTAGGCATGCAGGCGCTGATGTCCCGCAGCGAGGAAAACGGCTGGGTGGATTGTATCGACCTGTTCCAGTCGGAGGTGCGCTTCTTCGGTGACAATCTCACCGAGAACGGCGAACGCCTGAAAGTGCCTCATATGGGCTGGAACGAAGTGCGCCAGACCATGGATCACCCGCTTTGGCACGATATTCCCGACGGCGACCGCTTCTATTTCGTGCACAGCTACTACGCTGAAGCCGAGGGCAACCCGGATATTGCCGGCTGTACCCATTACGGCGTTGACCTGGCTGCAGCCGTGGCGAGAGACAACATCTTTGCGGTGCAGTTCCACCCTGAAAAAAGCGCTCGGGCGGGGCTGCAGTTACTGAAAAACTTTACCAACTGGACTGGAACATGCTGATCATCCCGGCCATAGATCTTAAAGACGGCAAATGCGTAAGACTGCGCCAGGGCCGTATGGACGACTCCACCGTTTTCGGTGACGATCCTGTTGATATGGCAACCCGCTGGGTGGATGCTGGCGCCCGCCGCCTGCATCTGGTGGACCTGAATGGCGCCTTCGCCGGTGAACCCGTCAACGGCGAAATCGTCCAGGCCATCGCTCGCAAATTCCCGGATTTACCCATCCAGATTGGCGGCGGTATTCGTTCGGCGGAAACCATCGAGGCCTATCTGAAAGCCGGCGTACAGTGGGTCATTATTGGTACCAAGGCGGTGAAAGAACCGGAATTCGTTACCGAGATGTGCAAGCGCTTTCCCGGCCACATTATCGTGGGCCTGGACGCCAAAGACGGCCGCGTTGCCACTGACGGCTGGGCGGAAGTGTCTGAAGTCATGGCGACCGATCTGGCGAAACGTTTTGCCAACGACGGCGTCGAGTCCATTGTTTACACCGACATCAGCCGCGACGGCATGATGCAGGGCGTGAACGTGGAAGCCACCGCGGCACTGGCGGAAGAAGGCGGCATTCCCGTGATCGCTTCTGGCGGCGTTACCAACATGGACGATCTCAAGCGCCTTGCTACCGTGGCTGACAAGGGCATCCTCGGTGCGATTACCGGCCGTGCCATCTATGAAGGCACCCTGGATGTGGCCGAAGCCCAGGCCTTCTGCGACAGCCTGAAGGGGTAATACGAATTATGGCTCTGGCAAAACGCATCATTCCCTGCCTGGATGTCGATAAAGGCCGCGTTGTAAAAGGCGTGAACTTCGTCGATATCCGCGATGCTGGTGACCCGGTGGAAGTGGCCCGCAAGTACAACGAACAGGGCGCCGACGAAATCACCTTCCTGGACATCACCGCCAGTCACGAAAGCCGCGATACCACCTATGAAACTGTGGAGCGCATGGCGGCTGAAGTGTTTATCCCGCTGACGGTGGGTGGCGGCGTGCGCACCGTTGAGGACATCCGCAAGCTCCTGAATGCAGGCGCGGACAAGGTGTCAATCAATACTGCGGCGGTGTTCAATCCGGACTTCGTGCGCGAGGCTTCTGACCGTTTTGGTAGCCAGTGTATCGTTGTCGCCATTGATGCCAAGCGTGTCAGTGGTGAAGGAGAGGAGGCCCGGTGGGAGATTTTCACCCACGGTGGGCGCAAGCCGACAGGGCTGGATGCGGTTGAGTGGGCTCGCAAGATGACCGCGATGGGTGCCGGCGAGTTGCTGCTGACCAGCATGGACCGGGACGGCACCAAAATCGGATTCGACCTGGGGCTGACCCGTGCCATCAGCGACGCTGTATCGGTGCCGGTCATTGCTTCAGGGGGAGTGGGCGAGCTGCAGCATCTGGCAGACGGTGTGACCGAAGGTCGCGCGGATGCCGTGCTGGCGGCGTCCATCTTTCACTTCGGTCAGCATACGATTCCCGAAGCAAAGGCATTTATGAAGGCCCAGGGGATTGTGGTGCGGGATTGAGGTCGGGCCTCATTCCTGCTTCGCCAGCGCGGGCCGAATCGCCCGCTTTTCCCCTTCCGCAAACATTGGTCGGTTGCCATTCCTCATCGCCCATACGCCGCTGACGGTCGCTACGGCAATTCCCTGCTCGTCCAGCTCTGGCAGACGTTTCTCTAGATAATCCACCGTTACCTTGTGAGGATGGCCAATGCCGATGGCGCTGCCGTTTTCCTTTGCCCGCTTGATAAGAAGCTCGAACTGCTGATCCACGAATTCCTCGGTTTGCTCGTGATCCAGGAACACGTCGCGGGTGAGGGTGGGTATGCGGTAAGCGGCTGCGACTTCGCCCGCAATGGAGGAAGCGATGGTGCGGCTGTCCACGAAGTAGACCGG
>Ga0207417_1000617_pt1 | contig 11769 bp, 7 predicted proteins | sample MalvirmetagMSP82_FD_184225 | JGI IMG/M metagenome (GOLD analysis project Ga0207417, IMG submission 184225) | Marine viral communities from the Deep Pacific Ocean - MSP-82 (SPAdes) | ecosystem: Environmental > Aquatic > Marine > Oceanic | place: Pacific Ocean | collected 2011-04-19
CGGCTTCATCCGTCTGACAATGACCGCCCGTCCACCCCCTAAAGTCGTTCGTGGGCGGCAGCACCTTGCAGGCAAAGCCGCGCGGCGAGCGCTTCACTCCCTATCGGAACGCGAATGCCGCCGCTCTGGATCCGGGCTTGAATTCCCGCCCGGTATTCCCATCAGCCGTGATCGCGAGAGCCGTCATTTCCTGATCTGGGGGAGTACCGGGGCAGGGAAGACCACCGCCATGCTGCACCTCATGCTTCAGGCGATCGACCGTGGCGACAAGGTCCTGGTGCTCGACGTGAAAGGCGATATGACCGCGAAGCTTCCCGGCATCGGCAACATCATCGCACCCCACGACGCCCGCTCCTTGCAATGGGACATCGCAACCGACTGCCAGACCCCTCAGGAAGCGCGCGAACTCGCGGCGCGGCTCATCCCTGAAAGCCGATCCGACCGTATTTGGTCAGACGCAGCGCGCGAGATCCTGACGGCCTGCGTTATCTCGCTTCAGGTCAGACAAGGACGTGGCTGGGGCTGGGCAGACCTTCGAAAGCTGGTGGTCGCGGACGCAGATGCGCTTCTTAGTATAGCCGAACGCTACCACCCCGAAGCGATCCAGTTCCTGAAAGAGCCGAGCAGCAAGACAACGCAAAGCATAATCTCGACCTTCAAGGCTCATATGAACGTGGTGAGCGTCCTCGCCGAAGCCTGGCCGAACAGTTCACGCGAGCGATCATTTTCGGTCCGCGACTGGCTGCGCCATCCAGCCTGCAATCCGATCGTGCTCCAGCATGATGGACGCTATCCACAGCTGACCAGGGCCTGGCTATCCGGCATCATTGGCCTTCTCGCCTCCCACGCAGCTTCACCAGCCATGCAGGAAAACCCGGAACGGCGCACCTGGCTCTTTCTCGACGAGTTCCCTCAACTCGAACGCTTGCCCCATTTCTCGACCCTGCTGGATGTCGGCCGGTCCAAGGGCATCAGCGTGGTGCTCGGCGCGCAAGATCTTTCCCAGATCCGCAACACATATGGGCATGATCAGGCCGATGCCTGGATCGGTATGATCGGCACGCATGTCGTCACGCGCATGAATCTCGGACACAGCGCCGAAACCACGAGTCGTCTGATCGGTCAGCAAACGGTGGAACACTGGCGCAAGAGCGAAACCCGCTCCGGCGGGCATCTTTCCACCAGCTGGACCAAGGAGCGGGAAGTTCGCCCCGTCATAACGCCATCGGAACTGTCGGACAGGCTGGGCGCATTCAAGCAAGGCGTCCGCGCACTCCTCATCGGCCCCGGCGAACATGCCTACGACATCATCCTCCCATATCCGCACCTCACCGAATTGCGCCCGGCCAGTGTGCTCGCCGACTGGACGACCAAACCTGCCCGGGAGCTTACGCCACTGCCTGATGCGCCAGGCGCCGGCCGCACTTCGTTCCTGTCCCCGGAAGTCGCCCAACGCATCCGGAATTCATTCTCCCGGGAACACGACGCCTGATGGTCGCATCGATCTCCGCCCGGAAGTCCGTTGCCGCTGCGGTGAGTTATTTGGCCCAGGACGAATACTACACAGGCCAAGGCGAAGCCGAGGCAGATGGGGAATGGGACGGACGCGGCGCGGAACGCCTCGCGCTTGAAGGCCTCGTCTCCAAGGCAGATTTCGAAGCGGCTTTGAATGGGCACGATCCGAAAACGGGCGCGCGCCTCACCCAGATTAGCAAGGCTCACGCTCCCGGCTGGGACATGACGTTCTCAGCTCCGAAATCGGTCTCGGTCATGTGGGCGCTTTCGTCCCCTGCCAAACGCGCCAAGATCGAAGCCACCCACCGTCAGGCTGTTCATGCCGCCACCACCAATCTCGAAGACCATCACGCCTTCACTCGGCGTGGCAAGGGCGGAGCAATTCGCGAACCGGTCGCCGGCCTGACGATTGCCCGCTTCCACCACCACACAAGCCGTGATCTCGACCCTCAGCTTCATACCCACGCCTTCATCTTCAACCTTGCGCCCCGCCGAGATGGAAGCTGGGGCAGTCTCGTCAGCCGCGAACTCTACAAGGCCCAGAAGGAAGCGGGCGCAGTCTACCGCGCGCATCTCGCCAATGGACTCGAGCGCGATGGCCACGCTGTCGAGCGCCATGGCACGAGCTTCCGCCTTGCCGCGATCCCCCGCGACATCGAACGCGCCTTTTCGAAGCGCAGGCAGGCGATCGAAAGCGCGGCCGACACCTATGGCTACCGTACGGCCAAGGGAATGGAACTGGCAGCCCTGCGCACACGGCAAGCCAAACGGCCAAGAGAACGCACCGCACTGTTCCAGGCATGGCAAGCAGAGGCCAGAACGCTCGGCTTCAATCTCGCGAGGGCGCGTCAGCAGCAAGCGCAGGTCGGCGCTCCAACCCGCCTCGGTCCGACACCTGGTCGCGAAGCACGCGCACGATCGCCAGCCCGCCCCGTGCCCTCGGTGCAGCAAATGATCAGCGCCATCGCCCACGCGTCACGAACTTCATCCAGCAGGCAAGGCGTGCGGATCAGCCTGCGTCGGAAAGCTGGCGAGCGTGACACTGAACATGAACGTTGACGTGTACGCATTTATTCAACGCATCCGCTTGAAGTTATTGGCTCGCATACCGCTATCCGAAAAATTCGTAACCACTGGTTGCGGCTTCTGTACACGGCTTTTACGGACGAAATTTCCTTTATCTGTGGGTGTTTGAGACTGGACCGCGCAGCGGTCTGTCAGCATCGAAGGTGCATGGGGTGTGAAACGAAACATCCCCTTTGTTCTACGCAGCAGCGGAGGCATCGAGGCAAGTTGGAACAGGTCGAGTGTTTGATAGGGATTGGCTTTTATATGTCTATTCCAGGGGGTTAGCCTTGGGACACGATAGAAATGACTCCCCCCTGACAAGCTTCAGGGACAGCGCCGAACAGGCATGCGGGCTTTCGGATTTTCTCTTCCCCATGTGTCCTGAAGCTTCCCCAGGATTTGCAAACATTTTGTCCTGATGGGGAAGAATCGGGAGAGACCCTATGCCTACCAAACTCAAACCAGTCGCGAGGAATCTGAAATCCAGTTCAGCCGACCGTTTTGAATGGGACAGTGAAGCTCCGGCCTTGCCCTTCGCCACCGCCAAGACCGAAGGCCTACTTGGTATGTTCAGATAGGGACCGACGGACGAAACGTGCGCCGTGCTCTGGGATCAGAAACTTCACTAACCTTGGAGCAAGCCAGAGATACGGCCCGCGCGCTGACCGCAGAATTGACCGGTGAAACGAAGCCTCTGCCGCTTGTTCCTGAAACCCAAAAGCCACTGTTTCAGAGTTTACAGTCCGTTTCCTCGACCATGGGACGCAAAGTTGGAAGCCTGCCACCCTGAACCCACCGGAATCTCCTCGCATGCGCCATACTTCGTTAGTTCGGCTTCCGCGATATCGCCTCGATAACAACTCAGGAGGTCGCATCGTGGTTTGCGCGCGCACAAGGATCGCAGGGGTCACGAAACCGCGCTAGCGGTCCTTTCGGGCATGATGCGGCACGACGAGATTTTCGGTCTCCGTCCAGGCTCTCTCGCATATGCGGAGCATACTGAAGTTTGCGTGCGAAATGGGCATCCTGCCAACTGATGCGCATGATCTTTCGAAACCGATACGGCGCAACACTCGGCGTGCGAAGGGGCGGCTTCTCAATGCAGGACAGTTGGCCCAGCTCGGGAATTGGCTGAAAGCGCCGCCTATCCGTTGGCTCCATGTTGCCATTGCGATCCGAACTCATCTTGCTCACTGGCGGCCGGTCGGGCGAAATCGCGTCGCTGACTTAGGCCGAAGTAGGTTCCGACAAGCTGAGCCTCCGCGACACCAAAACCGGCAAGCGCAATGTCAATCTGTCCCGTCCTGCAATTGAAATACTGGACCGGTGCAGGCACGGCGCAAGGTCCGCATTCGTATTTCCCCACCCGGCAGGTTCAACAAGGCCGATCGCATCAATTGACACGGCGGGGCGCGCGATCCGAGCGTAGGTCGGGCTACCCGACGAAATTCGCCTGCAGGATCTTCTCCACACGTATGCCAGCCACGCGGTCATAAACGGTGAATCGTTGAACATGGTGGGAAGCCTCCTTGGTCACAGGAGGCCGAAGACGACGGAAATTTATCCCCACTTAGAAGCCGATATCTTAGGATCTGCAGCTGATCGCATTGGTACCTCAATCTCCGTTTGGCTTGACTGCTGATTAGCCCGGAATGTGCCTATAAACAGCACCAGAATAGCCGAAAGAAGCATAAGGTGTTTGCCTTAAAGAAAATAACTATTTAGAGTGGGTATGGTACCCACTCTACAGAGTCTTTCCATGCTGCAGTCTGCTGACGTCATCCGAATCACTGGCCTATCGCGAAGCCAATTGCGAGAGTGGACGGCCAGGGACAGAAGAGACATACTTCCACCAGACGTCGTGCCAGGTGGAACCGGTAAAAATGTCCTGTTCGAGTGGAGAACCGTTCTGGTTCTCATGATTTTGAAGGAGTTGAGGGACAAGTTTCATATTGAATTAGGAGCTTGGCGACAAAGTGTTCGAGACCTTCGAAATCAACTTATTGGCGTGCCGTTTCACGCGCTTTGGGATTGTTACTGTCAATTCGAGTCGGCAAGCTCGCAACCAAGAATGTATCGGTTATCTGACCGCTTTGACCGCTCTGGGTTAACTATTTCTTTAGAGCATCACTTGATCCTCTTGAGCGAGAGTACGAAGCACGAAGCGCCATCTCAGTTCAGTCTTTTCCCAGCTGTGGCGGTTCCTAAATGACGTCAAATATTATTGCTTCCGACTGGGCATCTGAGTTTGGTTTGGCATTGACACCGTTATTTGGGCCAGCCGACACAATGGCTGAAGGCGAGCATTTTGTGCTCCTTGATGGCGGCAACGGAAGTTTCGCGCTGTCGATTACGTCGGATCGGATGTGGAAGCATTCCAAACCAACCAACTGGTCGTGGTCATCGGACCTTTCGCATCATGTAACTCTCACGGAGAATGAGGTTGGTGTTGTCAGGTGGGACAAGCCAAATCCAGAAGTCTTTACAAGGAGCAGCATCGACGGAAAGCGAAATGAGTTTTATCAATTTCTTACGGCCGATCGAGTTCAGTCAAATCGCCGAGTGGTTTCTCATTTCCTGGAAGCTTATCGAAGGATGCGGTCACTTACTGCAGATGCGGGAATTCCCGACGCGCACTCAACCGATGCCTTCTTAGAGTTGCTTTCGTTTGCCATCGAGCGCTCGCTATCAGCTGACGTAAGTTCGGATGAAAGTCCTGCGATTGCTGCGTCACAACAAACACATCTACTCGAAGCCCTATCAGAAGGTTCCAAATCGGCTCTTCTGGAGTTTCTCCTGGAAACCGACGATCTCAAACAAAACCTCACTCTATTGCCGACCCTCGCAATTAGGCATGCCGGAAGCGAGATATTTCAAGAGGCACACTACGAGCTGCTTAGAGCGTCAGCGCCAGACCTTTTCGGTCACGTGGGACCTGCTGAGGCAGGTAATGTTTCGCGAGGAGGGGCGCATTTTACGCCACCAGCTCTCGCAAGAAGCCTGACCGAGGAGGTCCTACAACAAATACCGAATTTGGCATCACGCGATAGCCTAGTAATTATGGACCCCGCTTGTGGTTCTGGTGCATTTCTTCATGAGGCGATGAGGGCGATCGAGCGAACTGGGTTCGGTGGTCGTCTTACATTGATTGGCCGAGATATATCAGCATCGGCCATCTCGATGGCACAATTCGTAATGAGAATGGCGAAGGCTGATTGGTCACCGGCAGCTGGCGTTGAAATTGACTTACTAACTTCCGATTCGTTGCAAGAACGGCTCCCCGATGCGGATGTCGTTCTTATGAATCCTCCGTTCGTCTCATGGTCAACAATGGGTCATCAGCACCGAGATCAAATGAGAACAATCTTGGGTGAAAATATCAGCGGTCGCGGCGATTTGAGTATGGCCTTCGTAGCAAGAGCGTTGTCCGCCCTCAAGCCGGGCGGTACTATCGGCGCGCTGATGCCTAACAGTGTCTTGACCCTCCAGTCCGCTCAGAAATGGCGCGAATGGCTTGTTGATGAAGCGGATATTCGTTTCCTGGGTTCGCTTGGGGACTACGGACTATTTTCGTATGCGATGGTGCAAGTCGCTGCCGTGGTGATGACTAAACCTATGAACGGCGCGCCGAGATCGGAAATGACCAAAGTTCTGGTAGCAGCGAATGAGGCGGATTCGACATCATTTGCTTTAAGGCAACTTCGAAAACACTCCGGAATCGATGCCGCGGCAGTGTACGACCCCGAGTTTCGAATTTTTTCCACTCGCCGCGATAACTTTTCGAACAGCACCACTTGGAACATGACGTCGCCCCGCACCGCAAAGCAGCTTGACCGCCTTTCGCAACGGCTTGGAATCTTGAGCGTCGGCGAGCTTTTTCACGTTCGCCAAGGTGTGCGGACTGGTTTCAATGCAGCTTTCTTGCTGAAAACCGATGTAGTAAATCAATTGCCTAAGAAAGAACGCCGGTGGTTCAAGCCGGCTGCAATAAATGACTCTATTATAGACGGTGAACTGCTTGATCTATTTAGCGTTTTTTATCCCTACAGCAATGATGGTTTATCGCTGAACACCGAAGCGGACTTAGCTCAGGCTGTGCCCACTTATTCGACGCACTACCTTATTCCCAATAAGGAGCGTCTCGCGAATAGAGCGGGGCATATCAGGGCAAATCGAAGTGATTGGTGGGGGCTGTCTGAACGAAGGGCGACTTGGTCGCTAGATCGAAGTCCCAGGATTATCTCCAAGTACTTCGGAGGGCCAGGAGGGTTCGCCCTCGATTTGAATGCAAACTGGATCGTCGTGCAAGGCTTTGCTTGGTTCCCCAAGTGGGACACTGATATAACCGACCGAACGATGGAAGCAGTATTGTCCACAGAACACATCTTGAGTGCGTATTCGGCAATATTTAACTCACGCTCTTTTCATAAGCTAATGAGCCACTTCTCCCCACATGTTGCGGGTGGTCAATTCGATCTCAGTCCACGATACGTCAATGCCATTCCGCTGCCTGATCTCCAGTCATTGGCCACTGGAGTGCAATCGGGTCGATTAATTTCCCTACTAGCAGAATTGGGAAGTAAGCCAAATCCGGGATCAACAAGCTGGATGCTCAAGACCGATAGACTCGTCTGCGACCTCTATGGCCTCGACCTGAACGACTTGGATTGAGGCATGGTTGCAGAACTAATACTATCTCGGAGTAAACTGGAAAGGCATTTCCAGCAGATCGAAGCAATTATTTCCAATCACTCGGGCGCGACGCCCGTTTTAGATATTTCCTGGCACCTGAACCCTGTGGTGGCAGGATTGGTTGGGTCTGGCTGCGAGAAAATTGAACGTAATCGTGGCGCGCGCTCCTTCGTCGCTCCAGCTTGGAAATTGGACAATGACCTACTCGCATGGATCGGTTATCGCGAGGAATGGACTTGCGAACCGCCAGCGGGAGCTACCCAAAGGTTCTCTTTTAGAGCTATCAGCATCACTGTGCATTTTGGATATTTGGGTGACTTACGGAAACCCCAAATGTTCCGGGCAGAGTGGTCCGGGTTCGCGAAATGGGCGGGAGAGGCCTACTCGTTTCAAGCCGCTAATGCGGGTCACCCTCACTGGCAGTTTGACGCCATCGACAGCTTGTCTTTGGAAAACGAACTAGGAACTGCAGATCAATACCTTGTATCCATCAGGGCGAATGACGAGGATCCGGCGGCGAAAGAGTTCGCCAGTTCGGGGCCAACCAAGCTGCTCAACGGCGAACTAAAGTCAGCTCAAAAGTTAAGCCGAGTCCATTTTGCGAGTGCTACTACATGGTGCCAAGCAAACGAAACAATGACTCACACTCACGCACCCGCGACGCCGAACGACCTCGCAAACTGGGTGGACCGTTCGTTAGCATATATCGGAGAAGAACTAGAGCGCTTTGTCTAAGTCGTTGTGTCCCCTAAAGTATTCCAATGTACTCGAGACAATAACACGGTAAGGGACGCGCAACACGATTTTGTTTCAAGCTGTTCCCTAGAACAATGTCCCGATACAGGCTAATTTTCTGTCCCTGACGACTTATTACGTCCTTGTACGCATCGTTTAGATGCATGGGTGTGACACCCACTTATCCTGACCCACGTTCTGATTAAGTTGTATTGGCTTGCAGACTTTAAGGATCGAATGGCATGCGAGGGGGAGCCGTACGCCACATGAGCGCAACGTCTTCCTCAGTGAGGCCATAGGCAGCGTTAACGAGGTCGGAAAGTTCGCGCTCCGATCGTTGGATTACCGCTTTGAGTTCCTTTGCAGGTTCGATGCTCACGGCATATTCCCTTTTCAAATCACCTAAATCAGCGGACGCTAGTGTTGTCTTATTCGGCAGTGCTTGAATGACTTCTGCGATAAACTCGTCCACCGTAAGCTCAACGGGGACGCTGAGCTTACGGTTGAACTGCTCTAGACCGCGCGTATGGTTCAGCCAGTCCAGAACATCATTCTGTCTGGTCTGCATATCAGCCGTCGCAAGCAACAAACGCTCGACAATTCGTTCACAATCTCTGCGACTGGAGTCCGCAGGACGCGCGATTGGAAAGGTGTTGATTTTCACTTGGTCATTGGAAAGAGCCTCGTCCTTCATGTGAAGGAAATGGCGCCACGCAAAGTACCAGCCTGCAGGTGAGTTCAAGCACGCCGCTATCCAATGATCATCGGTAGGCAACGCGTAGGTCTTATTGTTGCCGAAACAAGCCGAACGTACAATTGAATATCTGGGGTAAAACTGAATAGCCTGGTACATCAATCGTGGGCGCTCGAATGCATCATAGTATGCACACGGTCGAAGTTCCCACCAAAAACGCCCTCGATCCTGACGAATCCTCAGGCCGACGAGTTTTCCAGTGTTAGAGTCCTCGAATGCCTCGAATTGCTTTAGGTGTCGGTACAATGATGGATAGGACTTGGCAAAGATGCCTTCGGCATCCATCTCGTTTGCGGCAGAAGACCAAGGCCATTCGTGATCACTAGACGACTTCAGAACGATCATAAACAACTCAGGTTCGGGCGTATACCATCGAGCGATATCTTGGCCCCGTAGGTAGGGGCGGAGAAGGTGAGTTGCCTTAGGATCATCTCTCACGAGTTTGTCCCGCACTGCCTTGTCGACCAAATAGGCTTTATTGAAGCCTGTCTTGATTCCGTTCAGTGGCCGCGCACCCGCAAACTCTTCCAGGGGAATAGATGACTGGCGCATCTTCAAAAGAATTGCCATGACATCGGGAGGCTCAAGCGTCCAGCTGGATGATCCAAAATAGTCTAGAGGCAACACGTACGTAGCATTATCTACCGCCTCTCGGAGGCTTCCCTTGGGTACATCGTCTCGAGGAATGACACAGGTTTTTGTTTCTACGGGAGCTTCGATATCAGTTGGGTTTCTTAGAACGACCACTGATGGGAAAACATCAGCATCAGGAAACATGTGCTTCGCGTGTCCGAAGTCGGCAACGAATTCCAACCAAGCTTCATTTCTAAACAAGTTTCGTAGTTTCTCCGCATATCCAGCTTTGAGCCACTTGTTCGTCACGACATATGAAAGCCGTCCGCCGGGACGTAGAAGTCTAAGGCCTTGCTCATAAAAGTAGACGTAGAGATCGGCCGTTCCCGAGTATGTCTTTGGATAGGCCCGTTTTAGTGCGGGCTTTTGTTCCTTTATCAGTTCCTGCCGTACATAGGGGGGGTTGCCGATCACAGCGTCGAAACCGCCCGTACGTTCAGCACCGTCCCAATCTTCCCAAACCCCGACAAATGCTACTTGCCAGTGAAAAGGAGTACTATCGGAAAGGTGCTCACGGGCCGATGTAACGATACTCTGCGATTCCACACCTCGTTCGCGCAGGGTCGATTTTTGGCCACTCGCGGCTTCCCGCTTTTGTCGCTCCAATTCCGTTTCCTGTAACTCTTCAGGCAATACAATATTTTGCTCGCCGCGCATCAAGGCGACAGGATCACCGAAGTCGCCGCGCGTGAGATGCTCGATAGCAACCTTACTGAGTTTGCTCTTGGCACCTGAATGGCGCGTACCGTTCACATAGTCGAGCATGCCAACGAGGGGGCCAATTTTCTGTTCGACATCAGCGAACAGGCGTTTGGATTCGGCGACCTGACCAATATCGGCGTCACTTAGCCGTTCGATCAAACGCATGGATTCGGCTGATGCGAGTGCGCCTTGCTTCGCCTCGTTCATCAGAAGCGGGCTGCCCCATTCTGCAAGCTGATCCATTGCCGGGCGTATCCACTCGCCGATCAGTGAGTTGCCACATCTCAAGTGGTGATCCAGGAAGGAGAGCGGCGCTCCTACGGTAAAGGTGTGGAGCCAAAGCGATACCTTAGCTAATTCGACGGCCATCGGGTTGCGGTCCACACCGAAAACGCAGCGCTTCAGGACGGCTCGCCGGACGATATGACGATCATCAAGCTGGTCCTCGACATAAGGCCACCTGTTCTCCACGGCATGTTCCAGGATAGCATCGCGCGTATCCGCGATAGTGCGTGACAACGGAGATCGGTAAGGTTCCTCGCTCCAGTCGACTGTCGACTCCGCCTCAGCAATTGCTGCCAAGACGCGATCTGCAAGCCAGTCGACCAGACTAACAAGAAAATGCCCAGAGCCCATCGCTGGGTCGCAGACTTTAAGGCGAAGCAGAGCCTGGGCCGGATCAAGCTTTTTGAGTTCGACGAGTCTTTCTCGCTCCGAACGCGGATCATGCGCTAGCGCTTCGCATGCCGTGCGAAAGGCCGCGAGACTTTCGTTTACAAGCGGTCCGACAGCCTTTTCGATGATGAGCATTACCAGGCTGTCTGGTGTATAGTAGCTGCCAGAAATATGCCGAGCAGCATGGTCTTCATCGACTCCGAGACCACTTTCGGTTTCGATCAGACGATAGTCGAGAATCCGCTCATAAATTGAGCCGAGGTGCTGCACCGAGAGGTCGCGGTAATTTATGTAGCGCGCTTCGCCATTCTCCATCCGGTGGGATAGGTCATAGATTAGGTCGGCGAGCACGGAGTCCGGCAAGGCAACACGTTCGAGTAGGCTATACTCGTTTCGTGCAAAGAGACCCCCATTGTACGGCGGTATACCAAGTTCATTATCGCCTTCTGCAATGGCCCGGAAAATTGTGTTGAGCCGAGGCCAGTATGTCGCTTGCTTGGACGAAAAGAACTCGTTCTTTTCTTTCTTTTCCGCAATATCGAGACGCATTGTCGTCAAAGAGTAGGATTTGTAGGGTTCCTTAGCGTCCGGAAGCAAATCCCGGTCTTCAGCGAATACAACGAAGAGAAGCCGGTACAACAAGATCAGGGCCGCAGCCTGGACCTCTTGAAGGTAAGAGTCCGATGCTGGCTTGGGTCGATCCAGGTCGTGCTCAGCGAGTTGCGAAACAAGCCGAGGAAACATGATTTCAAAAACGAGATCCGAAAGCTCGTCGGTGACGGCCTCTTCCCAAACCTTTCCTGTTTCCCGGGCAATCTCATGCAGGGTCGGCTTGCCCTGTTCGGCAAGAAAGGCTTGCTTCCCGAAGAAGAGGTAGAAGAGCCTGAGTGTTCTTTCTGCATCGAGCCGCGGATCTGAGTTATCGAAGAGGTCCAGCGGGTGCCCCTGCAATCCAAGTGCCTTGGCGACGTTGATCTCCAGATATTCTTCAGAAA
>Ga0207417_1000640_pt1 | contig 11507 bp, 11 predicted proteins | sample MalvirmetagMSP82_FD_184225 | JGI IMG/M metagenome (GOLD analysis project Ga0207417, IMG submission 184225) | Marine viral communities from the Deep Pacific Ocean - MSP-82 (SPAdes) | ecosystem: Environmental > Aquatic > Marine > Oceanic | place: Pacific Ocean | collected 2011-04-19
CACGTCGCGCAGGATGGTCCAGCCCTGCAGATATTCCAGGTCTGACTGGAGCCGCGCCGAAAGGTCGCCTTCGCAGTCGGTGGCACCGCGATGGCCCCTGATCTGGGCCAGCCCGGTAATGCCCGGACGCAGCGAATGCCGCTGCCAGTAGCGCCTGTCGACCTGCCAGAACATCTTCTTGCCCGCGCGTGATCCCAGCGCATGAGGGCGCGGGCCGACCATGCTCATCTCGCCCTTCAGGACATTGAACAGCTGCGGCAGTTCATCAAGGCTGGTCTTGCGGATCAGGCGGCCGACCCGCGTGACCCGGTCGTCATCGCGCGCCGCCGAGCGCTCGCCATCGGCATCGGTTCCGGCAACGCTCATCGAACGAAACTTGTAGATCATGAAGAAGCGATTGCCGCGGCCCATCCGGCGCTGCCGGAACAGGATCGGTCCGCCATCCTCGAGGGCGATGGCGATCGAAATCATGAAGAAGACAGGCGCCAGCGCAAGGATCGCCAGTCCCGATAGCGCTATGTCGAACAGCCGCTTGGCAACCCGCGCGCGCATGCCCAGCGGGCCAAGCGAGACGAGGAAGGTCGTGAGGTCGGCGTTTTCACGCCGCACCAGGCCGACGGCGCCGATCTCGCGCGCATAGGCGCTCACGATCTCGCCGCGCACGCCCGAACCTTTGAGCACTTCGGCCCAGCTGGCCCGGTCCTCGTCGCGGCACGAGACGATGATCTCGTCCATGTTGCGCAGGTAATGGGCCAACCGGTCGAGAGCGTCGGGATTGTCCATCGTCGGCAGCAGGCCATGATAGGCGGCATCGACCCGATACACATGTTGCAGGCCCAATTGCGGCCCGCCCGCCTCGATCACCAGGCAATTGCGCGCCGAGGGCCCCCAAAGCCGGTGAATCCAGTTTTGCGCGACCATGCGCGAGGCAAGGATCAATGCACCTGTTCCGATCAGGCCAATGGCGAAGACGACGCGCGAGAAATCCTCGTTCATCCTGGCAAAGAAGGCGAAGAAATTGAGCAGCACGGCGGAGATCAGCAAGGCGCTGCCTGCGCGCGAGGCGCCTGTCTTCCAGCTGGTCAGCGATGCGAGCGAATAAGTGCCGTTATGCAATGCGATAGTGAGATAGAGCGGGACCATCAGCGCCGCCGACAGCATCACCCCGGGCATCCTCAAATCGCCAAGGTACAACTCCTTCGCCAGCGCAAATACGCCCACCAGAATCGCAACGTCGAATAATGACAATGACAGGTAGAAGCGCAGGCGCTTGTGCTCGAGCGAAGAAGCCAGGCCATTTTCGGGCAGGCGCGGAAGGCCTGTCACCGGGAGGTTTTCCAGCCCCAGAATAGCTTCGGACGCGATTTCCCGGGGATTGGATGCGCGACCGCTATCCAGCTCGACGGCCGGAAAGTCTTCACGGGCGTAATTGCGTCCGTCCAAAGGGCCTGCTCGCGATTAAGGCTCCGAAAAGCATGGAATAAGGTATTTGCCCCTATTCAATGATGCGGTGCAGCACAGCTTACAATCGCCGTTAGGCGAAGCGCGCCAGGATCGTGACGAATTGCGCGAACTATGCTTAATTGCGCCGCGTGGAAGCGAAGCGGGCAATCTCCGCAAGCCCTTGCGCAAGCAGCAATTCTGCCATAGCGCTGTTTGCCAGCAGGGCGCGGTGAAGCTCGGCCAGGCGCGAGGACAAACGCTCGAGTCGACGCCCGCTCCAGCGCCGTGCCTGCTCGGCCACCTCGCGCTTGTCGCGCCAGAAAATGCCCTGCATCCGCAGATCGGCATTCGACAGGCCGCCAATATCGGTGCCCGGCCCGTGGCGCCCGGTCAGGCCGGCAAGCTGCCCGGCCCGGCGTTCGAGCGCCAGCACCACGCCCACCGGATTGAGCGACATTTCGCGCAAACGCGCCAGTTCGCCCGGAAGCTTGCGCGTCTGGCCCGACAGCACTGCGTCAACGAGCGGCGCAAAGCCGTCTTCCTCGCTCACCGCGCCCACAGCCGCCAGTGCCTCCGCATCCGCGAGTCTGGGAGTCTGCGGCGAGGCATCGCAGTAAAGCGCAAGCTTTTCGATCTCGGACTTCGCCAGCCGAACGTCCAGCCTGGCAGCGCGGGCAATGCTCTCGGCGAGCTCGCCACCCAGTCGCAGGCCTGAAGCATCGGCCATCGCTCTTACCTCGGCCGTTACCGAGGACAAGTCGGGAGGGTGGAACATGCCGACAATCGCATTATCATGCTTTTCCAGCAACTTGGCCGTGCGTGACTTGTCGGTGGCCGCGCTGGCAACGATCACCACCGGGCATGCGCCGTCGGTCTGGCCGATATCGGCCATGTCGAGGAAGGTTTTTACCGCATCGTGCGCTTCGTCGCCCGAAGCGCGCACAAGGATGTGCCGCGCGCCGCCGAACAGGGATGTCGAGCGCGCCTCATCCACCAGGCGCACCGGATCGGACCTGAGATCGGAACCGGCGATCTCCTCGCGTGTCCCCGGGTCTGGCAAGGCGGCGATGGCCTTTTCTGCGGCCGACCACGCCCCCGCCTCATCAGGGCCGCACAGGAACAGGATCGACCACTGGCCTGCCGCCTTCGCGGCCACACGGGCAAAGTCGCGCTGTGTCGCCTTCACCGATTTTCGCTGAACGTGAGCGCGAGCCGCCGCACGATCCGGTCGGCAACATCGTCCACCAGGTTTTCGAGCGCGCGCTGCTCGGCGGAGATGGTCGCATATTCCGACCCCACCACGTCGATGCCCGCATCCGAACCCGCCGTGGCATCGAGCAGCACTTCGTTGCTGGCAAGATCGACGAGTTGATAGCGCGCGCGCAGGGTCCGCCGCTCTCGCCCGATCGTATCGTCGGTGAGCAGGCCCAGCCCTTCGAGCTGGTCGTCGAGAACCACGTCAAGCCGGTATTGGGGCGTTGCACTGGTCCCGCTCTGGCCAAGGCGGTCGAGCAGCGCATTGCGGACCAGCCAGCCCTCGCCGCCCTCGATTGCGGGCACCTGGATCGCAGCAAAGGCTTGCGCGGTCGCGCCGCCTGCCCCGCCCGCATAGACGGGGCGAAGGCCGCAACCCGCCAAAGCCCCCGAAAGCGCCAGAGCGGCACCGACAAGCAGCAGACGAGAGGCGAGCAGGCGCCTCATGTCACGATATTCACCAGCCGGTCCGGCACCACGATCACCTTACGAATTTCTGCCCCGTCGAGCGAACGCTGGACCTTCTCGCTGGCCAGTGCAAGCGCCTCCAGCGCCTCTTTCGAGGCCCCCTTGGGGGCGCTCAGCGTATCGCGCAGCTTGCCCCTGTGCTGCACGGCGATGGTGACCTCGTCCTCGACCAGCAGCGCCGGGTCGACCTTGGGCCATGCGGTCTGCGCCACCAGCCCCTCTTGCCCGAGCGCCTCCCAGCCCTCTTCGGCAAGGTGCGGCATCATTGGCGAGACCAGCAGCAGGATCGCGCGGATCGCCGCATTGCGATCCGCCGAGGGCGGGGCCTTTTCTGCCGCGCTGGTCAGCTCGTAAATCCGCGCCACGGCCTTGTTGAAGGCCAGCGCCTCGATATCAGAAGCAACTGCAGCAATCGCCTGGTGGGTCTTGCGCGCCAGCGGCTTGTCCTCGCCGCTCGCCTGCGGGTCGACCTCGCCGAACAGGCGCCACAGCCGCTGGACGAAGCGCGCGCAGCCCTCGATCCCGGCTTCCGACCACGGCAGATCGCGTTCGGGCGGGCTGTCCGACAGCATGAACCAGCGCAAGGCATCGGCACCATATTCGGCTATGATGTGCTGGGGGTCGACGACGTTCTTCTTGGACTTCGACATCTTCTCGATGCGGCCAACCGTCACTGGCTGGCCGTTCTCGACATGCACGAAATCGTCGCCGTCCTTCCTGATTTCTCCCGGCGAAAGCCAGCTGCCGTCGCCCGCCTTGTAAGTCTCATGCGTCACCATGCCTTGCGTGAACAGGCTGGCGAAGGGCTCTTTCACATCGATAAGGCCCACATGGGCCAGCGCCCGCGTCCAGAACCGCGCATAGAGCAGATGCAGGATCGCATGCTCGATCCCGCCGATATACTGGCCCACGGGCATCCACGCGGCGACTTCGGCCGCATCGAAGGGCTTGTCCGCCGGCTGGCTGGCGAAACGCAGGAAATACCACGAGGAATTGACGAAGGTGTCGAGCGTGTCGGTCTCGCGCACCGCCGCCGCGCCGCATTTCGGACAGTCGACATGCTTCCATGTCGGATGGCGGACCAGCGGATTGCCCGGCACCGAAAAATCGACATGTGGATCGTCGGATGCGGGCAGGGTAACGGGCAACTGGTCCCTGGGCACCGGCACAACGCCGCAGGTTTCGCAATGGATGAAGGGGATGGGCGTACCCCAGTAACGCTGGCGCGAGACGCCCCAGTCGCGCAGCCGCCAGACCGTCTTGCCTTCGCCCGAACCAGCAGCCTCGACCCGAGAAATCACCTCGGCCTTGGCCGCATCCACGTTCAACCCGTCGAGGAAACCGGAATTGACGCAAATCCCGTCGCCCGCCTCCGCCTCGGTCAGGGGCGCATCGGCATCGTTGGCACTGGCGGCGATGACCCGGAAGATCGGCAGACCGTATTTGCTGGCAAAATCAAAGTCGCGCTGATCGTGGCCGGGCACCGCCATGATCGCCCCGGTTCCATACTCCATCAGCACGAAATTGGCGATGTAGACGGGCAGGTCGGCGCCCGTGAACGGGTGCTTCGCGGTGATGCGGGTATCGAAGCCCAGCTTCTCCGCCGTCTCCAGCTCGGCCGCCGTGGTCCCGCCCTGTTTGCACAGGTCGATAAAGGCGCGCGCCTCTTCGCTCCCTTCGGCCACGGTTTGCGCCACCGGATGATCGGCGGCCACCGCCACGAAGGTGGCCCCGAATATCGTGTCGGGGCGGGTCGTATAAACGGGCAGCTTGTCGCCGTTCGAAAGATCGAAGGCAAACTCCAGTCCCGTCGACTTGCCGATCCAGTTTTCCTGCATCAGCCGCACCTTTTGCGGCCAGTCCTGCAGCCCATTCAGCCCTTCGAGCAGTTCCTCGGCAAAATGGGTGATCTTGAGGAACCACTGGTCCAGCTTGCGCTTCTCCACCAGCGCGCCCGAGCGCCAGCCGCGTCCGTCGATCACCTGCTCGTTAGCGAGCACGGTCTGGTCGACCGGGTCCCAATTGACCGCGCTCTGACGTCGATAGACCAGCCCCGCCTCGTAAAGGGCGATGAACAACGCCTGTTCCTGCCCGTAATAGGCCGGGTCGCAGGTCGCCAGTTCACGGCTCCAGTCGAGCGCGAAGCCCAGCTGTTTGAGCTGACCCTTCATCGTCTCGATATTGGCCCAGGTCCATTCGCCCGGATGCACGCCTTTTTCCATCGCCGCGTTTTCCGCCGGCATGCCAAAGGCGTCCCAGCCCATCGGGTGGAGCACTTCGTGGCCCGTCATCCGGCGATAGCGCGCGATGACATCGCCCATAGTGTAATTGCGGACATGGCCGATATGGATGCGCCCGCTGGGATAGGGGAACATCTCCAGCACATAGCTCTTGGGCTTGTCGCTGCCGGAATCGGCGATGAAGCAGGCGGCGTCTTCCCAGGCGCGCTGCCAGCGTGCGTCGGCCTGCCCCGGTTCGAAACGCGCGTCGAACCGGGTTTCGAAACCTGTCTCGCTCATGGAAGTTGCCCCGTTCGGTCGATCAGCCGATCGCAGAGCGGCGGATGTCGCGCGCCTTGGTGAGGATGATATCCTCCAGCCGCTGCACGGTTGCGGCCTGAACCCCGGCGGGCATCCAGGTGCCGCCCTGCAGTACTTCGCGGCTGGCCGAAACGCGCAGGGCATCGGCGCGCAAATCCTGGTCGAGGATCGTCACCGAAACCTTCACCCGTTCGTTCGGCTGGTCGGGATTGGCGTACCAATCGGTCACGATCACCCCGCCCGCGCTATCGGTCTGGGCGATAGGCATGAAGGAAAGCGTCTCCAGGCTGGCCCGCCAGAGATAGGAATTGACCCCGATCGTGGTGATTTTCGAGGCGGCAATATCCGCCTTCGGACGGTCGCCGCCGCCGCAACCGGCAAGTGCAATGGCCCCTGCGCCAAGCAGAGCGAGAGAATTCAGGGAACGGGGGTAACGGCTCATCATCTGTCCTGCATCTTTCGTGACCGATCTCACCTGGACGGGCACCAGCCCAAGTGGTCTTGCCAGCCTCTATAGGCCCTGCTGGCTTGGCGGCAAGCCGCGCCTGCCCGTCAGGCCCGCCCGAAACCGACCCGCAAGGCCGGGCCGAGTGCGTTAAAAAGCGGCCCCCGACGCTGAATCGTCGCTGAATATCGTGCCGCCAGCCGCAATCGCCCGTCACGATTCTGTGGAAAGCGGGCAACAGTTTGAAAAAACGGCGCAGGCGATCGATTTACGACTCGCTATCAGCCCGGCTTCTGGCCTAGGTTCTCCGTGTGGTTTAGACGAATCGTGGCAGTTTCCCCTGGATGCTGCCGATGCGTTAGGGCCAGGTTCAGGCGCCACATGCTCTGGTAAGATCCGGATCATGTGGTTGGGGCAACATGATCGGGGCAAGAGGTGCGAATTGTGAGCACGAAGTCAAACCCAATGGACAAGCGTCGGTTTACCGCGCTGTTCGGCGGTGCGGCTCTGATGCTCGGCATCCCAAGTTCAGTCCTTGCGATCGGCATGCTCGATAGTGACGATGCGCTCGCCTCCGTGCAGAAGTTTGCTTCCTTCACGCCCGCCGACGCCGATCCGCAGCTGGCTCAGCTCGTTGCCGAGCGGGGCGGCGGTACGGCCAGGCTGATGCGCTTCACCCCGGCCGGTCGCGCTGCCGGTAGTGAGCGCGCGGTTACTGTCGCGGTGCGGATTGACAGTGATACGGCGCAGGCAATCTCGGTCCGTTCGGCAGTCGATGGCGCGAAAGACAATATTGCCGGTCGCTTTGACCCGCGCATCGCGCCCACCCGTTACAATCTGGGTCTTGCGCGCGGCTATAACAGCTTCTCGCAGCTGGGGGCCCGGGTCCCGTCCGTGCCGGAGACTCGCACGGCATCGGCGCCCGCCGCTGTGTCGACCGAATTGCTGCGGGCCGAGATGCCTGATCTTGCCGATTTCGTCCCCCGTGACGCATCGAGCGAGGAGAAGAGCCGGTTCGCAGCGCGGGTCGAGATGGACGACAGTGCCCAGAGCAAGATCGCCTCGCGGCTTCCGGGTGATCGCTCGGTCGATGTTGCGGGCAGTTTCCGGGTGTTGCGCAACCTCGATGTAACCGCGGGCCTTCGCTACGAAGAGTCGCGCGAACGGCTTTCGGCGCTCCCCGATATCGAGGCGCTGGACAATCAGGCGGTCTATGTCGGGACGCAATTCCGCTTCTGACGCCTTTTTTTGCTGAAATCCTTGCAAAGCCGCGCTTTCGCGCGGTTTTTCTTTGCGGCAATTCGGCTCGCCTGTTTATTGTCGTACCCACAAGAGGATGACGAAAAGCCTGCAGGCGGAGAGATAAGCATGGGACGTGTTGCTGTTATAACCGGGGGAACCCGCGGGATCGGTCGGGCCATCTGCGAAAGTCTGAAGGAAGAGGGCTATACCGTCGTTGCCAATTATGGCGGCAATGAAGAAAAAGCGAAGGCCTTCACTGCCGAGACGGGCATTGCCACCTACAAATTCGATGTCGGCGATCATGAGGCGACACTGGAAGGTTGCGCGAAGATCGAGGCGGAAGTCGGCCCGATCGATGTCGTCGTCAACAATGCGGGCATCACCCGCGATGGCACATTGGCCAGGATGTCGTTCGACGACTGGAACGACGTCATCCGGATCAATCTTGGCGGTTGTTTCAACATGGCGAAGGCCTGCTTTCCCGGAATGCGCAGTCGCGGCTGGGGCCGGATCATCAATATTGGCTCGGTCAACGGTCAGGCCGGACAATATGGTCAGGTCAATTATGCTGCCGCCAAGAGCGGCATTCACGGCTTCACCAAGGCTCTTGCACAGGAAGGCGCGCGCTTTGGTATAACCGTAAACGCCATCGCCCCCGGCTATATCGACACCGACATGGTCGCTGCCGTGCCGGAGAATGTGCTGGAGAAGATCATCGCCGGCATTCCGGTCGGCCGATTGGGCCATGCCGGGGAAATCGCCCGCGGGGTGAGCTTCCTTGCCAGTGAGGACGGCGCCTTCGTCACCGGATCGACGCTGTCGATCAATGGTGGCCAACACATGTATTGAACGAGAGATGTTAGACCGACGGCATGCGTGACATTTATCATCCGCCGGTCAAGCACTCGGTCGAGATTGCCGGCCACAAGACGTCAGTCAGCCTCGAGCCGTTGTTCTGGGAAGCGTTGCGCCATGCCGCACAGGATGAAGGTATTCCCATCAACGCGTTGATTGCGCGCATCGATTCCCAGCGCATCAAGGCAGCGCACCCGCCCGGCCTCGCCAGCGCGCTCAGGCTCTGGCTGGTCGGGCGGCTCGCCATGTCCGCCGCAGCGGATAGCCGTCAATAATTTGCCGGCGGGTCGCTCGCGGGAAAGCTCTCGTCGCTTTCCTCGTCGGTCTTGGTCCATGCGCGCCCGGGCGGGTCGGCCATCGCTGCGGGGCCAGCATCGCGAACCTGGGCGAAATTCTCGCCCCCGGCCTGCCCATCTGCAAAAGCCTCGTTCTGCTTGCCCTTTTTCTTGTCGTAATATCGGTATCCTAGAAATCCCATTGCACCCAGTGCCGCGAGTTTTAGCAAAGCCATCTTTCGCTCCTTTTCCTTGTCCACCTAACGGTTAGGGCCGAAAAAGGTTCACATTGATTGTCAGTTGACCGCCTCGCAGCAGGGCTTCATTGCACTGCATCATGACCAAGCGAAAAGCGATCCGCAAAGCCGTCTTCCCCGTCGCCGGACTCGGCACGAGGTTCCTCCCCGCCACCAAGGCAATCCCGAAGGAATTGCTGCCGATCGTCGACCGGCCACTGATCCAGTACGCGGTGGACGAAGCGCGCGAAGCGGGGATCGAACAGATGATCTTCGTCACCGGGCGCGGCAAGACCGCCATCGTCGAACATTTCGACATCGCCTTCGAACTGGAGTCGACCATGATCGAGCGCGGAAAGTCGCTCGAGGTGCTCGAACCCACCCGCGCCACGCCCGGCGATATCATCACCGTGCGCCAACAGGTGCCGATGGGCCTGGGGCATGCAATCTGGTGCGCGCGCGCCATTGTCGGTGACGAACCCTTCGCCATCATGCTGCCTGACGAGCTGATGGTCGGCGAGCCGGGCTGTATGAAGCAGATGGTGGACGCCTACGAAGAGGTTGGCGGCAATCTGATCTCCGTGCTTGAAGTCCCCCATGACGAAGTGTCCGCCTATGGCGTGATCACCCCGGGCAGGGAAAGCGGCGCACTTACCGAAGTGAAGGGTCTGGTCGAAAAGCCGTCGGTGGAGGATGCACCGTCGAACAAGATCGTCTCGGGCCGCTACATCCTCCAGCCCGAAGTCATGCGCACGCTCGAGAACCAGGGCAAGGGTGCTGGCGGCGAGATCCAGCTGACCGACGCGATGGCGCGGATGATCGGTGACCAGGCGTTCCACGCGGTCACCTTTGCCGGGCGACGCTTCGATTGCGGCAGCAAGACCGGCTTCATAGAGGCGACGCTGGCATTGGCGCTCGAACGTGAGGACCTCGGCGCCGAAGTGCGCGCGATTGCCGAGCGCCTGCTGGCGAAATAGGCGCGAGACCTCAGCCGCAGGTGCGCCGTTCCGCGCTTACCTTTAAATCCGAAATTGTAATTGTGGCTGGGCAATAATCCCTGCCCGGCGGAGTATGCAGGCTTATGCCTGCGTCTGGACCTTATTCAGGTCCGCCGCGGCCGCCTTCGCCCTGGGCGAGGTCTTCATAATGCGCGACCATGTAGGGGATCGGGTTAACCGGCTCACCATCAACGCGCACTTCGTAGTGAAGGTGCGGTCCGGTCGAACGCCCCGTGCTGCCGACATAGCCGATCAGTTCGCCCTTGGTGACCATGTCGCCGGCCGCAACAATGTAGGACGAAAGGTGGCCGTAACGCGTTTCCAGCTCGCCACCATGTTCGATCTGAACGTAGTTTCCATAAGAACCGAAATATTTTGCAACACCCACCATGCCATCGGCAGTGGCATAGACCGGCGTACCGCGCGCTGCGGCCAGGTCCACGCCATTATGCCGCTTGCGCTGGCGCAGGATCGGGTGATTGCGCATGCCATATTCGCTGGTCATCTTCATCGCCTCGACCGGCATGCGCGACGGAATTGCGACATTTGCACGCGGGGCGGCAAGGATGTTGCCACTCTTGTCGACACGACCGCCCTGTTCGAGCGCTTCCCAGCTGGCGAACAGTTCGCGGAACTCGTCGCTGCCGGTCGTACGAGCATCATCGATCTTGCCGGGCGCCACGGCCTCGAGCGCGATCACGCCTTCCATCTGCGTGCCGACAGCCGTTTCCTTGGCCTGAGCAGGTGCGTTGCCGAGGATAGCGCCTGCCGCAGCGAGGCAGAGGAGATGCTTTGTTGCCATTACGATCCCTTTTCCCGGTCTGGCCCTTGCCATTTTTTACCGGTTGTTCGTCAATTAGCCCCTTTTTCGCGACCCACTCGCGCTTCCCGTCGGGCTCAAAAAAACTGCCGCTATGGTCTGTGGCGGAACCAATAACCCAGCGGCGAATTTGGAAACTACGGCGGGAAAAGTTAATCAGGCAAGCACGGCGTAGTATTCGCGCGGCAAACCGGCTGACTCGCGGGCTGAGTCGTTGAACGGTGGCTTAAGGCGACCCCTGAAGTGCAGGTTTACGAGTCTTTTCCATGCATTTGCGGGGATTTCCCGCCTTGCAGCGCAGATTCGCGCGAAATGCCTTGACCCTGCGGCGACGTGGCCGATTTCGTCGTCAAGGATCCGGGCGAGAATTCCGGCGCCATTTTTGTCGCCCTGCGCACGCACCCGCTCCATGATTGCGGGCGTCACGTCGAGGCCGCGCGCTTCCAGCACCATCGGCACCACGGCGAGCCGTGCCGCCACGTCTCCGCCCGTATCCATTGCCGCCTGCCACAGACCGTCATGCGCGGGCAGATCACCATAGGCGGCGCCGAACGTGGCGAGCTTGCGGTCCAGCAAGGCGAAATGCATGGCCTCATCGGCGGCCACGGCGAGGAAGTCAGTGGTGAAGTCGCGGTCCATTTGGCCCCCGAAGCGCCCCACCATGTCGAGCGCGAGGTCGATAGCGACAAATTCGATATGGGCCAGGGCATGCCACAGCGCGATACGTCCGGCGTCGGAACCGTCGCGCTTGCGCCGTGGCATTTGCGACGGCGGGAGCAGTTCCAGCCGTTCGGGCCAGGAAGGGGGACTGTCAGGAATTCCGTGTGTGGGCGGGCGGTTGAACATTACGCCGCCATGGCTTTGATGAAGCGCTCACCGAAAATTACGGCGAACTGGGCCTTTGCCATGGTCCACTCACGCGGCGGCATTT
>Ga0207417_1000643_pt1 | contig 11475 bp, 10 predicted proteins | sample MalvirmetagMSP82_FD_184225 | JGI IMG/M metagenome (GOLD analysis project Ga0207417, IMG submission 184225) | Marine viral communities from the Deep Pacific Ocean - MSP-82 (SPAdes) | ecosystem: Environmental > Aquatic > Marine > Oceanic | place: Pacific Ocean | collected 2011-04-19
GCGCATTGAATAGTTTGTGAACTGGTCAAAATGAGTCAGCACATATAATGTCCCGCAAATCACCGGGATGAAGACAAATATTGCCAGGAAACAATACAGACGGTTTCTGTCTTTATCTCCCTGAAAGCTGAATCTGAAGGCAAACAGTTCAATGGCAAAAACATAAAGCGGAATAAGGGCGCCATTCTCTTTTGAAAAAATTGACAAAAGCACGGCACTGGGAAACAGCAGGTATGACAAAACAAAATATTTAGTGTTGCCGGAACTGATATTCTCCCTGGCCACCACATAAGTCAGTAATGCCAGCAGGGTAAAAAAAGTGGAAAGCTGGGCCATGCGCTGAACTGCGTATAAAACAGTGCTCACCATCAATGGATGCAGCAGCCAGTAGGTAACTGCAAAACCGGCGACAAGCAGGACTTTTTTATCACTCAGCCTGCTGGAAAAATGTGGTAACAGCCTGATGGCCAGCCATAACAACAAGAGGCCATTAAGCAGATGCATGGCCAGATTGTGGTATTTAAATCCCCAGGCAGTCGGTCCATAGGTGATGCCGGTAAATATCAGACTGAGCATGGATACCGGGCGCCCCAGCATTCCGCTGGTGTTATGGGTCATGGCATAGAAAATTTCATCCCGGTCAAACACCTCGACAAAATTGCGGAAAATATTCGCCTGATCATCCAGGATGAAGGGGCCATCAAGGCCCTGCCAGTAAACCAGACAGGTCAGCCCGATTACGCCTAGCAGGCCAAAGCCAAACTGGATGTAGGTCTTCATCGCCATAACTTCTTACAATTTACTGTCTGCCAAATAAAAAACCAGCCTCTACTAACAGCAGAGGCTGGTTTTGATAATACAGACACCTGAAAAAATACTTTTCTTCAGGAGCTTTCTACATTAGCAGCTTGAAGGCAGATACTGAGTACCGGCATTCGCGCCACACTGCCAGGTTACACCACTACCGGAAGCAGTAGGAGCAAGCCACATAATAACTGTAGCACCCAGGTTAGTAGCATTACCTGTCACAACGATTGAAGAACCGTTCCAACCCAGGCTGGATACCATGCCCTGAGAGACATTTGATACAGTAAAGGTTGATGCAGGGATAGCGTTAGTCGGTGACAACAGAATCGCTTCTGAAATCAGGTTTTTAGCAGCACTTGCAGCCAAAGGCAGTTCTGAAGCACGGGCACGGATTGTGTAATCCTGATAAGCCGGCAGTGCAACTGCAGCCAGAATACCGATAATCGCGATAACGATCATCAATTCGATAAGGGTAAAACCCTTCTGTGCGTTCTTTTTCATGTTTTTCATCTCATATCTCCAAAAATTTAATCAATCTGAAAAGATAATCAGATCGCCACTACAGGGCTTCTCCAATATCTGGGGAATATGTTGCAAGCGACATGCCAGCTTTTGCTTATTCAGCGATAATCAGGGCCAAACCACAAGATATAGTGCCTTCCGGCTCTTTGCTGATAAAAAAGTTTGAACCAGTTCACCCTTTTTGCTGTTTATCCGGGAAGCGGAAAATTCCAATTCCGTTAAAAACAGGGCGTCATACTGACAAATTTTGTCAATTATGGCCGGGATTTGACAGCTCTAACATATTCTTAACAGCTTTCCTCTTTGATTTTTATATAGAAAAGCTGAAAACTTAAAGTAAACTGTTAAGGATGAACAGTGAAGCAGAAATCCGTGGGCTGGGGAAAAGACTGGTCAGCAGTGAGCTAATTGCCCAGCAAGAGTTACTCGAAGCCAGTAATTCAGCCCGCAAGGAAAAAATACCACTGGCCCGCTATCTGGTAAAGAACGGCCTGCTCGGCAGTGATGTGATCGCCGAAACCGCTTCAAATCACTTTGGCTTACCGCGTTTCAATCTCACGGCCATTGATCGGGTCAGTCTGTCTGAAGCCGTCCCCCTGGTGGACGAAAAGCTGATAAAAAAACACAACATCCTGCCTCTGCAAAAAAAAGGCAATCGTGTCAGCCTGGCTGTATCCGACCCTTCTGATGAGAACGCCATCAATGAAGTGAAGTTCAATCTTGGCAGCAGCATCGATCTGGTAATCGTGGAAGATGACAAATTACAGGAGCTGATCAGTGAACTGCTGGAATCCAATGTTGAAGAAAGCTCAAATTATGATGGCCTGGATAATGTCGATCTGGAAGATATTGATATTGAGGTTATTGAGGACAGTGAGGATGAAGACCCTGAAGAAGGCGTTGATGACACGCCTATCGTCAAATTCGTCAACAAGGTATTGCTGGATGCCATCAAACTCGGCGTTTCCGATATCCATATAGAACCTTATGAAAAAGTCTACCGGGTTCGTTATCGTCTCGACGGCATCCTCAAGGAAATTGCCCGCCCGCCGATCAATATTGCCAACCGTATCTGTTCTCGAGTCAAAATCATGGCCCAGCTTGATATCTCTGAACGCCGTCTGCCACAGGACGGACGTATCAAGATGAAGCTTTCACGCACCAAGGCCATTGATTTTCGGGTCAACACCCTGCCAACGCTCTGGGGTGAAAAGATTGTGCTGCGAATACTGGACCCCGGCAGTGCCATGCTGGGCATTGATGCGCTGGGTTTCGAAGAGGACCAGAAGCAGCATTTCCTGAGCGCCCTGCATCAGCACCAGGGGCTGATTCTGGTTACCGGACCCACCGGCAGCGGGAAAACTGTGTCCCTGTATACCGGCCTGAATATCCTCAATACCCATGAAAGGAATATATCAACCGCCGAAGATCCGGTCGAAATCAATCTGGAAGGCATCAACCAGGTCGCCATTAACTCCAGGGTTGGTCTGAATTTCGCCTCTGCCCTGCGTGCCTTTCTGCGTCAGGATCCCGATGTCGTCATGGTCGGCGAAATCAGGGATCTGGAAACCGCCGAAATTGCTATCAAGGCCGCTCAGACCGGACATCTGGTACTTTCAACCCTGCATACCAACAGCGCTCCGGAAACCCTGAGCCGACTGATGAATATGGGTATTCCACCATACAACCTGGGCACATCCGTAACCCTGATCATCGCCCAGCGCCTGGCAAGACGACTGTGCCAGTACTGTAAGAAACCAATTAAACTGCCGCCGAAAATCCTCCTTCAGGAAGGCTTTTCAGAAGCCCAGCTGGAAAATCTGGAAATCTACGGCGCAGTCGGTTGTGAAAAGTGTAATGAGGGTTACAAAGGCAGGGTCGGTATCTATGAAGTACTTCCCATCACTGATAGTATTTCCCGTATTATAATGGAAAGCGGCAATACCATTCAGATCGCTGATATGGCACGGCAACAGGGTTTTAACGATCTGCGCCGTTCTGCGCTGGTCAAGGTTGCGAACGGTCTGACGAGTCTTGCCGAAGCAAATCGGATAACTTAAGCTGATACACGGGTATCAGCTATATACAGGTAAAACCAGGTAAGCACTATGGCTAATCAGGCAGCTGCAAATGTAAAACAGGCAACCTACGTCTGGCAGGGCAAAGATTCCAAGGGTCGGGTCACCAAAGGTGAAATTCCGGGTGGCAGTATTGCGCTGGTCAAGGCCCAGTTGCGCAAGCAGGGCATCAATCCGACCAAGGTCAAGAAAAAGGGCAGAGATCTGTTTACCGCATCGAAGCCCAAGATCAAGCCCATGGACGTGGCCATCTTTACCAGGCAGCTCGCAACCATGATGAAAGCCGGTATTCCGCTGGTACAGTCCTTCGAAATCGTCGGTGGCGGCCTGGAAAATGCCTCCATGCGTGAAGTGGTGTTCGCCATTCGTGACGAGGTGGCATCCGGAAATAATTTTGCCGATGCCCTGAGAAAACATCCCCGCCAGTTTGATGACCTGTTCTGTAACCTGGTTGAAGCAGGTGAGCAGTCAGGTGCACTGGAAAGCATGCTGGAAAGCCTGGCAACCTACAAAGAAAAGTCCGAAGCGCTGAAGGCAAAAATCAAGAAGGCAATGAACTATCCGATTACAGTTGTGGCGGTAGCCCTTATCGTAACTGCCATCTTGCTGATCAAGGTTGTTCCTCAATTTGCTGAAACTTTCTCCAGTTTTGGTGCCGAGCTGCCCATTTTTACCCAATACGTAATGCGTATTTCTGATTTCGCCATTGCCTGGTGGCTTTATATCCTGGTCGGACTGGGTATCGGTGTATATATTTTCAAGGAAGCCAAAGTGCGCTCCAAGGCTTTTGCCGATAGCCTGGAACGATTGGCACTTAAAGCACCAATCTTTGGCGACATCGTCAAAAGTTCAGCCCTGGCCCGCTTTACCCGAACGCTTTCCACAACATTTGCCGCAGGTGTCCCTCTGGTTGATGCCCTGGACTCCGTTGCCGGTGCCACCGGTAACGTGGTCTACAAGGAAGCCAGTATGCGCATCCGTGATGATGTTACCACCGGTATTCAGTTGACTCAGGCGATCAAGTCCACAGACCGGTTTCCGATCATGGTCATTCAGATGGTGTCCATTGGTGAAGAGTCCGGTGCGCTGGATGACATGCTCGACAAATGCGCTACTTTCTATGAAGCCGAAGTGGACAATGCTGTCGATGGACTGACTGCCATGATGGAACCATTGATCATGGCTGTGCTGGGTGTGCTGGTCGGTGGTTTGATGATAGCCATGTACATGCCGATCTTCCAGATTGGTTCTGTTGTATAAGGCCGAAACCAGTTCATGCCTTTTTCTGAATTCTTTGCTACTTATCCGGTAGCATTGTATCTGTTTGCGCTGGCGCTGGGACTGATCATCGGCAGTTTTCTCAATGTCGTGATTTACCGGCTGCCATTGATGATGCAGCGTGAATGGTCTGAACAGTGTCATGATTTCCTGGAACTGGACGACAAACAGGGAATTGAGAAGTATCCGGACTTCAATCTTGCCAGACCCGGCTCACACTGTCCGCATTGCCAGCACGATATTTCTGCCCTGGAAAATATCCCGCTTGTCAGCTTTCTCATACAGGGAGGCAAATGTAAGCATTGTGGCGCAAGAATTTCTGCCCGATACCTGATTATCGAGGCCTTTACCGGGATTCTTTCAGTCCTGGTGGTATGGAGTTTCGGTTTTAGTTGGTTAAGTCTGGCTGCCTTGTTGCTGACCTGGTCGCTGATCTGCCTGAGCATGATAGATTTCGACCATCAGTTGTTGCCGGATGATATTACCCTGCCCCTGCTCTGGCTGGGATTACTGATAAACTATTTTGGACTGCTGACAACGCTGGAATCTGCATTCCTCGGTGCCGTTGGTGGTTACATGGTTCTCTGGTGCGTGTACTGGTTATTCAAGCTATTGACCGGGAAGGAAGGCATGGGCCAGGGAGACTTTAAGCTGCTGGCAACGCTTGGAGCCTGGCTCGGATGGCAGGCTTTGCCCCAGATTATTCTCTTATCCGCGCTGGTTGGCGCAGCAGTCGGTATCACCCTGATAATCGTGCAGGGACGCGATAAAAATGTACCTATTCCTTTTGGCCCCTATCTGGCCGGTGCCGGGTTTATTGCCATGCTCTGGGGTGAACAGGTAAACCAGATCTACAATGCCCTGTTGATGTAAAAATGAGCAAAATCGAGTCACTACCATTCATCATCGGCCTGACCGGCGGTATTGGTAGTGGCAAAACCCTGGTCAGTGAGCTGTTTGCCAGCCTCGGAGTTGCGGTCATTGATACCGATCAGCTAAGCCGGGATCTGGTTGCCCCTGGCACGCCTGCCCTGGTAAAGATTACTGAATATTTTGGCACGCAGGTGCTGCAGAAATCCGGCGAACTGAACAGAAAGAAACTTCGGAAACTGGTTTTTGCTGACGAGAAAAAACGTCGGTGGCTGGAAGCCCTGCTGCATCCCCTGATCAAGCAAGCTGCCATGCAGGAGCTGACAGAGTGTCAGGGCAAGTATGCTGTTCTAGTGGTCCCCCTGTTGCTGGAAAGTCGGGATTATCAATTCGTGAATCGCATTCTGGTCGTGGACTGTGAAGAGAAATTACAGGAAGAGCGCGTCATGCAGCGCGATCAATGCAGCCGGGAAACTGCGAAAAAAATTCTATCTACACAATTGCCACGTGAATTACGTCTGGCTGCCGCAGATGATATTATTGAGAACAATGACACGATAGATGACCTGCGCATTAAAGTCGAAAAGCTACATGAAAAATACCAGCAACTCAGCACCCGAAAAAATTACTGAAATTGCCTGTCCCCAATGTGGTAAATCTGTACCCTGGAAAGAAGAGCAGCGGTATCGGCCGTTTTGTTCAAAACGCTGTCAGATGATTGATTTCGGGGACTGGGCCAATGAAAGAAATACCATCCCGCTTGAAGACCCTCCGGACTGGGATGAAACACAGGACTAAACGCTGAGCAATCCTGCTCAGAACTGTTCCCTGAGACAGTCGACGATGGCTCTGTTGGCTGCCGGAAATTCGTAATCATTCAGTTCTTCCAGACTCACCCAGTTTATAGCCTGTCCTTCCATGCCCCGGGCATCTCCGGAGAAATCCAGCACCTGCCAGACATCCAGGCAGACCTGCTTGTCACCATAATCGTGATCAATCTTCAGCAGGGGTCTGAGCGCAGATATCTGCAGATTTATCTCTTCTGCCAACTCCCGTTCTAACGCCTGTTCAACACTCTCATCCGCTTCGACCTTACCGCCGGGAAATTCCCACAGACCGCCCTGATGCTTGTCTTTGGAACGGAATGCGATCAGTACCTGTTGTTGATCGTTAAAGACTATACCCACGGCAACGTGAACAGCTTTTGTCATCAGCTACGGTATTCGGCGTTGATTCTGACGTAATCGTAAGACAGGTCACAGGTCCAGGTGAAGGCGCTGGCCTGCCCTCGGCCCAGTTGAATGGAAATGGTAAATTCGGCTTTATCCATTACAGCCTGTCCCATGGCTTCAGTATATGTCGGTGAACGTCCGCCGTTTTGCACGATACAGACATCATCCAGATAAATGGCTATCTTGCTGACATCCAGTTCGTGAATTCCTGCCCGACCTACAGCCGCAAGAATTCTTCCCCAGTTCGGGTCTGATGCAAACAGTGCTGTTTTAACCAGGGGAGATTCGGCGATAGTGTATGCGATTTGCAGGCATTCATTTTCATCCTGCCCCTGACTTACTTCAACCGTAACAAATTTACTTGCCCCTTCGCCGTCCCTGATAATTGCCTGTGCCAGTTCATCATAAACTTCCTGCAATGCCTGTCCGAAAGCTTCCTGCCCGGTTTCATCCAGTTCTCCATATACCAGGCCAGACTTGCCACTTGCGGTCAACATACAACAATCATTGGTCGAGGTATCACCATCCACGGTAATTCGATTAAAGGAGCGGTTCGCTGCAGCCTGGTTGAGCTCATGCAGGGATTTACGATCAATCTGTAAATCGGTAAATATAAAACCCAGCATGGTGGCCATATTGGGTTTTATCATCCCGGCACCTTTGGAAATTCCGCTGATACTGATTTTTCTGCCTGCGATGCTGATCTGTCTTGAATAACTTTTTGGAACCGTATCGGTCGTCATGATTCCCCGAGCGGCTTCAGACCAGGACGCTTCGCTCAGATTATCTAACGCCTGGGGTAATACCTTGATTATTTTCTCAACCGGTAAAGGTTCTCCAATCACCCCGGTGGAAAATGGCAACACTGAAGTAGTATCCACACCTGCGTCCCGCCCCAGTGCAGCACAGCAACTCAGTGCGTTTTCAATGCCTGACTCTCCAGTTCCGGCGTTTGCATTGCCGGTATTAATCAGGAAATAGCGCAGCCCCTGTTGTTCGATATTTTGTTCATTATGCCTTCTGGCAATCACCACCGGCGCTGCACAAAAAGCATTTTGCGTATAGACTCCAGCCACACTTGCCCCGGCACAAATTTCAATCAGAACCACATCGACCTTACCGGGCTTCTTGATTCCCGCCGACACCGCCGACATTCTGATACCGTCTATTGGATAGATATTCTGCTTTGCCATAAATATATTCCTACATAAACGAGCACTAAAAATACAAAATCATGCAGGGAAAGTCGGTGCCTCAGTTTGGAGTAAACCTGGTCCAGTTAGTGGCTAAGGCCGCTCTTACAAATAATCGGTATGCCTGTAGGAGGGACTTTAGTCCCGAATAAGTTATTCTGCGTATTCTTCGCGGCTAAAGCCGCTCCTACAGTCCCGAATAAAAACAACCGCTCTGTTCAAACATAAAGGTTTCAATCTCGAAACAGCAAGCACAGTAGCTCTTAACCCAGTTTTCCGTGGCATTGTTTATATTTTTTCCCACTCCCACAGGGGCAAGGTTCGTTTCGCCCTACTTTCTGACCTTCCCGTACGAACGGTGTCTGTTGTTGCTCTGGCTGTGGATTTTGTGCCGGCGGCTGTTGTCGGGCAGAGTCATCCATCAGATTGGCCGATTGATGTGTCAGTGTCGTCTGCTCTTTGCTCTGTTCTTCCCGACGCTGCTTCTCAATCGCATCCAGTTCATCTTTTTGCTGAATTTTTACATGGCTAAGGAATTTGATCACTTCATACTGAATGTTATTCAGCAGTTGTTCGAAAATGGCAAAGGCTTCACGCTTGTATTCCTGCTTGGGGTTTTTGCCTGCATAACCGCGCAAACCAATCCCCTGGCGCAGACTGTCCATCTGTGACAGATGCTCCTTCCACAGGGTATCGAGGATATTAAGCGTAATCTGTTTTTCAAACACCTTCATGTTTGGACCGACTTCCTCACGTTTGGCGTCATAGGATTCAGAAATCTTTTCTGTAATCCTCTCTCGCAGGGATTCTTCATACAGGTTTTTATCTTCATCCAGCCACTGCTGAACTGGCAGGCTTTCATTGAATTCCACCTGTAGCGCTTTTTCGAGTCCGGATATATCCCATTGCTCCTCAACACTTTGTGGCGGGATATAACTGTTGATAACATCATTGACTGCGGTTTCACGCATATCATCAATAACTTCGGAAATGTCCTCTTCTTCCATTAATTCGTTGCGGCGCTGGTAAATAATCTGTCGCTGGTCATTAGCCACATCATCGTATTCCAGCAGCTGCTTGCGAATATCAAAGTTACGTCCTTCAACTTTGCGCTGGGCTTTTTCGATGGAATTGGTAACCATACGGTGTTCAATTGCTTCGCCGTGCTCCATTCCCAGTTTGCGCATGATATTGGTCACCCGCTCGGAAGCGAAAATACGCATCAGGTTGTCATCCAGGGACAGGTAAAATCTTGAGAAGCCCGGGTCTCCCTGACGGCCGGCCCGGCCGCGCAGCTGGTTGTCAATACGCCGGGATTCATGGCGTTCGGTACCGATAATATGCAGGCCACCGGCATCAATTACCTGCTGATGTCTTTGTTTCCATTCTTCCCTGATCTTGCGGATTTGTTCCTCGCTGGGATTTTCCAGGGCATTTATTTCTGCTTCCCAGTTACCGCCAAGGACAATATCCGTACCACGACCGGCCATATTGGTGGCAATGGTCACGATACCCGGACGTCCTGCCTGGGCAATAATTTCAGCTTCCTGAGCGTGATATTTTGCATTCAGAACGGCATGTTCAATTTTTTCCTTTTTCAGAAATTTGGAAAGTATTTCAGAGGTATCAATACTCGCTGTACCAACCAGAATTGGCGCCCCTTTTTCCCGGAAAGTTTTGATATCCTCAACAATCGCTTTGAACTTTTCTTCCATACTAAGGAAAATCAGGTCATTGGCATCCTCACGTATCATCGGCATGTTGGTAGGAATAACGACAACATCGAGGCCATAGATCTGATGAAACTCAAAGGCTTCGGTATCAGCCGTACCGGTCATACCGGACAGTTTTTCATATAGCCGGAAATAGTTCTGGAAAGTGGTCGACGCCAGGGTCTGGCTCTCATTCTGAATCGGCACCCCCTCTTTGGCTTCGATAGCCTGGTGCAAGCCTTCCGACAGACGCCGGCCTGGCATGGTTCTGCCGGTATGCTCATCAACCAGTACAATCTGGTTTTCCTGAACGATGTACTCAACTTCACGATGAAACAGGTAATGCGCGCGCAAAGCGGATTGTACCTGGTGCAGTAAAGTCAGATTGGTAGCTGCATAAAGATCTTCACCTTCTTCAAGCAGGCCACGGCTGAGCAGCAGTTTTTCAATTTTTTCATGACCCGAATCAGTCAGTTCAACCTGCCGGGCTTTCTCATCGACGATAAAATCACCATCGATTTCATCCTCTCCCTCAACACGGCGTTGAATCTGGGACTTTTCTTCGCCTTTTTCACCTTTTTGCAGGCTTGGTATCAGGGCATTGATTGCCTGGTAGCGTTTGCCGCTGTCCTTGACAGCACCGGAGATAATCAGGGGAGTACGGGCTTCATCGATGAGGATCGAGTCAACCTCATCGACAATGGCGAAATACAGTTCCCGCTGAAAACGGTCTTCCAGCCGAAATGCCATGTTGTCCCGCAGGTAATCAAAACCAAATTCATTATTGGTGCCGTAGGTAATGTCTGCCTTATAGGCTGCCCGTTTGCTTTCGCCATCCTGACCTGGCACCACGACGCCGACACTCATCCCCAGAAACTCATACAAAGGGCCCATCCAGGCGGCATCACGCGATGCCAGGTATTCATTTACAGTGATCAGATGCACCCCGCGGCCGGTCAGGGCATTAAGATATGCCGGCAGCGTAGCCACCAGGGTTTTACCTTCACCGGTACGCATTTCTGCAATTTTCGACTGATGCAGGACCATGCCGCCAATCAACTGCACATCAAAGTGACGCATCTGCAGGGTTCTGACACTGGCCTCACGGACCACAGCAAAGGCTTCCGGCAGTAACTGGTCCAGACTTTCTCCATCACTGATACGCTGCTTGAATTCCACAGTTTTTGCCTGCAACTCAGCATCAGCAAGGGCCTGCATTCCCTCTTCCAGCGCATTTATTTGTGTCACGACTTTACTCAGTCGTTTGATTTCACGTTGGTTTTTACTTCCAAAAATTTTTGCCAGCATAATGACTTATTTTCCACTTACTTTACTGATACATACGTCGGTCCTTGAGGACCATGAAAGCTTACAACACAGGTCGGCAAACGGTACTTATTTTAGTCCGTTTGACAGAGGCGGGAATAATCAGGGATTGGTGCGATGAATATAAGAGGCGGGATCAATGACCCGGCCATTCTTATGAATCTCGAAATGAACGTGCGGGCCTGTTGAACGGCCTGAATTGCCAGACAATGCGACTACCTGGCCTTTTTTAATGATATCGCCGGAATTGACCAGGATATCCTGATTATGGGCATACAGGGATTCATAACCGTTGCCATGATTTACCTGTACCAGTTGACCATAACCGTAGCGCTCACCGGCGAAGGTCACAACGCCGGAGGCAACTGAAATTACCTCAACGCCAGTGGAACCGGTTGCGAAATCAATGCCGCCATGCATGGCCAGTTCCCCGGAAAAGGGGTCGATGCGTCGGCCA
>Ga0207417_1000654_pt1 | contig 11353 bp, 6 predicted proteins | sample MalvirmetagMSP82_FD_184225 | JGI IMG/M metagenome (GOLD analysis project Ga0207417, IMG submission 184225) | Marine viral communities from the Deep Pacific Ocean - MSP-82 (SPAdes) | ecosystem: Environmental > Aquatic > Marine > Oceanic | place: Pacific Ocean | collected 2011-04-19
GTCGTTTACAGTGATTGTGCTCATGGTGTATCTCCTCGGGTGTCTGTTTGGTTGGGAGTCGCTGTTTGCTGCTCCTTGCCATAGGCATTGCAGAAACGATGCCAACTTTGCAGATGTCGCCAAGAAAAATCATAAGTCATTGATTTTAAACATAAATAAAATCGGATGGGGGCCGACCCCACCTCTTCAGGAGACCGAGCGCCTAAACTCCTGTTACAAAAAAACCAACACTTGATAGCTATGTTCCGGAAAAAACAACTTTTCTGCGAGCCAGCCCACGCCAGGTCACTGACTGAGCGACTCGCGCAGACATCATTCAATCCTTGCTGCCTTCCAGGTTTGCCTTCAAATCCGCAGACGGCCGGTGAGTGGCCGCTTTGCCCTTGCTTGCCTGGCGGCTGCCGTAGCGCACGTACGCCTCGAACTTGCTGGGCTCTTCGTCATGACAATAAAGACAAAGCAGCTCCCAGTTGCTGCCGTCACTCGGGTTATTATCGTGATTGGGGTCGACGTGGTGCACGGTGCCCCCGCACGGCACCTGCTGCCGGGTCACCATCGGCTCACCCGTCCTCGCGCCGCGCCGCGGCGCTGTTGTCGCGCACGGCCTTGAACTCGGAAGCGGGGCGCCATTCCGGCCAGCGGCGCGAGTTGCCGAGATCCTCCACCATCCGGAGAAACAGCTCGATATCCTGCACCGCCCCACTCAGGTCCCAGTCGGGCGACCAGGCATCACAGGGCTTGTGATAGCAGTTGCCGACATAGTCGGCAATCCACTGATTGCCCGCAGCACGACCGCCCTCCACCAGGTCGGCGCCACCGGCAATGCCCATCAGCAGGAGCACAGGCACACCGGCGCGCGCCAGGGAAAAATGGTCGGCGCGGTAGAACAGGCCATTCTCAGGGAGGTTCTCGGGCGTCACGTAACGCCCCTGCGCTGCGGCAGCCCGCGCCAGATCGTCCTCCAGACTGCTCTGCCCCTCACCGACAAGTATCACATCCCGCGCGGCACCGGCCGTCTGCAGAATGTCCAGCGTGAAGTTGGCTACCGTAGTCTCCAGGGGGTAGACCGGGTCCACAGCGTAGGCTCTGGACCCCACGAGGCCGGATTCCTCCGCGGTCCACAGCGCGAACACCACACTGCGCTCCAGCGGCGGCCCCGTCTGCAGTACCCGGGCGATTTCCAGCACACCCGCCGTGCCCAGGGCATCGTCGTTGGCGCCCGCACGCACGGTTCTACCCTGCGCGTCCGGTGGCCCCTCACCGTAGGCGTCCCAGTGCGCCGATACCATCAGCACCTCATCCGGACGCGCGGAGCCCGGCAACAGGCCCAGCACGTTGCGGCTGTCGAAGCGGGTCACGGTGACGTCCGAGTGCACGCGGAATTGCACCCCGTCGAGTTCGAACGCGGAAAAATCCGGTTGCCGCGCCGCCCTGCGCAGGGTCGCCAGGTCATGTCCCGCCATGGCCAGCAGTTCCGTGGCGGCGCCTTCATGCAGCCAACCCTGTAACGCGATCGGCGCGGGGCCCGTTGCATTACTGGCCAGCGCCACACGCTCCCCGGCACCGGCCGCGGCCACGCTCCAGTCGTAACCCGCCGCTTCGGTCTCGTGGATCACCAGTGCACCCAGGGCACCGCGCCGCGCGGCCTCCTCGTACTTGTAGGCCCAGCGGCCATAGTAGGTCATGCGGCGATTGCCGAAGCGCCCGGCAGCGGGCTCACCGGGCTCGGCAGCGAAGTCGGGGTCGTTCACCAGGTACACGGCAATCTTGCCCGTCAGGTCGATATCACCGTAGTCGTCCCAGTCTCGCTCGGGGGCCGTCACGCCAAAACCGACGAACACCAGCGGCACTTCCTCGGCGTGGATGTGCTCCGCTGCCCGCACGGTGCTGACCTCTATATTCTCACCTTGCACCAACTGTAGCTGGCCTTGCGGGTAAGTGAACGCCAACTGCGGCGACTCAAGGAAGGTGCGCATCATGGGCACGGCCTGTGTCCACTGCCCGTCCGGCCCGCCCGGCTGGATGCCAATGGCCTGAAACTGCTCGATAAGATAGGCGATGGTTTTATCCTCGCCCGGTGTGCCCGGCGCGCGCCCCTCGAAGGCGTCTGACGCCAGCACCTTGACCATCGCCTCAAGGCGCGCGGGATCAATGGCCGCGGCAGAAACCGGCACCTTGCTTGTGGAACAGCCGCCCACGATAACCGCCATACCTGCAGCGAAAAGGAAATGTCTCAACATCAGCGGGCTCCTGCAATGCGTTCACGCGCCCGGTGAGAACTGCTCACCGTGGCCGGTTGCCACCATCCTAACAGTACGAGGGAGGCTGTGAAGCCCCATGTCCGAGGGGACAGCTGTGCTTGATCTGCGCGCACAATCAACGATACTTGTATGATCCTCACTCTGCAGGCCCAACGATCGAGGTCAATCGCCATGACACGCAACACCGCAGCCCGCTACCTTGCATTCCTCCTGCTTTCTGCGCCGCTACTGGCCACTGCAGAGATTGGCGTGACCGACGGCTGCCAGAAAGAGATCGCTGAGGTCGAGGAGGACATCCGCCGCCACGATGACGAGTACACGCTGGAGTCGAAAACCCGGGCGCGTGCCGAACTCGCCGCCGCGCGAACCAATCGGCTCAACGCCATCAAGTGCCGCGGCAACATACAGGATGCCCGCAAGGCGCTGCGCGAGGGCAAACGGGAGCGCAAGGAAAACAACAAGGCGCACAAAAACAAGGATTGAAGGATGGCGCAAGCGCTCAACCCGGCGGAGGCCAACCGGGCACTCATCGAACACTATTTCGCCGTGCTCCAGGGCCTCGCGGATGATCGCGACCTCGCGGACTTCTTCAGCGACGATGTGACCTGGCAGGTACCGCACAGCAACCCCCATATCACGCCCAACCCGCGGGTGGGCCATGCGGCGGTCATGGACCTGCTGCACAGCGGGGTGGGGGTTTATCAGGCTGGCAGCATGGCGATCACCCTGCAGCCGCTGATTGCCGACCAGACCCGGGTGGCCGCCCAGTTTTCCATGCAGGCCCGGCTCGCCAACGGCAACCCCTATCGCAACGACTACTGCATTGTTTTCACCCTGCGCGACGGCCGCATCTGCGGCGTGACCGAGTATCTCGACACGCTGGCGCAGGACCGGCAGAGCGTCTGATCCCCCCGCGGCGCGCGAAAATCGCAGCGCGGCACCCGCGCCGGGTGCTATGTTTAGGGTATAAAAGTCCCTGCGCCGGAGATCCCCATGCCCCACGCCGTATTCAGATCGCTGACCTGCCTGGTCATGCTGCTGGCCAGTCTGCAGGCGGCGGCTGACCCTGCGTCCCTGGCCCGCTGGGAGGCCTGGCTACTCGAGAAGCACCCGGACAGCGCTTGTCCCTGGGTGTTCGCAGACACTCCGGAGCGCGCCTGTCTCTGGCCCGGCCGGCTCAACCTCGAGGTCCAGTCTCAGGGCCTGCTATTCACTTACGAGGTCGAGGTGTTCCAGGAGGATGCGCTGGCACCGCTACCCGGCGGCCCCGGCGTCTGGCCGCTGAACGTCACCGTGAATGGGGCGCGGGCAGCCGTCCTCGACCAGGCCGGCCAACCGCAGGCGCTGCTGGCGCGCGGCAAGCACCGCATCAGCGGCCAGTTCCGCTGGCAGCGGCGCCCTGCGGGCCTACCTGTGCCGGACTCGATTGCCCTGGTCAGCGTCACCGAGGGTGGTCTGGCGTCACCGGCGGAGCGTCGCGGCAAACAGGTATTGCTGAACCGCGACCGCGTAACCACCGCGGTGAAAGAAAACAACTCACTGGACATTGAGGTGTTTCGCAAGCTGACAGACGGCGTACCGATGACGCTGGAAACACGCGTGGTGATGACCGTCAGCGGCGAACCGCGGGAGGTACAGACGGGCCAGCTCGCCTGGCCAGGCACCGCGCTCATGCGCATTGATTCCCCGCTGCCCGCCCGCGTCGAGCACAACGGTGACCTGCGCGTGCAGTTGACCGCGGGACGACACACCATAACGACGCTGTCGCGCTTCCTGCAGCCCGTGGAGCAGCTTGCCGCCACGCAGCACGGCGCGCCCTGGCCAGTCGTGGAGTACCTCAGTTTTGCCGCTGACAGCAACCTGCGACAGGTGAAACTCTCCGGGGCGCCCGCCATCGACACGTCACAGGCACCGATTCCGGAGGACTGGAAAGAACTCCCGGCCTGGCGCCTGAGCGCTGACGACGGTCTGCAGCTCACCACGGAATACCGTGGTGACCAGTCCCCCGCCAGTAACAGCCTCGCGGTGAACAGAAACCTGTGGCTGGATTTCGACGGCACCGCCCTCACCGGCGTGGAGCAGGTGACCGGGGCCATGCGCAGTGACTGGCGGCTGAACGCGCAGACCGACACTCAGCTCGGCAGCGCCAGCGTGTCCGGCCTGCCGGTACTGGTCACGCGGCATGCCGACACCGAGGGGGTCGAGATCCGCAGCCCGGACATCGCGCTGCAAGCGGTCACCCGCATTGCATCCCCCACAGACTTTTCGGCAACGGGCTGGCAAAGCCGCGCCGACACCTTCGATGCAACGCTGCACATCCCGCCCGGCTGGCGCGTCCTGCACGCATCCGGGGTGGAAGGCGTGCAGGGCACCTGGCTGAGTGACTGGGACCTCTGGGACATCTTCCTGGTGCTGGTGATGGTCGCTGCCACACGCAAACTGCTGGGCGTAAGGGCCGCGGCGCTGGCGGGTGTCGCCCTGCTGGCCGGCTACCATGAGCCGGTCATGCCCACTGCGCTGCTGGCAACCCTGCTGTTGTTGTTGCCCCTCGCCGCCGTTGCCCGGGGCCGCATGCGGCGCAGCATCGCCATTGCAGCCACCGTCACCGGCATCGCAGCCGCGCTGGCGCTGGTGGCGTTCTCGATCAGCAACTTCCGCCTCGCCATCTACCCCTCACTGGAGCGCAGTGCAGTGGGGGTCTATGACTACAGCAACGACCTCGGTGTCCACCCCTACGCCAACAACGATCTTGACCTGAGGGAAGTGGCCGCCGTTGCGGACAGTGTGCAGGCTGGCGCCGAAGCCCTGGCACAACGATCCGCGGTGGCAGGCAAAGTATTCGGCGCCGGCGCGCCCCCGGGACCCGCCGAAACCGCCTACCTGCTGGGGGACACCGACCGTGTACAAACCGGACCCGGTGCGCCCAACTGGCTGTGGAACACGGTACAGCTGCGCTCCGGCAGCCCGGTGCCGGAAGGTGCCCGGCTCTCGGTGCTGTACAGCCCCCCCTGGCTGACGCGGCTGTGGCGGGTGGTGGGTGTGCTGCTGACCCTTGCCTATGCCGGGTTGCTGATGCAGGCACTGCTGCACGCGCTGCGCGCCCCGCCGGCAGACGACGGGAACGGCGTCGGCAACCCATCCGCCGGCGCCGCTGCACTGGCCCTGGCGGTAGGCCTGTTGCTCCCCGCCCTGCCTGCGCCGGCCGTGGCGCAGGATTTCCCGCCCGCCGCATTGCTGCAGGAGCTGGAACAGCGCCTGTTGCAACCGCCGACCTGCACGCCGCACTGCGTCGCACTCGATGAGGGCGTCATCACCACCGAACGCAATGCGCTCACCATCGGCTTCAGCGCCTATGCGGCCGCCGATATGCTGCTGCAGCTGCCCACCCCCCGCGAGGGCTGGCAGGTGACGACCCTGCAGGTGAACGGTGCCGACGCCAGTGCTCGCCTGCACGACGGATTCCTGTCTGTGCGGCTGACCCGGGGCCACCATATCATCAGCCTGGGCGGTCCGCTGCAGGGCGACACGGCCAGCGTGAGCCTGCCCGTGGCAATCCACAACCTGAGCACCCGCGGCAGCGACTGGCAGCTGAGTGGCTTGGTGGATGGCCGTGTGCCCTCAGGCACGCTGTCCCTGCGCGCCCTGTCGGCGGCCCGGGCAGAGGCCGGCAAGCGCATCAAGCCGGACCCCATTGCGGCCTTCTTCGCCGTGCACCGCGAATTCCACATCGGGCTGCAGTGGCGGGTCGTGACCCGGGTCACGCGGCTGGCACCGGCCGCGGGGCCGGTGGCCGTGGAGGTTCCCCTGCTGGACCTGGAACGCCCCCTGTCCAGCGCGGTCAATTTCGCCGGCGGCAAGGCACAGCTGCAGTTCAGCGATCGCCAGCAGCAGGTCAGCTGGGAATCCAGCATCAACCCGGTGAGCGAGCTGCAACTGCAGGCCGCCAGCGGAGAGCACTACGTCGAAACCTGGCGCCTGCGCCCCTCGGCGCTGTGGCGACTGAGTCATGAGGGCCTGCCGCCAACCCGCCCGCTCGGCGGTGCCGACAGCCTGCAACCACTGTGGAAACCCTGGCCACGGGAATCGCTGATGCTGAAGTTCGAGCGCCCGGAGGGCGTCGCCGGCCCCACCTATACCGTCGAGGGGGCAAAGCTGTCCTTCCAGGCGGGCACTGCAGTTCGGCAGAGTCAGCTCGCCCTGAGCATCAAGGCCAGCATGGGGCAGGACTATGCCCTGACGCTGCCCTCCGGCAGCCGTGTTACGGCGCTGAACCGCAACGGCAACGACCTCAACCTTCCCGAGAGCAATACCGTCACCGTGGCCCTGCAGCCCGGCCATCAGCACATCAGCCTGACCTTCGAGCAGGACGGTGGCAGCGGCTGGTGGAGTGAGACGCCGCAGGTGGTGTTGCCCGGAGGCGCCAGCAACATTTCGCTTGCCTACACCCTGCCGCAGGACCGCTGGCCGCTGTACCTGAGCGGGCCGGCGATCGGCCCTGCCATGCTGTACTGGGGCGTCTTCTGCGTCATCCTGCTCGGTGCCCTGCTACTGCACGGGCTGAACCGGCGCATCGGCGCCGGTATTCCCATCGGCCTGGCGGGGTGGCTGCTGCTGGGGGTCGGGCTGTCCACCGTCAACAGCTACGGGGTACTGGTCGTCGCCGGTTTCCTGTTCCTGCTGGCACTTCGGCAGCGTATGGATCCCGCCGGCATGAACCGACTGACATTCAACCTGATGCAGGTGGCACTGGGGATTGGTGCGTTCATCACGCTCGCCACCCTGGTCTCGGCAATTCCGCTGGGCCTGCTGTCCAGCCCGAACATGCTGGTCACCGGTAATAACAGCTGGTCGCACGTCTACAATTTCTTCCAGGACCGGGCGGACGCAGACAGCTTCCCCACTGCCACCGTGATCAGTGTCAACCTGATGGTCTATCGCGCCGTAATGCTCATCTGGGCGCTCTGGCTCGCCAACCGGTTACTGCGCTGGGTGGCCTGGGGCTGGCAGGCCTATGGCAGACACGGAGTGTGGGTGGCGAAACCCTGACTGCCGAGCGAATTACCGGGCCCGCAGCAACGCCGGCAGACCCGAGTCGCGCTGCACCCGCTGCGCTACGCCGGCACACCACACCGCCTCGCTCCCCACGACCTCCAGTGCCTCGCGCGCACGGGTGATGGCGGTGTACAGCAGCTCCCGGGTGAGCCCGGCGCGGGCCTGCTCCGGCAGCAACAGGGCCACGCGCTGGAACTCGGACCCCTGGGTTTTGTGAATCGTCATGGCGTACACCACCTCGTGCTCGGGGAGCCGCCCGGGCGCCATGGGGCGGAAGCCGCCCGCTGAGGGAAACCAGGCCATCAGCTGGCCCCCGTCGTCCGGCCAGAGCAGCCCGACGTCACCGTTGTACAGGCCGAGGTCGTGGTGATTGCGGGTGATCATGATGGGTTTGCCGCGGTAGTGCGCCAGCCCCGCAGGGTTCATCCGCGCCAGCGCCAGACGGTTGATCGCTTCCACGCCACGCGGCCCACCGCGGGTCGGACACAGAATGCGGAACTGCTGCAGGTGCATGAACGCCTGCGCCAGGCTGTCGGCCTTCGCAATGGGCTGGTAGTACAGATCCAGCCAGCGCGTCACCGCCGCCCCGCTGCCCGCGTCGTCAAACCGGGCCAGTGTGTCACCGGCGGCACTCAGTGTCTGCAGGCTCCCCGCGCTGTCGCCTGCCAGTACCTGCCGCGCCAGCCGGGCAATGCCGCCGCTGCCATCGAAACGTCGGCTCTGGCGCAGCACCGTGAGGTAATCAGCCTCGCCGGATCCCGCCTCTGCTGCCTCCAGCGTCACCCCGAGCGCGGCAAACCCGGCCAGCCGCCCAGGGCTGTAGCCGCTGGCAGCGCCAGCGGCGAGATCCGCCAGCACCGATCCGGCGGCCACCGAGGGCAACTGGTCGGGATCCCCCAGGAGAATCACACGACAGTGCGCCGGAAGCGCCTCAAACAGGCGCGTCATCAGGGGCAGGTCGACCATGGAGGCTTCGTCCACCACCAGGATATCCAGCCGCAGCGGGTTGTCGGCGCGGTGCCGGAAACCGGGGCTATGTGACACCACCCCGAGCAGACGGTGCAGTGTGATGCCGGTATCCGGTATGGCATCGAGCACCGCTGCCGGCAACAGCCCCTGGAGATCCGACCGGGCCGCCGCTATCGACTCGGCCAGCCGCTGGGCGGCCTTGCCGGTGGGCGCCGCCATGCCAATCGCCAGCGGCGCGGCACGCCCGGGTGCCAGACAGGCAATCAGGCAGGCCAGCAGACGGGTGACGGTGTAGGTCTTGCCCGTACCCGGGCCGCCAGCCACCACGGTAAATGACTGCAGCAGGGCATTCGCCGCTGCCACTTTCTGCCAGTCGGGCGGCTCACCCACGGCACGGGCGGGGAACAGCGTGTCCAGCACCTCACGCGCCTGCGCAGGATCGGCCGCTGGGGCCGACGCCAGGCGCGGACGCAGTGCCGCGGCCAGCCGCTGCTCGAACTGCCAATAGCGCCGCAGGTAGAGTCGCGGCCCGTCGAGCACCAGCGGCGTCGCGCTGTCCGCATCCAGCGGCAAGGCCGACAGTCTGTGTTGCCAGTCATCCAGTGCCGGCAAGGCACCGTGCCCCAGGGCACCCGCGACGCCGCGCTCGGCCCAGTCGGGGAGGTACAGACAGCTGTGCCCCTCCTGTAGCGCCTGACTGACAGCCATAACCGTCAGGCGCAACCAGTCGTCTTCGCAGCGGTACCACCGGCACAGCGCCTGTGCCAGGGCGCGATCCAGCGCCGGGGCCTCGGTCGACAACATCATCCGCCACCCTCCTGCGCGCGGAAGAAGCTATCCAGCGCATGGAGACCATCGATGTCCACATCGCGGTGGTAAACCCCTGCTCCCCCACGGGGGTGCAGGCCGCGCAGGTAAAGGTAGTGCACCCCCCCCAGATGCTGGGCGGGGTCGTAGTCCACGAGCCGCGTGCGCAGGTAGCGGTGCAGTGCCAGGGTATAGAGCAAATACTGCAGGTCGTAGACGTTTTGCTGTACATCGGCGGTGAGCGCATCGGCATGGTAGTCCCCCAGCCGATTGCCGAGGTAGGTCGACTTGTAATCCACCACGTAGTAGCGCCCCTGCCACAGGTACACCAGGTCGATATAGCCGTGCATCATGCCCTTCAGCCGCACCGGGGCTGGCAGCGGTGCCTCGGCGCCGCGCCGATGGCGCACAAGCAGGCGCCCGAGCGCCTCGGGATCAGCGTCACCCTGCATGGGAAAATAGAATTCCACCTCGCGCAGGGTCTGCTGCGGCGCCAGGTCCGCCAGGCGCGCACCACTGGGCAACGGCGCCGCGAGCTGCTGCGCCACCCACTCCGCCAGCGCCGCGCGCCAGCCGGGTTGACCCAGCAGCAGGTTGGGATAGCGGCGTTCCGCCTGGTCCAGCGCGCGCGCCAGGTCCGGGCGCTGGAAGTCCAGGTCCTCGAGCAGATCATGCAGCAGGTTGCCGGCCTCAGCGCCACGACGCAACGAGAAGCGCAATTCTCCGGGCGAGTCGGGGTCGGGCTCGGCAGGCGCGGTGACCTCGCCGTCTCTGTCCGGCGACGACAGGCCGCCGTGGCGCACGTTGCGGGTCAGTGCAGAAAAGGATGACAGCCACCAGTCGCGCTCAATGCGCCCCGTGAACACAGCCGGTGTCAGCGCGGTGCCTGCTGTGGCAGCGGTGGCAGGCGCAGGTGCCGTATCCTGCCCTTCCAGCTGCAACACGGCGCAGTCGCCGGCATCGGCCATGGCCCGCACCTGCTGCTCCAGGGCGTCCCAGCGGGTGACCTTCAGGCAGCGCGCCAGCGGCGAGGTCTGCAGGCTGGCAAAGGCCGCTGCCATCAGGTAGACGCGGCGCGCAGCGCGCGTCGCCCCCACGTACAGCAGGCGCACATCCTCCGCAGCCTGCTCCTCGCGATACCAGGCCAGTTCCTCATCCGTAGGCTCGAGGGCGTGCCGGGCACTGAAGTCATGGCGCTGGTGGTAGCGCACAATGCCCGGACGCTGACGGGCCTGATCACGGCCGTAACTGATAAACGGCAGGAACACCACGGGATACTCCAGACCCTTGGCCCCGTGCAGCGTTACCAGACGGATCAGCCTGCCGTCACTCTCCAGGCGCAGTTGCTGTGTTTCCGTACCGGCACTGCCCTCGGCTTCCTGGCGGGCGTTGGCGAACCAGTGCAGCAGGGCTTCAGGTTGGCGATGGCGCTGGCTGGCCGCCTGCAGCAGCTCCAGCAGGTGCAGACTGTTGGTGAGTGTTCGCTCATGACTGTCGGGCAGCGGCTGCAGATGTTTCTGGTAAAGGCCCAGCGCCATTTTCATGAAGCCCTGGGCAAACCACTGCTGGCGCAGCGCTGCGACATCAGCGCAGGCCGCGGCCCAGCGGTGCTCGTCCTGACGCAGCGCATACAGGGCCGGGGTGTCATAGCCCAGCCACGGCGTGGCCAGGGCCGCTACCAGCAGCCGGTCATCCTCCATATGCAGAATACCGAGCAAGGCCTGCTGCAGGCTGGCCGCCTCGTCGCTGTTGAAAACATTGTCCGAGGCACTCAGGTAAACCGCATCCAGGCCCAGCTCGCGCAGCGCCCGCTGCATCTCGGCGGCCTCGAAACGGTCGCGTACCAGAATGGCGATATCCGCCGGTGACAGGGCCTCGCCCTCCAGGCGGGCCTGGCGCAGCAGGCGCGCGATCTCCTCCGCAGTCCAGCGCGCCAGATGCTGCTGGCCGGCCCGGGTGTAGCCCGTGCCCCGCCTGTCTGCGCCGGGCAATGTCGGGTCATGGGGCAACAGACACCACTGGAAATCGGCACGTGGAGCCGGGTCTTCCAGACCCGCGAGATCGGTTCGCCCCGCCCGCACCGGGTGGTAGTCGATGCCGAAGCCAAAAACATCGCTGCCGGCGGCAGCGGACAGCTCGGCGCCGTAAAAAAGCCGGTTGTAACCGCGGATCACGCCCTCGCTGGAGCGGTAGTTGGTGTCCATCACCCACTGCGTGTCGGCGTCATCACGTGCCTGCAGGTAGGCAAACACATCACCGCCGCG
>Ga0207417_1000662_pt1 | contig 11286 bp, 13 predicted proteins | sample MalvirmetagMSP82_FD_184225 | JGI IMG/M metagenome (GOLD analysis project Ga0207417, IMG submission 184225) | Marine viral communities from the Deep Pacific Ocean - MSP-82 (SPAdes) | ecosystem: Environmental > Aquatic > Marine > Oceanic | place: Pacific Ocean | collected 2011-04-19
GGGAACCGTAAAAAGATACCGGGTACAATGGATTAAGAACGCAATTGACGCAGGGTAAACAGACGTAATGACGGACACCGAACACCAGATCAACCAATGGTTCGCCAGCCACATGGAGCAGACCGCACAGGCGGCAAGTACAGCTGGACCAGCCATCGAGGAAGTCGCCGATGCCTTCGTCAACGCCCTGCTGCAGGATGGCAAAATTATCACCTGCGCCAACGGCAATGCCAACGTTCTGGCCCAGTACTTCTGCACCGCACTACTGAACCGGTTTGATCAGGACCGACCCGCCCTACCCGCCATTAACCTGGGGGCGGACGCCACGACCTACTCGGCCATCTGCCGGGATAACCGCTTCAACGATACCTTTTCGCGCCAGGTGCGCGCCATCGGCAAACCAGGTGACTTGCTGTTTGTGATTGTTGACGACGGACACAAGGCCAACCTGATCCAGGCTATTCAGGCCGCCCATGATCGGGAGATGAACGTGGTAGTGCTGAGCGCTCGGGAGAAATCGGACATCACCTCCCTGATGCACCCGGAAGACCATGAAATCGCCCTCAATAACCTCTCGCCCACCGAAGCACCCCCCCTGCTCATGGTCATCATCAATGCCCTGTGCGGACTGATTGACAGCAAATTATTCGGGGGATAAAAAAAGCCAGCAGATGCTGGCTTTTCGACGACCGGTTCGCTACTTCACGACCTTGAGCGTAGGGCGGCCGGATGGCCGGTCCTCTCCACCCGGGCCGGAATCGCCCTTGTCGGTGGTGCCGTCCGGATCCGGTGAACCCGGCTCACTGCCGAACACCATGCCCTCACCGTTCTCCTTGGCGTAAATGGCCATGACCGCCTGCAGGGGAATGAACACCTGCATCGGCACACCACCAAAGCGCGCACTGAACTCCAGGGCACCGTTACCGACCACCAGGCCTCGCACAGCGCCCGGACTGATATTCAGCACAATCTGGCCATTCGCAACGTGCTCAGTCGGGACCTGAACGCCCTGAACTCCGGCGTCCACCACGATGTACGGGGTACAGTCGTTATCCAGAATCCACTCATTGAAGGCCCGGACAAGATACGGACGACTCGACGTCATGGTGATACTGTTATCAGGCACTGCCAATCTCCTGGACCGGTATAGCGGGTGTCGACCGTTTAGCTGCGCATGTCTTCTTCGAGGTCGGAAAGGCTGGCTTTGAAGCCCTCGCGACTGAAGATGCTTTCCATGTACTTATGCAGCGGACGCGCCTGCTTGTCGTCCAGGTCCACACCGAGCGCCGGCAGGCGCCACAGGATCGGGGCGATGCAGCAATCGACGATGGTAAATTCTTCAGACAGGAAGAACGGCATCTCACCAAACAGCGGCGCAGTCGCCAGCAGGCTCTCGCGAAGCTCTTTGCGAGCAACTTCTGAAGCCTTGGCATTCGGCTGGGCCACGATCTGATCGACCAGACCACACCAGTCACGCTGGATACGGTGAATCATCAGACGGCTGTTGGCGCGGGCCACCGGGTATACCGGCAACAACGGAGGATGCGGGAAACGCTCGTCCAGGTACTCCATCATGATGTTGGGCTCGTACAGCACCAGATCACGATCGACCAGCGTAGGCAAGGCATTGTATGGATTCGTGTCAGCCAACTCGGCCGGCGGGTTATCAGGATCCACGTCCACAATGTCGACGGTAACACCCTTCTCTGCCAGAACAATACGCACTCGGTGGCTGTAATGGCTGACCGGATCCGAGAAAAACGTCATTGATGACCGCTTGGTCACAACGCCCATAAAACTACCTCACGAGTAAACAAACCGAAATGATTCCGAAAAAACGCAAAATTCCAGTGGGCCGGTTATTGCCCACTGGAAATCGGGAACCGGGATTATACCCTATTTCTTAGTGCACGTCCTTCCAGTACTCACGATTGAGCAGATAGGCGAAGACGAAGAAGATCGCAACGAAGATCAGAACGAATACGCCCAGACGCTCGCGCTCTACCCGGACCGGGTCCGCCATGTAAGACATAAAGTTGGTCAGGTCGTACATCGCCTGATCGAATTCCGCAGCAGACATGCTGCCTTCGACCGCGTACTCCGGGCAGACGTCTGCGTTATTGATGTTACCGCTCAACGGCTCGACACTGGCATCGACACCGATCTTCGGCTCGACCGCACACAATCCCTGCAGACCTACCAGAACATGAGGCATACCAACATTCGCAAAGACCACGTTATTCACGCCCAGCGGACGGCTGTCGTCCTTGTAGAAGCCACGAAGATAGGAATACACCCAGGACTCGCCGCGCAGACGGGTTTCCAGGGTCAGGTCCGGTGGCGGTGCGCCAAACCAGTCCGCTGCCATGTCCTTGCTCATGGAGTTCTTCATCAGCTCACCGATTTTTGCGCCAGTGAAAATCAGATTCTCCTCGTACAACTCGGCAGGAATGTCCAGGTCATCGGACACCCGCTTGTAGCGGGCGTATTCCATGGAGTGACAACCCATGCAGTAGTTGGTGAACAGAGCCACGCCACGCTGCAATGATGCCTTGTCGGTGTGGTCCGTCTCGATGTGATCAAGCGAAACACCGCCACCAGCGGCCAGCCCGAGGGCTGGCAGGATTGCGATGAAAAGACCAAAAATCAGCTTTCTCATTATCCTGTCACCCTCTCTGGCACTGGCTTGGTTTTTTCCATACGTGTGTAGAACGGCATGAGAATGAAGTAGAGGAAGTACAGCACGGTCAGAATCTGGGCGACGGTGGTACGACCCTCAGTGGCCGGCACCAGCCCCAGGTAACCCAGTACCACAAAGCTGACAACCAGGACGGCAAGCGCGATGCGGCTCAACCAGCCCTTGTAGCGCATGGAGCGAACCGGGCTGCGATCCAACCAGGGCAGCACGAACAGGATAGCAATGGCGCCACCCATGACAACCACACCCCAGAACTTGGCCGGCAGACCAAACAGGTCGACTGTGACCGCACGCAACATGGCGTAGAACGGCGTGAAGTACCAGACCGGTGCAATGTGATCCGGTGTCTTCAGCGCGTTGGCTGGTTCGAAATTAGGTTTCTCAAGGAACAGCCCACCCATCTCGGGAAAGAAAAAAACCACGACAAAGAAGATAAAGAAGAACACAGCCACGCCCAGGAGGTCGTGCACGGAGTAGTATGGATGGAATGGGATGCCGTCTTTCGGAATGCCATTCTCGTCTTTGTTCTTCTTAATATCGATGCCGTCAGGGTTGTTGGAACCCACTTCGTGCAACGCCAGGATGTGCAGCACAACCAGACCCAGCAGCACTATCGGCAGGGCCACCACGTGCAGGGCAAAAAAGCGGTTCAATGTGATACCGGAGATCAGGTAGTCACCGCGTATCCACAGAGACAGATCTTCACCAATGACCGGAATGGCACCGAACAGGTTTACGATAACCTGGGCACCCCAGTAGGACATCTGACCCCAAGGCAGCAGGTAGCCCATGAAGGCTTCCGCCATCAGCATCAGGTAAATCAGCATGCCGAAGATCCAGATCAGCTCACGGGGCTTCTGGTACGAACCGTACATCAAACCCCGGAACATGTGCAGATAGACGACGATGAAAAATGCTGAAGCGCCGGTGGAATGCAGGTAGCGCAGCAGCCAGCCCCACTCTACATCGCGCATGATGTATTCAACGGACGCAAACGCTCCCTCGGCCGAGGGGTTGTAGCTCATGGTCAGCCAGATACCGGTGATCAACTGGTTAACCAACACCAGCATGGCCAGCGAGCCGAAGAAGTACCACATGTTGAAGTTTTTGGGCGCGTAGTACTTGCCTACGTGCTTGTTCCAAGCATCAACAACGGGCAGACGCTCATCTACCCAGTTCAACAACTTGTTCATTACGCCGCCTCCGGATCAAGTCCAATCGTGAGGGTCGTATCATCGTCGTAACGATACGGGGGAACCTCCAGGTTCAAGGGCGCTGGCTGTGCGTCATAGACTCGACCGGCAAGGTCGTACTTGGAGCCGTGACAGGGGCAGAACAACCCCCCGAGCCAGTTCTCACCGAGATCCGCTGGAGCAATTTCCGGACGATAAGAAGGCACACAACCCAAGTGGGTGCACAAGCCAACAATGACCGCAATTTCCGGTTTCAGTGAACGGTAAATACCCTCGATATAGGGCGGCTGCTGGGGTGTTTCTGACTGAGGGTCTTTCACAGTCTCATTCAGTTTTTCGATGTTGTCGAGCATCGCCTTGTCCCGGCGGATAACCCAGACCGGCTTTCCACGCCATTCGACGGTAATCTGTTGGCCCGGTTCCAGCTTGCTGACGTTGACAGTTACCGGTGCACCGGCCGCTTCGGCCTTTGCACTGGGGTTCCATGACCCCAGAAAAGGAACCGCCGCACCAACAACGCCAACCCCGCCGACAGCTGCTGTAGCGCCAATCAGAAACCGGCGCCGGCCTTGGCTCACGTCGCCATTACTCATTATGGTTTTCTCCCATCAGGCGATGTCACAGCCCGCAACACAGCTGGCAATGTGCATCTAAAAGGACTTCACAACCCAAAAATATAAGCGCCCAAATGGTAATGAAATTACCCTGAGCTTACAAGTCGGAAAGCCGCTATCGGCGGCCACGCGCCACTCCAGCCTAGCTGGCGAGTGCAGAAACCGGGCATAAAAAAACCCGACCGATTGGCCGGGTTTTTCGGGTACTGTTCCAGCGAAATTAACGCTTGGAGAACTGAGGACGCTTACGCGCCTTCCGCAGACCCACTTTCTTACGCTCGACTTCACGGGCGTCACGGGTAACGTAACCCGCTTTGCGCAGAGCCGGACGTAGTGTTTCGTCATAATCCATCAGCGCACGAGTCAGACCATGGCGAATAGCGCCGGCCTGGCCGCTGATGCCACCACCCTTAACGGTGATGTTGATATCGAAACGATCGGCCGATTCCGCAACAACCAGCGGCTGACGAACGATCATGCGCAGAGTCTCACGACCGAAGAAATCTTCAATGGTGCGACCGTTGATAGAGATGTTACCGCTTCCCGGCTTGATGAAAACCCGAGCCGTGGATGTCTTGCGGCGACCAGTACCGTAATTTTGTGCTACAGACATATCCGCCTTCCGTTAAATGTCGAGTTCTTTGGGCTGCTGGGCTGCGTGAGGATGCTCAGCGCCGGCATAGATTTTCAGCTTCTTGAACATGGCGCGGCCGAGCGGGCCTTTCGGAAGCATGCCTTTGACAGACTTCAAGATAACTTGCTCGGGCGCCTTGTCTACCAGCTTCTCGAAGGAGATGGACTTGATTCCACCCGGAAAGCCAGTGTGACTGTAGTACATCTTGTCAGATGCCTTTTTGCCGGTAACCCGGACCTGGCCAGCATTGATAACTACAATGTAATCGCCAGTGTCGACATGAGGGGTATACTCAGGCTTATGCTTGCCCCGCAGACGACGGGCGATTTCGGTTGACAGACGACCCAGCGTCTTGCCGGCTGCGTCTACAACGTACCAGTCACGTTTTACTGTTTCTGGTTTCGCACTCAGAGTCTTCATTGATTCCGCCTTGAACGCTATATAAGAAACGTTAAAACCTCCACCCGAACAGCTTGGTTCCGGGAGAGATTTGTACCTGTAATTACTGTGGCAGTGACACCGTTCGGGGCTGAGACAGTGACATCGCCTTGAAAAGCCAGGGCGCGAAGTATACTCGAACCACCACAGAATGCCAACCCTGACCCACCGTGTTTCGTTATTCCCCTATGTCGCCAAGGCACCAGCGGTAATGAGCGGCGACATTCTCCAACAGAATTGGCGCCAGGGCCTGCTCCGACAGCCCCCGCAACTCGGCGAGCACGCTCAGGATCTGTGGGAGATTGGCCGGCGAATTGCGCCCAGTGTCCACACCCTGGGGCGACATATTGGGCGCATCGGTTTCCAAAATCAGCGCCTCCAGCGGCAGCCGGGCTACCGCATCCCGGGTCTTGCGTGCCCGCGAATGGGTAATGGCTCCCCCGACACCAATCGAGCAACCCAGTTCCACCAGCTTGGCCGCCTGTTGATAACTGCCGGAGAAGCCATGAATCAGGGCGGGACCACTCCAGTTGAGCCGGCGTAGGACACCGTGCACCTCATCGTGGGTTCGCACCGAGTGAATCACCAGAGGCAAATCGAATCGGGCCGCAAGTCCAATCTGCGCCTCAAACCAGGGCCACTGATCTACCAGCGTGCCCCTTAGACGGTCCAGCCCGCATTCACCGATGGCAACGCAGCGCTCCGGATGGTTTCCGACCAAACGTTCAAGCAGCTCCAGATCGCTGCCATCATGCTCGCCAACGTACCAGGGATGGATACCCAGGCAATACGCCCCTTCCGGAAACGCCAGCGCGGTATCCCGAACCCGGGACCAGTCGGCCCGACGAACCCCGGGGATAACCAACCCTATCAGGCCGGCGGCCCGAGCTTTCGCCAGCTCGCCGTCGCGACAGCCGTCGAACTCCGGAAAGTCAAAATGACAATGGGCATCGACCAGCTGCACAGCCACCTCCGACTCGGTACCTTAATGCTCCCGGGTCTTGTGGAATTCCACGTCCGGGAACCGCTCCTGGGCCAGATTCAGGTTCACCATGGTTGGCGCGATATAAGCCAGCCGGTCACTGCCATCCAGGGCCAGGTTGTCGTTGTTCTTGCGCTGGAACTCATCCAGCTTGCGCTCGTCCTTACAGGTCACCCAACGCGCCGTTGCCACGTTGATGGGCTCATAGATCGCCTCGACCTTGTACTCACTCTTCAGGCGACTAACTACCACATCGAACTGCAGTACACCGACCGCACCGACGATAAGATCGTTGTTCCGCAGTGGCCGGAAGACCTGGACCGCGCCCTCCTCGGACAGCTGAATCAAGCCCTTCTGGAGCTGTTTGGCCTTGAGCGGATCTTTCAGGCGAATGCGGCGGAACATTTCCGGAGCGAAGTTCGGAATGCCGGTGAACTTCATGCTGTCACCCGCGGTGAAGGTGTCACCGAGCTGGATGGTACCGTGGTTGTGCAGACCGATGATATCGCCAGGATAGGCTTCGGCGGCATGATCACGATCACCGGCCATAAAGGTAAGCGCGTCGGAGAAGCGCACTTCTTTGCCGATACGTACGTGGCGAGCCTTCATGCCCTGCTCATACTTACCGGAAACAATACGCAAGAATGCCACCCGATCCCGGTGCTGGGGGTCCATGTTGGCCTGAATCTTGAAAACAAACCCGGAGAAGCCGTCGTCAGCAGGCTCAACCGTGCGCTGATCGGTGTCCCGCGGCTGGGGCTGGGGCGCCCATTTCACCAAGCCGTCAAGCATGTGGTCGACACCGAAGTTACCCAAGGCAGTACCGAAGAACACCGGAGTCAGTTCACCTGCGAGAAACGCCTCCTGATCGAATTCGTGGGACGCTCCTTTCACCAGTTCGATCTCATCCCGCAGGTCAGCAGCGTAGGCACCAATGGCCTCATCCAGCTCAGGATTATCCAAACCGGCAATGATCCGGGTGTCCTGGATCATGTGGCCCTGACCAGACTGATACAGAATAACCTCGTCACGGAGCAGGTGGTAAACGCCCTTAAAACTCTTACCCATGCCGATTGGCCAGGTGATGGGTGCACAGGCGATCTTTAGCACGTCCTCGACTTCATCCATCAGTTCAACCGGGTCCCGGGTGTCCCGATCCAGCTTGTTCATGAACGTCAGAATGGGCGTGTCGCGCAGCCGGGTAACTTCCATCAGCTTAATGGTCCGTTCCTCAACACCCTTAGCACTGTCGATGACCATCAGACAGGAATCCACCGCGGTCAGGGTACGGTAGGTATCTTCGGAGAAGTCTTCGTGACCCGGTGTATCCAACAGATTTACCAGCTTGCCACCATACGGGAACTGCATGACGGAGGTGGTCACGGAGATACCCCGTTCCTTCTCCATTTCCATCCAGTCGGACTTGGCATGCTGGCCGGATTTCTTACCTTTGACGGTACCGGCTTTCTGGATCGCCTGCCCGAACAGCAGGACCTTTTCCGTGATCGTGGTTTTACCCGCATCCGGGTGCGAGATGATCGCGAAAGTACGGCGCTTGGCCACTTCCTGAGGAAGGTTCGACATAATAGAAAGGCAACCTGAATCTGATGTTCCGAGAAAGGCGCTATTATAGGGGCTAAGGGATTCTGACGCGAACCGCTATTACCGAGACATCAGGCCGGAAATTGGAGCGCCATGACCCGGGCATCCTCACGGCCATTGCCGTCCGGATAGAAATCTGGCCGTCGGCCGATTTCTTCAAATCCCTCCACCATATAGAGCCGGTAGGCCGTGTCGTTACTGAGGCGAACCTCCAGAATAATCTGCACCATCTGCTCACGGGCCGCTTCACTCAGCAAATGCCTGAGCAATCGTCGCCCGGCGCCCTGCCCCTGCCAACGTGGATCCACGCACAGGTTCAGCAGATGGGCTTCGTCGAACATATAGGCGACCACGGCGTAGCCCACCAACAGATCGCCATGGCAGGCAGCCCACAACCGATAGTTGGCCCGAAAGCAATCGCGAAACAGGGTCTCCGCCCAGGGATAGGAATGCCCCTGACGTTCAATCAAAAGGGCCTGAGGCAGGTCGTCCGTGGTGAGGCTGCGTATTAGCAGATCCCCATCCAGCACCCGTTGATAGGTTTCCATGCCGCGCATCACTGACCAGCCAGCGGCTTCAGCTCCTGCCATAACGCACGCTTGAGCGCCGGGCTGGTGGCGAGTTCGGCAAGGCTATGGTTAAAGCTGATCTCCGGACTGATACCGGCGATGTGTTGGAACCACGGCTCATCGCCACGATAGTCGTCTGGCGCCGCGACACCCAGGGCAATCAGCTTCCGGCCTTCCAGTTCAGACAGCGCGTATCCCAGCACAGCCCGAAGATCGCTCAGGGAATTGCCCGGCGCCCGGACATTGTTGAAGACTGGCCAATGAATGGGACCAACCGAGCGCAAATCGCACTCGCCCACACTTCTGAGGATGTTTTCGGCCAGGGTCTCCTGCAGCCGGAGACTGGCTTCCTTCGAGACACTGGCAACCACCGCCGTTTTCCGGCCGACCCAAACCTGCAGGTTCAGCGCCGGTACAACTTCTCCGGCAGAGGCGACGGGTGCCTCTTCAGCGGGCGCGGGATCGGTGGTGGTTTCGGCAGCAACGTCGATCGAACTCGGTGACTGCGGTCGGGCAGGCTTCGACGCCGGTGCTTCCATCAGCGCCTGGAGATTAGCCACCCGGGCGCCGTCAGCCTCGGACCGGCCGGGCGCAGGCGGCGCTGCTTTGGGCTGAGGCCGGGACGGCGCTGGTCCCGCCTCCACCCAGGGTTCTGTAACCCCATAAGCCTGGTCACGGCCAAACTCGAATTCGGGACTGGCCGCGGCGCCCGGCAAGGCATCACGGGCATACCACAACCTTATCCCTGCCGCGCCGAGATAGAACTGTCGTTCGGTTTCCGTTTGAATCATCCGGTCTGCCCAGTGTCACCGTTAGAATGCATTTATACGTCCGCAACCTGGGGGTGTTGCCGGATGCCGCCGCGGCTGATCAGGTTGAGTGCTTCGATATAGGCTTTGGCCGAGGCGATGATGATATCGGTGTCAGCACCCACCCCGTTTACAATCCGGCCACCACGCTCCAGACGCACGGTCACCTCACCCTGGGCATCGGTACCACTAGTAATGGCGTTGACGGAATAGAGCTGCAGATTGCAGCCGGAGTCGACCAGGGATTCAATCGCCTTGAAGGTGGCGTCCACAGGCCCACTCCCCTCAGCATCTACCTTGTGCTCCTTGCCATCCAGGGTCAGGGTCATATTTGCCTTGGGCACCACACCGGTCTCGGAGCAGACCTGCATGCACACTAAACCATAGCGCCCCACTTCTTCCTTCTGGCGGGTATCGCTGGCAATCGCCTGGAGATCCTCGTCGAAGATCTCGTGCTTGAGGTCGGCTAAAGCCTTGAACCGGGTAAAGGCTTCGTTCAGTTCTGTTTCGGTGTCGAACTGGATACCCAGCTCCAACAACCGGGTTCGGAAGGCATTCCGGCCGGAGTGCTTGCCCAGCACCAAGGAATTGGTGTGCCAGCCCACGTCTTCGGCACGCATGATTTCATAGGTTTCGCGGTGCTTCAGTACGCCGTCCTGATGAATGCCCGATTCGTGGGCAAAGGCATTGGCACCCACGATGGCCTTGTTAGGCTGGACCGGAAAGCCAGTAATCGTGGACACCAGGCGAGAGGCCGGAACAATGTGCCGGGCGTCGACCTGAGTGTCGATATTGAACAGGTCCTGACGGGTACGTACCGCCATGACGATCTCCTCCAGGGAGGCGTTACCAGCACGCTCGCCCAAGCCATTGATGGTGCATTCCACCTGACGAGCTCCCTGGGTTACTGCCGCCAGGGAGTTGGCAACGGCCAGCCCCAAATCGTTGTGGCAGTGAACGGAGAAGATCGCCTTGTCGGCGTTGGGAATGCGATTCAGCAGTTGGTGAATAGTGTCACCGAACTGTTCGGGAATGGCATAGCCTACGGTGTCCGGGATATTGATGGTGCGGGCGCCGGCATCAATGGCCGCCTCGATAATCCGGCACAGGAAATCCAGCTCCGAGCGGCCGGCATCTTCACAGGAAAACTCAACGTCGTCGACGTGACTGCGAGCACGCTTCACCGCGCGCACGGCCTGTTCCACTACTTCGTCCGGCTGCATCTGCAGCTTGTGTTTCATGTGAATGGGAGACGTGGCGATGAAGGTATGGATTCGTCCGCGCTCTGCCGGCTGAATCGCTTCGGCTGCCCGATCAATGTCTTTATCGAGGGCGCGAGCCAGACTGCAAACGGTGGATTCCTTGATAGATTCGGCAATGGCCTTCACTGCCTCGAAATCGCCCTGACTGGCAATGGCAAACCCGGCTTCGATGACGTCAACACGGAGCTTTTCCAGCGCTTTGGCAATCCGGAGCTTTTCAGCTTTATTCATGGTAGCGCCGGGGCTTTGCTCGCCGTCGCGAAGCGTGGTGTCAAAGATAACCAGGTGGTCTTGGGCGGGCATTCGTGGGCTCCATCAAACAGTGTGGCTCAGTATAGCCGGAGTATACCATCGCCCGCGCTTTTCGTTCAGGCAATAAAAAACCCCAGCCTCGAGGAAGCTGGGGTTTTTCGGTATTAAGAGTCTGACGATGACCTACTCTCACATGGGCAAATGCCACACTACCATCGGCGCAGGCCTGTTTC
>Ga0207417_1000664_pt1 | contig 11273 bp, 8 predicted proteins | sample MalvirmetagMSP82_FD_184225 | JGI IMG/M metagenome (GOLD analysis project Ga0207417, IMG submission 184225) | Marine viral communities from the Deep Pacific Ocean - MSP-82 (SPAdes) | ecosystem: Environmental > Aquatic > Marine > Oceanic | place: Pacific Ocean | collected 2011-04-19
TGAGGCGGGGGGGGTGTTACAGCCAATGGACATCATGAATGTCACAGCGTTGCGCAGCACGGCGTTCATCGTTCATACCCGCCACGCCACGGGGTCGGCACGCTGACAACGCGCACCGCGTCGAGTCCGAATTCGGCGGGCATCGCCAGGCGCCTAGGAGCCTGGGCGGCAGAAGGCTACTGACGCTACGACAGGTCGTGCCGACGACCTACCGCCCGTACGCCCCTGACCCGCTTCTGTTGCTGCCCGCTTCGCTCAAGGAGTGGCTGCCGGAGGCGCACTTGGCGTCCTTCGTATCCAACACCGTGGAAGCGCCGAACCTCAGGGCGTTTCATGCGCGCTACGAAGGTGACGGCCGACGCCGGCAGCCGTTCGATCCGTCGATGAGGGTCAATGTGTTGGTGTATGCGTATGCCAGCGGCGTGTTCTCGTCGCGCAAGGTCTCAGGTCGTTTGGAAGAGGACGTGGCCTTCCGCGTGTTGGGCTCGGGGAATTTCCCGGCGCACCGGACGATTCGCGAGTTTCGGCAGCTGCACCTGGCGGAGTTCTCGGCACTGTTCGTGCAGATCGTGCAGCTGGCGCGTGAAGCGGGGTTGGTGAAGCTGGGCCGGATCGGCATCGACGGCACCAAGTTCAAGGCCAATGCCAGTAAGCGCAAGGCGATGCGCCATGGCCGGATGCTGGAGCAGCGGCTCAAGATCACCCAGGCGGCCAAGGCGCGGCTGGAAGCCGGCAACGCGAGCAGGACGAAAAGGATGGCCGCAGCATGGACGACGACGGCCAGACGCGCGGTCCGGGCGGAGGTCGCTGCAAGCGCGCCTTCGGCGTGCCCGAGGACAAGGCATAGGACAACTTCACGGATCCGCAGTCGCGGATCATGAAGACGGCCGATGGCTTCCAGCAGGGCTACAACGCCCAGGCGGCCGTGGACGAAGACAGCCACGTGATTGGCGCAACAGGGCTGACGGACTGTGCGGCGGACGTCCATCAGCTACTGCCGATGATCGACGCCACGATGCGCAACACGGGCACTGCACCGGCGATGACGCTGGCCGACAGCGGCTATGCCAGCGAGGACAACTTCGCGGCGCTGGAGGCCAAACACCTCACGGCGTGCGTGGCGCTGGCGCGTGAAGGCAAGACGATCCGGCCGATTGATCCGCAGCGCCACCCGGCGACGCAGCGCATGGCTGAGCGCCTGGCCACGCCCGAGGGCAAGGATCACTACCGGCGGCGCAAATTCATCCCCGAGCCGGTCTTCGGCTGGGCCAAACAGGCGCTGGGCTTTCGGCAATTCAGCGTCCGCGGTCGGGACGCAGTTACTGGCGAGTGGAATCTGGTGTGTCTGGCGCTCAATCTGCGACGGATGCAGCGGCTGGGATGGGCGCCGGCGTGACCCCTCAAGGGCGCAATGCGCCATCCACCGTATGCCAGCACCCGCGATCCGCTTCGATGCAACCCGTGCCCGGCGCACGCCACATCCATCATCGCCCCGCGGTCTCTGGCATGCTCAAATCAAGATCGGCTGACATTTTCAGCCGCCCAGGCTCCTAGGGCGCCTCATCATCATTCGTCCCCATGCAAAAACAGATCGAGCAGTACTGGAAACTTGTCGTCGGCGCGCTGCTGGTGGTGCTGGCGCTGCTCGCCTTCACCCGCAACATCGTGTTCGTCAACGTGCAGGACGCGTTCGTCAATGCACCGTTAAGCACCATGCGCAGTCCAATCGAAGGCCAGATCATCCGCGCGCTGCCCGCGCCGGGTGAGGCAGTTGATGGCCAATGGTCCTTGGAGGTACGCAATGACCGCGCCGACCCCACATTAGTCATAGAAATCGGCGAGCGTCTCAGCACGGTGACCAGCCGGCTTGCCTTCAACAAGGAGCGCCGCGCCCGACTGGAAGCCTCGATCACCCAGTTTGATGACTGGTCGCAACGGTTTCGTGACGCCCGGGACCGTTATCTGGCCGAGCGCCTTAGCGAAACGAAGGCTGGATCGGCCGCGGCTGAACGGACCCTTGCCGACGCCGAGGACAATCTGAAGCGGCTGATCGGCATGCGGGCGTACACTTCGCCGCGCATGCTCAGCGCCGCACAGACCGCTGCGGACGTGGCGCGAGGCCAATTGCAGGCTTCACGCTCCCGAGAGCGGCAGTTCCGCGAAGAGCGCAAGGCGCTGGCTGAGCGCATCCAGGTGACCGAGACCTTTTCCGAGCGCACTTTCTCAGATCAGAAGGTGCAGGAAACCCAGTTGGAACTTGATCTGGCGAGGGCCGACATCAACGCACTTGCCCAGCAGCAGGCCACGCTGCAGAACGGCTTAGAAGAAGCCCGCGCGCAGCTTGAGCGCGAGCGTCTGTGGCAGGCGCCCGTACCATCCGCCGTGGTCTGGACCCGGGTGCCCGAAGGCATTCATGTGACCCGCGGAGGGGCGCTGGGCGAGATTGCCCCTTGTGATGACACGGTGATCACCGCCACGCTGGACCGTGCGGCCTTCCGCAAGGTGCAGGTTGGCATGTTGGCCAAGGCCGAGTTGCGGCTGGCCGGGGGAGAGCGTCGCCGTTTCGACGCCACCGTGGTCTCGCTCACGGGGGGCTCGCTGCAAAACGTGTTGGGCATGGCCATACCCTTTGGCCGGGCGATTGTGGAAGACGCCTACGGCGCGGTGCTGCGGGTTGAAGACAGCACCGAACTGGCCTGCGCCGTCGGCCGCCCGGTGACCCTGACCTTCGGCCGCTGAGCAGCGCACCATGGTCACCGCCGCGCTGCTGCCCACGCTGCTGGTCGTTGGTTCGCTGATGCTGGTATTTGGGCTGCGCGACGCCGGCCTGTGGCACAACCTCAAAGTGCCGGCCGGGCGCTGGCGCTGGCTGCCGTTCGGCAGCCTCTTCGTGCTGCAGATGTTTTACGTGGTGTGGCGGGTGAGCGATACCGTGCCACCGCTGGGCTGGTCCATCGAAGGCCTGTGGCCGCTGGTGTTTCTGGTGTTTGAGTTATCGGGGATGCTGATGCTGTCGCTAACCTACCTCACGCTTAGTCGCAAGACCGACCGCAGTCCCGAGGTTGATGAACACCTCGGCCTGTTGGGCGAGCAAACCTTCCGCGTGGCGATGTTCATTCCCACCTATAACGAGCCCAAGGCGGTGCTGGAACGCACCATTCTCGGCGCAATGTCGCAGCGCTATCCGGGCGTGCGTGTGTACGTACTCGATGACAGCCGTCGCGATTGGCTGAGGGATTATTGTCGGCAAATTGGGGTGGGCTACTGCCGACGGAATGACAACAAGGGCGCCAAGGCTGGCAACATGAATGCTGGGCTGGCCACAGTGCGGGCTGAAGGCTTCGACCCGGAATTCATCGGGGTGCTCGACGCCGATTTTATCGCTCGGCCCGACTTCATCAGCCGGTGCATGGTGTTGCATCTGCGGCATCCCGAGGCGGGGATCATCCAAACGCCGCAGCACTTCTTCAACCCCGATCCGGTTCAAATGAACCTGGTGCTTACCAATGTCGCGCCCGACGAGCAGCGCTTTTTCTTCGATGAGCTACTGGCTGCCCGCGACGCATGGGGCACTGCCTTCTGCTGCGGTACCTCGTCGCTGATCCGCGTGGCGGCGCTGGAGGCCATCCGTGGCTTTCCCACCGAAAGCGTCACCGAAGACATGCTGATGAGCCTACGGATGCGCGAGCACGGCTGGCAAACGCTGTACCTCAACGAGCCGCTCACCACCGGCCTGTCGCCCGAGGGTTTGGGTGAATACATTAAGCAGCGACATCGCTGGTGTCTGGGCTTCATCCAGATTTTCAAGCAGCACTACAACCCGTTTTCGCGCCGCCATCGGTTGAAGCTGATGGACCGCATACACGTGTTCGATACCTTCCTGTACTGGGTGATGAGCTTTCCCACCCGCTACCTTTTTCTGGCGGCGCCCGCCGTCTACTGGTTTACCGGCTGGCTGGTCATCCAGGCCAGGATCGACGAGATTCTGCTGCACCTGCTGCCGTGGCTTATCGCTCACATGGTGGTGATGACGTGGATCTCGCGCGGCGCGCTGCAGCCGTTGCTCAACGACGTGTCACAACTGCTGTTGGGGCCAGCGGCGATCCATGCCAGCATCACCGGGCTGATCTCGAACAAGCCGCACGAGTTCGTGGTGACGCCCAAGGGCGAGCTCGACACCCAGGTGCGGATCGACTGGCAGGCGATCAGGCCGCTGCTGTTCCTCGGCGCACTAAACCTCTCGGCTGTGGTGCTGGCCGCGTTTCCGTTTTTTCAGCCCGACCTGCCGTTCGAGCCGCGGGTGGTCAACCTGTTCTGGCTGGTGATCAACTTGGTGATCATCGCGCTGGGCATGCTCAGCTGTATCGAGTTGCCACGTCGTCGCGCGCAGGAGCGTTTCACCACCCCCGCAGCAGTTCCTGCACGGCTGGATGTGGGCGACATTCACTGGCCGGTGGAAATCGTTCAACTGTCGATGTCGGGCTGCCAGATCCGCCTTGTCGATCCCTCCGTAGAGCTCAAGCCGGTCATCGAACACGAGGGCCTGCTTCATGTCGACGAATTCGAGCAGTACCACGTCCAGGTCCGCCGCCTCGTTCCGCTGCGTGACGACCCTGATGCCGTTTGCCTCGGCTGTCAGTTCAGCAGAGACAACCTGCAGGAAAAGCTGCAGCTCACCTCACGCATCTTTGCGGAGGGACATGCCCGCCTGCGCTTCGAGTCCGGCAGCCTGCGGATTCTTGGCGCGCTGCTAAAGAACCTGCTGGTCAGCACGCAGCGGCACTGACGGCGCATAGCCTCGATACTGTTCAAACACGTAGCACCCGTGTCGAGCGATGCTATTGAGCGATGGGTCACGATGGCGCACGGGGCACTCCGTGGCGGCGGGCGCAAGGTTCAAGGATTGGTTCATCAATAGACTGCGTGGCTTGGGGGCTGCAGCTGCAGCAGCAGACGCCACCGATAGGTTCGCGGCATTTACCCGGCGACGATCAGGCCTGCACCGCCGGGTCACGACATGCCGGGCAAGGTGCAGCGCCCCGCGTGGACCGACATCATTTTGTGGTTCCTAAGCGGCGTCCCTATCATCCCCGTCCTCGCCAACGGCCGATGGAGGCCTGCATGCACGCACTCAAGTGGATACTGGGCCTGGTTTTAATCTTCGTTGCGATGGCGCTGTTTTTCACCTTGCGCACCCCGACGCATCTCTACGCCATCAGCGGCGAGTTCACCGACTGCCCGGCGCGTCCCAGCTGTGTGTCATCCATCGCCACCGACAAGCCCCATGCCATCGCGCCCTTGCGCGTCGTGGGCGACCCGGACACCGCCCTCACCCTGTTGGCCCAGCATGTCGGCGGCCTGCCCGGCGCGCGCATCGCGCACATCAAACCCGGCTATGTGCACGCAGTCTTCGTCTCGCCCACGATGCGGTTTCATGACGATCTGGAGTTACTGGCCGGAGATGAGCACCTGATTCACGTCCGCTCGATTTCCCGTTTTGGCTACCGTGACTTCGGTGTCAACCGAGATCGTGTCGAAGCGCTGAGGGTCTGGCTCGAAGCCGAACAGAATCGGCCGACTGGAGAACCGCCCGAAGGCTGAACCGCCTGTACAAGAAAATGGTGGTGATGGGCGGAATCGAACCGCCGACCTAGGGGTTATGAATCCCTCGCTCTAACCGACTGAGCTACATCACCACGTGGAGGCCGCAACCAAGCCGGCGATTATAGCGAAAGCTTCTGCGGGCGGAAACGCTAGGGCGCGGGTTTGGCGAAATCGGGCGGGTCAGATCCAGCGCCGGGCCTCGCCCTGGCCTTCGATGTTGTCCACGCAACGGCCGCACAGCGTGGCGTGCGCTGCGTGAGACCCCACGTCCTGGCGGTAATGCCAGCAGCGCTCGCACTTGGCATGGGGGCTGGCGACGGCGTTGACGATCAGTTTTTCACCGTTGGCCAGAGCGAAGCAGGTGCCTTCGGTGTGGTCGGTCACCCGGGCGGCCGAGGTCATGAACCAGAATCGCAGTTCGTCACCCGGCTGGCGCAGCGCCGCCAGCAAGGGTGCGTCGCCCGACAGGGTCACGTCTGCCGACAGGGCGCTGCCCACCTGACCGGCGCCACGCAGGTCTTCCAGCACTTTCTTGACGGCCTCGCGCGCCAGGCTCAGCCGCGCCCAGTCGAGTTGGGTGCCGTTCACGCTCGGGAACGAATGCCAGCGCTGGCCAAACACGGTCGCGCTGCGATCGCCCGGCATCAGCTGCCAGATCTCGTCGGCGGTGAACGAGGTGATGGGGGCAATCCAGCGCACCAGTGCTTCGCAGATGTGCAGCAGCGCGGTCTGCGCCGAGCGCCGCGCCACGCTGTGCCGGGGGGTGGTGTAGAGCCGGTCCTTGAGCAGGTCCAGATACAGCCCGCCCAAGTCATTGACACAGTAGTTGTGCAGCAGGTGGTAGACGCGGTGAAATTCGCGCGCGGCATAGGCCTTTTGCAATTCCGACTGTAAAGCTGCGGCCTGAGCGACGGCCCAGGCGTCCACCGCGACCAATTGTCCGGGTGCCACCGCCTGGGTCTCGGGATTGAACTCGTCCAGCGCGCCCAGCAGGTAGCGGGCGGTGTTGCGAATGCGCCGGTAGGCGTCGGCGATGCGCTTGAGCAGGTTGTCGGAGATGGCGATCTCGCCGGAGTAATCACTGCTGGCCACCCACAGCCGCAGCACGTCGGCGCCGAGCGTGGAGGTCACCTTCTGCGGGGCCACCACGTTGCCCAGGCTTTTCGACATCTTGCGGCCCTGCTCGTCCACGGTGAAGCCGTGGGTCAGCACGCTTTTGTAGGGCGCGCGGCCGTGCATGGCGGTGGAGGTGAGCAGCGACGACTGGAACCAGCCTCGGTGCTGGTCCGATCCCTCAAGGTAGATGTCTGCCTGCTCGGGGCGGTCAATGCCCAGCGCCTTGAAGCTGGCCTGGTGCACGACGCCAGAATCGAACCACACATCCAGCGTATCGGGGCCTTTCTCGTAGGCATCGCTCACGCCCCAATCTTCGTTGCTGGAGCCGAACCACATCTCCAGGCCGCCCTGCTCCACGGCGTTGGCAATCCGCCGCAGCAACGCGGGGGTATCGGGGTGCAGGGCCTGCGTTTCACGGTGCACGAACACTGCCAGCGGCACGCCCCAGGTGCGCTGGCGCGAGATGCACCAATCCGGGCGGTCCGCCACCATCTTGGCGATGCGCGCCTCGCCCCAGGCGGGAATCCAGCGGGTGTCGGCGACGGCCTGCTGCGCCCGTTCGCGCAGTCCAGCACCGTCCATGGCAATGAACCACTGCGGCGTGGCACGCTGAATCAGCGGCGTCTTGTGGCGCCAGCAATGGGGATAGCTGTGATGCAACGACCCCAAATGCAACAGGGCGCCGCGCTCGCGCAGGCCTTCGATCACCAGCGCATCGGCCTTGCGGACGTGCACGCCTTCCACCAACGGCGTGCCGGTGATGAACACCCCGTTCGACGCCACCGGGTTATCCACCGGCAAGCCTTCGCGCTGGCCTACGGCGTAGTCGTCGGCGCCATGCGCGGGCGCGGTGTGGACCAGCCCGGTGCCGGCTTCGAGGGTCACGTGCTCGCCGGTCAGCACCGGAACGACCCGCCCGGCGAAGGGATGCTGCGCCGCGCTGCCCGCCAACCGGCTGCCGGCGACCGTGGCCAGCACCTCGGCGGTCGCGCCCACCCGGGCGGCCACTGCGTCCACCAGCCCGGCTGCCAGCACCAACCGTCGCGACCCCAACTGCACCAGTGCGTAGTCCAGCGCCGGATGCACGCAGATCGCCTGGTTGGCCGGCAGGGTCCAGGGCGTGGTGGTCCAGATCACGAAGGCGGCACCACCGGCATCGGCGACGCCAAATCGCCGTGCCAGATCGGCCGCCTCGGCGGCGGCAAAGCACACGTCGATGGCCTGCGAGGTCTTGTCTTGATACTCCACCTCGGCTTCGGCCAGCGAGGAGCCGCAATCCAGACACCAGTGCACCGGCTTGAAGCCGCGCGCCAAGTGCCCATTCTCGGCAATGGTGGCCAGCGCGCGAATCTGCTCGGCCTCGAAGGCCGGCAGCATGGTCAGGTAGGGTTGGTCCCAGTCGGCCAGCACGCCCAGGCGCTCGAAATCGACGCGCTGGCGCTGCACCTGTTCTGCGGCATATTCACGGCATTTGGCGCGAAATTCGGCGGCGTTGAGCTTGTCACCGACCTTGCCAAACTTCTTTTCCACCTGCAGTTCGATGGGCAGGCCGTGGCAGTCCCAGCCGGGGATGAACGCGGCGCGGTGGCCGTCGAGCCGGGCGGCCTTGACCACCATGTCCTTCAGCACCTTGTTGACGGCATGGCCAATGTGGATGTCGCCGTTGGCATAGGGCGGGCCATCGACGAACCAGAACGGACGCGAGGCGTCTCCGGCGTTCAGCGCCTGGGTGTAAATCTCTTCGGCCTGCCAGCGCGTCAGCCAGTCCGGCTCGCGCTTGGCCAGATTGGCCTGCATGGGGAAAACCGTGTTCGGCAGATTGAGCGTGGATTTGTAGTCGATGGTCACGAACGGCTCGATTGGGCGTGCGGCAAACCGCTAAGGATATGAGAAGTGCTGTCGGGCTGCCTCGCGATCCATCCGCATCTGTGCCTTGAGTGCGTCCAGCGAGTCAAAGCGCGACTCATCGCGCAATGCCTTCACGAAGGTCACGTTCACTTCGGCGTCGTACAGATTTCCGGGGTCGGCGAGACAGTGCACCTCCAGCAGGGCGGGCGTGCCGCCCAGGGTCGGACGAACGCCGTAATTGGCCACGCCCGGCAGGGTCTGGCGGCCGCGCTGCAGTTCAACGCAGTACACGCCGTGTCGCAGCGCCAGCGGACGGTGAATCGGCAGGTTTGCGGTGGGCATGTCGAGCGTCCGGCCCAGTCGCAGGCCGTGCCGCACCCGGCCCAACACCTGATAGGGCCGCCCCAGCAGTCGCGCCACAGTGGCCAGATCGGCTGCCGCCAGGGCCTGCCGCACGGCGGTGGAACTGACCCGCATCTCGTCCGCCGCCACGGTGCCGAGCGCGTGGGTGCTGAAGCCCAGTGCTTCGCCCATGAGCGTGAGCAGCGAGAAATCACCGCCCCGCGCCTTGCCGAAGTGAAAATCGTCGCCCACCACCACCGCCCTGGCGCCCAGGTCACGCACCAGCAACTCGGTCACGAACGCTGCGGGCGCGGTGGCGGCGAATTCGGGATGAAAGCGTTGCACCAGCACCTGATCGACGCCATAACGCGCCAGATCGCGAAGCTTGGTGCGCAAGGTGGTGACGCGCAGCGGCGCGGATTGTGGGGCGAAGACCTCCAGCGGCGTGGGCTCGAAGGTCAGCAGGGTCACCGGCAGGTGCAGGGCATCGGCCTGCCGGCGCGCGGCGGCGATCAACGCCTGATGCCCCCGGTGTACGCCATCGAAGTTGCCAATCGTCACCACACAGGGACGGTTCAGCGCAGCGGCATTGCATTGGCCACGAACAAGTTTCATCAGCTTCGGCGGTGCAGGTGGTGCGGGCGCAGGCCCGTCAGGAACAGCATTGCACCATAGCTCAGGCCCGCAGCGGCCAGCACCCACAGCAGCCGCAGCACGCGGTCGAGCAGCGGCAGGTCCAGCCACAGTTGCAGCGGACCTTGCAGCACGACCACCACCGTCACCATGGCCAGGTTGGCCAGCAGCAGGCGCAGGCCGAACGTTTTCCACGGCGCGGCAACCGGCACATAAACGCCGTCACGCCGCAGGCGCCCGAACAGCAGCAGCGCATTGATCCACGCCGAGGTCGAGGTCGCCGCAGCCAGAACCGCGTGCGGCGCGCCGAACTCGAAATGCACGGCCACCAGCACGCCCGTGACCGACAGGGCCATGCCACTGAGCAACGCGGTGATCGCGTAGCGCACCGGAATGCGCGTCTCTTGCCGCGCGTAAAAGCCCGGCACCAGAATCTTCACCAGCGAAAACCCCATGAAGCCGAAGGCATAGGCCATCAGCGCCGCAGCGGTCATGTGCACGTCGGTGGCGGTGAAGGCCCGGTACTGGAACAGGGTCACCACTAAAGGCCCGGCCAGCACGAACAGGCCCAGCGCTGCCGGCAAGCCCACCAGCAACAGCAGCTTCAGCGCCCAATCCAGGGTGTCGGAAAACGCGGTGTCGGACTGGCTGGCGAACTGCGCCGAGAGCGTCGGCAGAATCACCGTGCCGATGGCAATGCTGAACAAGCCCAGCGGAAACTCCATCAACCGATCGGCGAAATACAGCCAACTGACGCTGCCGGTGACCAGAAAGCTGGCAATGATGGTGTCGAGCAGCAGGCTCACCTGGGCCACCGACGAGCCGATCATGATCGGCACCATCAATTTCATGATGCGCTGCACCCGGGCATCGCCCCAGCCCCAGCGCGGCCGCGGCGTCAGGTTCAGCCGCCGCAGGCTGGGCAGTTGCGCGGCCAGCTGCAGAATGCCCGCGGCGAACACCGCATAGGCCAGCACCTGCACCGAATCGTTGTCGATGAAGGCGGCGGCGATGAGGCAGATGTTGAGAATCACCGGCGTGATCGCCGGCACCGCAAACTGGCCGTAGCTGTTGAGCACCCCGCCGGCCATGGCGGTGAGCGAGATGAACATCAAATACGGAAACGTCCAGCGCAGCATGTCGGCGCCCAGCGCGAACTGCGCCGGATCATCGGCGAACCCTGGGGCGAACAGGCCCATCAGCAACGGGCTGGCCAGGCAGCCCACCAGGGTGATGGCGCCCAGCACCCCGCCCAGGGTGCCGCTGACCCTGGAGAGCAGATCGCTCACATCTTCGTGCGTGCCCCGGGTGCGGGTTTCGGTGAACACCGGCACGAACGACTGCGCAAACGCCCCCTCGGCAAACATGCGGCGCCCGAAGTTGGGAATTTTCAGCGCCACCAGAAAGGCGTCCATGCCCGCCCCTGCGCCGAAGGCGGCGGCGAACAGGATGTCGCGCACAAAGCCGAGCACGCGCGAGATCAGCGTCATTCCGCCGACCACTGCTGACGACTTCATTAAAGAGGTGCTCATCCAGCGCGCGATTGTAGCGGTCCGGGCGCGCGCGACAGAGCCCGCGCCTGCGCCACAAGCTGGGGCGCAACACCCAGCGGGCCCGGCGGGCCCGGCGGGGGCCGTTGCAGGCCCCGGCCAGGCCCACCCGGGCGCGCACAAGGCGCGGCCCGCGCCGGGCGGATCAGCCGATCAGCCGGCCGCGATCACCCTCACTGC
>Ga0207417_1000667_pt1 | contig 11231 bp, 13 predicted proteins | sample MalvirmetagMSP82_FD_184225 | JGI IMG/M metagenome (GOLD analysis project Ga0207417, IMG submission 184225) | Marine viral communities from the Deep Pacific Ocean - MSP-82 (SPAdes) | ecosystem: Environmental > Aquatic > Marine > Oceanic | place: Pacific Ocean | collected 2011-04-19
AAAAGTTGCCAATATCAATCGCGAAGGCAGACTTTGCGTATAGAGCACTTTACTTTGCGCTATAGCGCGACGTAGGCTGTCTCAAACTGGAGGAATCGAGTGTCCAAGCGCCCACCAACTGAACGTCAGCTGCAGATCGCTACGATCATGCTTCGCCATTTCGATGAGCATGGCCAGTGGCCGACGCAGCGCGAAGTCGCTGACGAAATGGGACTGAACACCACGAATATGAGCCCGTATTTCACGGCGTTGGTGAAGAAAGGGGTCGCTGAGAAGATTCCTGATCGCCAGCGCCGCAACATCAAGATTTCCAAAGAAGGAGAAGAGCTGATCCGCAGCGGCTGGCAACCCAGCCTGCCATTATAACCGACGCCCAGATGTAGAGAGACCTCAAAGCGCGCCAACGCTTCGAGGCCTCTGAAATGATCGTAGTTTCGCTGCTACTGATCCCACTATACCTCCCGGGCGTCTCTCGTTCAATAAGGAACGGAAGACGTATGAAAGCAGAGTCATTTTCGCCGCACAGTGCGGCACCGGCCATCGAGGCCACGCCTTTTCAACTTACCTACCGGGAGCTTCTCGACCTGGTTCTGGACCGCCGCCTCGCGGAACTGGAACAGACCCATCCAGGCGAAATCGCCCGCAACAAGAACATCGCCGGCAACATGATGCGCGCGGTCCGCGCCTTCATGAAGGCGAACGACCTGCACCCTACCGACCCCATCGGCGCCGAGATGCGCGACGAGACTTCTTGGGAAGCTGCGCGGGACCGGATGGGCCCGAAGGCTTCCTCGCAGAAGAGCCTCGCAAGCAAGAGCCGGGTGTGGGCCCTTGAAGCTTATCGGGCAGCAGATGCCCGATATGATGATGAAAACTTTGGTGAGCGCTTAGCCAGGCTACAAGAAGTATCAGGGCTGTCTCAGAGGCAACTGGCGAAATCAGTCTCAACGGGCGAGCACGCAATATCGTCTATGTCTATTGGTTCATGGTTAAGAGGCGTTAGTTACCCCGGCGCTGAAAGTCGTGATGTCGTCGAGAAGCTCGAGACCGTTTTGGGCGTCGCCCCCGGTTCTCTCACGGCGAAAATGCCAAAGGTGCCTATCCATGCGAAAACGTCAAATTTAGATATACCTCCTTCTATAAAACGGCGTGTAGCAGCACACTTGCCGGACGACTTCGACAGTCGATCTGATGACGAGCAAGACGAAATTGTGAGCTGGGTTTCCGAGAATATTCTGTCGACTCCCAAGGAGATTTACGACACCGGCCGCATCAAACCCGCTACTCAGATTGACGTCTTCGTTTTCGCTTTGGCGCGGGAGCCTGGCAAACGTGGAAAAATGGCATCCGCTCGGTTGCTTTCCGAACTCGATGATCTCGGTGCCTATAAAACCGCAGAGATGAGTCCTTTGCATATACAGCGCAATTTGCGGTGGGGCAGCGAAGCGCATGAGAAAGCTGATTATGATCTTCGGGCATTTTTCGGCGCTCTCGACCAGATGGGGTTACCAACCTCGGCGCAGTCGTTGTCGATCCTTCTTGCGCCAGAGGCTATTGAACGGTTCATTCAGTGGCGGTTTGAGCGCCGCGGTGCATATACGAAGACGATCGAAAACTTTTTGCAGCTCGTCAGAAGCTTGCTGCATGGGGAAACGGGGTTCCTGACACAACAAGAAGGTTTCGGTGCGCCCCTTCAAGAGATTCCAGGGTTTGTTTCCAAAAAGTCTGCGGAAATGGCTTCTTCTGATTGGCGAGGTGCCTGCGCCGAGTGTCTCGAAATGCTTCGGAAGCGGATCAAAGACCTATCAAAGGTCAATAAAGCTGGGCGGGATCCGTTTGAAGCCCTCCAACCTGTTATTGAGGGTCAGCCGAAGCCGCTTTCCGTCTATTGGAAAATAATAGATGAAATTCGATCACGCATGCCGGGTCCTGAATATCCAGTTCGGCTTGCTGAGGCCCAGCGATCACTCATCATGATGCGGGTTGGTCTCGCAACAGGACTGAGGCAGAGAAACCTGCGAGAACTATTGGTTTGCCCAAAGGGCGGGAAGCGGAGAACAAGAAAACAACTGGAACGCCTCGGATGTGGAGAACTGCACTGGCAGGATGGAGAGTGGTGGATTGCCATTCCTGGTTCAGCCTTGAAGAACGCGGGCTCGAAAGCCGTTAAGCCGTGGAACGAGTTCCCACTGGTGGATTCCGATGGATTACTGGATCAGGAGTTGGAGGCATATCTCCGCCTGCGCCCTGTGCTACTCCATGACCACGATGATCCCGGAACGCTGTTTATAAAAACAATGCGAAGCCGAGCAGTAACACCCGAGTTTAGCCAGACTGGGTTTTACAACGCTTTCCGAACGATCATTACCACCTACGGGATCTATAATCCCTGGACCGGTCGTGGGGCCATCGAAGGTCTTCGGCCGCATGGGCCGCACTCGATGCGCCACGTCATCGCGACTCATTTGGTAAAAACCGTGGGCATTGATGCCGCCGCCGGGGCGCTCTTCGACACCGCCGATACCATCGACAAACATTACGGACATTACTTGCCAGGTGAAAAGCATCTGGACGCAATGCGGATGGCATTTGCCGACATCGGCAGGCAGAATGCAGGAGCTCAGGCATGAGTAGGCATCCCGAATACGGCGCCAATGCCGGTAGCCGGAAGTCGCCCCCTCTCCGGGTCATCGATAATGACGAGACGAAAGAAGAGCTCGCGCCAATTTCTATGGAGACCCTGCGCAAAGATCAGGGTCGCCTCCGCGAAGGTGATGACGCTTGGGCTTACCTGGTGGGCGCGGGGTTTGACCCTGCCATTTTGAAAGAGCGGTTCGGGATCGGTCTTGCTGCGCTTTCACAGTCAAATACTGGCCGGACCACCGGTCACTGGCTGGAAGCGCCGGTAGTGGGGCGTGACGGCACCCTGCTCAAACGGAAGGTAAAGCTCGCCGTTCCTGAGGTGTCCGAAAACCCTGTGCACCACGATTCCTGGACCACTGGCGCGTCGCTTACCTATTGGTGTGGCGCCGCCGGTGAAAAGCCGTGGCTATTCGTGGCCCCGCGCGTCCGTGATGCTTGGCGCATCTGGTCGGCAATTCGCGGGACTTCACTTGATGGCCGTATGGCAATCATTGCTCCGACTGTCAGTGAGGAGCGGCCGCAGGAGTGGCTGTCTCCGGATTTCTGGTCCGGTTGGGAACGTGTCTACCTCGGACATGACAACACCGATGCCGGTGAGCTGATGGCAAACCGGATCCGCCAGCCGAAAGCTGGCCGCGATTTCATGCGTGTCGAAGTCCCTCGCACGGTCGGCGAAAGCTGGATGGACTTCTTCACTGAGCAGGAACCGGGGCCTGCGGTGATCGAGGCCTTTGAAGCGCGCCTGGACGACGCCTACGCCCTCAGCGCGAAGGCACCATCGTCGGCGCCAATCCTGCCGCTCGATCTCCAAGAAGACGATGTCTATGAGGACCGGCGGATCAACATCAACGGCGCCTACCACGCTGGCAATATGTATTACCCGTTCCAGGTGCGCCGGGTCGAAACGCGTAAACGGCGGCGAGAAGAACCTGACGGGTCAGTGAAATGGGAGCAGGAGAAGACCAGCTTCTACCAGACCCGTGTGATCCGGTCTGATGGCGCGATGCTCGACATTGACGTTGCTCCTGCACCGCGGGGCGTGGAGGAAGAAGATCGGGCCATCATGCTCGAAGACGGGACCGAGATCCTGTCGATCCCACGCCCGCGAGAGTTTTCTACGTGGAAATGGCCGAACATCCGCAAGTTTGAGAAGGATATGAGATCTGGCACAGACCCGCATCGGCCCCTATCCGAAATTGTCGCCGATCTGCGCAGTCACCTGCGACGGGTAACTTGGCTGCCCAACGATACCGATTACGATCTCATCGCCGCTTATGTCGTGCTCTCCTATTGCTACAATGCCTTTGATGCGATCCCGATGATCCTGCTCAATGGCGAAAAGGGGTCGGGTAAGAGCTCATTGGCGGAAGCGATCGCCGATCTGTCATTCAATGGACAGATGCTCGGCGCTGGTTCTGAGAAGGCGTTTATCCGTGCCGTTGACCAAGGCCGTGGCCTTCTCGTCCTCGACGACCTGGAATCTGTCGGGCGCCGTGGCAATAACGATGGTGGATACGGTGACATCAACCAGATCCTCAAAGTCAGCTACTCCAAGGCCACCGGCGTAAAGTCGGTCGTCGACAAGAACGGCGTTTCTCGCACGCTGTATTTCTACTCGCCTAAGGTCATCACCAACATCCAAGGTATCGACGCCGTTAACGCGACGAGGATGTATCTGATCCTTTGCCGGCCAATGCCGAAGGATATTGCCGACTCCGGACTGATCCGCGGATCTGATGCCTCCATCAGTGAGCCGCTGCGCCAAGAGCTGCACGCTTGGGGTATGGCCAACGTTCACGATGCCCATATGCGGTATCGTGAAAAAGCCAGCAGCCGTAGCAGCAGGGCCGAGCAGATCGCTGCACCCCTGCGCGTCATTGCCGACATGGCGGGTGATGCTGACTTCATCGAGGCGGTTGGCTCCGCCATTACGCGCCTGTCTGCGGCCAAGGGCGAGGCTACCGGTGCCGAAGATCTGGTGGTCCAGGCTGTTGCCGAGGCGGTTGAGAAAGGCGCGCGAGACGTCATCTCGCTCGCTCAGGTCCGCGCAGAACTTGCGCTTATACCGGAGGCCCGGATTTTGGAGCCTGCCCACCAGGTCCCTGCTGATCTTGCGGCACTGCAAGACCACAACACGCTCGGACGCATGCTGCGCACCCTCGGCATCCGCACGCCAGACAGCGGACCACGTGTGCGTCTCAGCGGCCAGCTGATGCGGGGGTATCGCCTCGATCCGGAGTTTGTTCAGTCCGTGCTCGATAAGGCAGCCGAGGAAAAGCGCACAGTGTATTCGCCCTACAAGAGCACCGATCACAAACGCCTAAGCGTTGCCTTCTGTGACAACCAGCGGTGCGATCAGTGTCCTTATGCCAATGTCTGTGAGGCTGTCCTACCAGGTGTTCGAAGCGGCAAGCCCGCTCCAAGTTCGCGAGGACTTGGCCCGAATTGGAGGGAGTCTTGATGGAATATGCAGACGCCCCACACCACGACGTTCAGATATTTCGTGGCGCTTTTGATCGACTGATAGTCAAAGGTCAAACCTGCCAGTTTGCCCTTACCCCACGCCGTCTCGTTGAAATCCCCTCGGGGATTGAGGCTCTTCTACTGCAATCAGTGTATGACGGCTTCTCGGCGCGTATCGAGGATGTCCTTGAAGGGCGCGAGACGTGGGCCAACTGGCCGCCGAACTTGTTCCGGTTTGTCCGAGATCATATCGGTGCGGCGATGCTGAAAAATGGCTTTACCGCCCATGAGAGCATCGCAGTTGTTCAAGCGATGAGCGACGCAGAGGCCAAGCTTACCTGGCACAAAGTCTAAACCACCTGCGCAACCGTTGAAGCGGGTCTAAATAATACAAAAATATTTTTGTATTAAAGTAGAAAAATAGTAAACCTAAGTGATGCTGATGTGAACGCACCTTCTTTCAAAGCGGGTTAAAGCTTGATCGAATCCCGCCAGCTAAGGCACGGTGTTATTCAACCACAGATTGGAAAAAGTTATGGCGGCTGAGGATAACATCGAAGACAGGTGGGTTTTGCATTCGGCCCGTCAGGTCGAAGCGTCCAAGAGCGGCGCATTGGCTATTACGCTCCTAAACTCTGGTTCTTGGTTAGCTCTACTATCGCAGATCGGAAGTTTGCAGGGATATTCGATTGGGTGGTCGGTCCTCACTTGGGGCACCGGTGCCCTCTTGGGCACATCGCTCTGGTTATTCATTTACCGTGGGGCCCTGTTGTCCTGGAAGCACGAAATGGATCGTCAGGACCAAGGGACTTCAGACACCTTAGAGAAGAACATTCTTATCGGTGTCACGGTGGCGATCTCCGCACTGCTCTGCTTTGCGGCCGGTGTGGTGATGTTGGCGATATCTTTGCTGTGACAGTCGCCCTTGATCGACTTAGCGGAGCGCGGCTCTTCGTTATCGACGAAGAGCCGCGCGAAATCTAAGGCACACGCCTCGTCAGAACGGAATCTCGGTGTCATAGCGACGGCTTAGCTCGGCCTCGCGCTCTGCAATGCTCTTGGCACTAAGGTAATGGTCATCCGGCTTTCTGCGAAGCGTCGGCTCGACATCGTCTGTTAGACAGACGATGAGCGATGAGTAGTCGTGATAAATTCCATTGTCGGCAAAGCCGTTAAACTCTCCGAATTCGTTATATGTGATTGGCAGTTGCTGAACCGTATAAACCCCCAACATCAGGCGAAGGCCCAACTTCCCCAGTTCTTCGATGGCTTCCCCTGCGACTATCATCTGCTCGAATATCTCTTCCTGGGTTGGGTTTGGCCATTTGGGCGCCATTGGATCCTCCCAGACTTCATCAATTAAGGCTCCGAGCTGTTTCACCGCTGCTCGATGTTCAGCTCGCGGCTCGAAGTCCCGTTCTATGGTCAAGAAGTCCGTCTTGTTCAGGTGCCGATGAAGCTCTTTCCCAGATGGGCAGGGAAGCAAGATCACCTCGGGTTTCTGGTCAGCCTGCGGCAGTTCGAACAGGTTCTCCTGTCGCGGAATAATACGATCGAGACTGACTTCGAGTGCTTGGGCAATGGTAGCGGCCGCCTGGTTGAGGACAGGCGTTCCGGCTTCGGCGCGCTGGATGGTGCGCGTGTCATAGCCGGACTTCTTGGCAAGCTGGGCCTGTGTCATGCCCAGGGTGACGCGATGGCGCCGGATAAGGTCTCCGTCGAGCTGCATGGATCGTTTCCTTTGATGTAATCGATGTCTCGAAACCATGGCTCAAACCTCTCCGACAGCGTGACGACGCACTGACGACAGGAACACGTCAGCGACGCGACAGTAACACGACAGCAGCACGACAGACTGAGAAAGGTGCAGGGACCCGCCCGAAAAATGAGGCTTTTGAACATCGGTTGGCGCCAGTATCGAGCGGCACTTGGAATGAGGTTGCGTGCTATGAAACTATTTTCATAGTTTCCTATCAATGTATCAAGAGACGCCGCGGAGGCCCTGTAAATGAAGGTTCTAACCGTTTTCACATCCAAGGGCGGCAGCGGTAAATCGACGCTGGCGATCCACATGGCCGTCCTGGCATCCCAGCAGAAGCGCGGTAACAACGTCCTCATGCTGGACTATGATGTGCAGGAGAGTTCAACCTTTTGGACCCGCATCAGGAAGTCGGACAACCCGCCGGTATTGCCGGCGGATCCCGGGTCGTTCAGCGGCTACCTCGAACAAGCAGAGGAAGAGGGCATCAACCTGGTGGTGGTCGACATGCCGCCGCACTCCGCTACCCAAGCGGACCTGGTGCTGTCTCGCTCTGATCTTGTTCTGGTTCCTGTCCGTCCCGGTGCACTCGACATCTGGGCACTTGAAACAACAGTCAAAGCGATCAACGACAACCACGCCCGCGGGGTGTTCGTTTTGAACCAGGTGCCTGCCAGGGGCACCGAAGCAGATGAGACCGAAGAGGTCCTGACGGAGATTGCACCACAGATACCTGTGGCCAAATCCCGGTTGGGATATCGCAAGCCGTTCAGCTCTGCGCTGAACGCTGGTCTGGCGATTACCGAATTCGCAAGCCCGCGAGAGAAGGCGGCACAGGAAGCGGCGGCCCTGTTCGCCGAGATCAAGAGGATGCTAAAATAATGAAGAAGACACGCCTTACAGATATGGCGAAGACCATCAAGGCGGGCGATGCTCAGCCCGAGGTTGTCGTCGAAGAACCGAAGCCAGCCAAGCCGGCCAGGAAGAGGGCGCCCAGCACGAGCTCAGGCACGGCAAAGCCGATCAGAGACATGGACAAGGGCGACCTGTCCGCAATGCACATCCGCGTCCCGAAGGCGACGCACAAGCGACTCCGCTTGCAGCGGATCGAGGAGGATCGGCCCATGAACGACATCATCGCCCAGGCCATCGAGGAGTATCTTCGGCGGGCAAGTGGACCCGCTCGCAAGAGCTGAATATCTTTGTATTAAGCTACGAAAATATTTTTGTAGTGTTTGTGGTCAGGGAACCTGAGAATGGATTCCGACGTCGAGATCAGCCGAGGGTTTGGCCGCGTTCAAATGGTTCGCGGCCGGACCTGCATGTTTGAGTTTTTTCCGCTAATGGACGACGGGCTCATCGTCTCGGCCAAGTGCCTTCGAAGAGGCATGGCTGTCGGAGAGGGCCACGGCTTCCTCATACATGATGCGATCGAGGGCCGGGACTCTTTTGCATTCTGGCCGCCACACCTGTTCCGTTTCGTCAGGAAGCACATCGCCGAAGCGATGATGCGGGAAGGGTATTCCGCACACGATGCGATGGCGGTGGTGCAATCCATGAATGACGCCGAGGCCGATATCGTCAAAGGCGCAAAGCAGCGACGCATATCGAGGCGTGCAGAGTTGCGATGGCGCGAGTCTGGTGGGCCTGCCCGTAAGGGCTGAATATCTTTGTTTTAAGCTACAAAAATATTTTTGTAGTCTACTCCTGTTCAGGAATTGTCCGCGCTCGGTTTGTTGTCCGAAGGGCGTTCCGGCGCGTCGTAAGGCGCATTCGCGATGAATCGGCGCAATCGCTCCGGATCATGGGGCCGATCGCGGCCCGCGGTCCTGCCGACATAGATCGCATAGACGATGGCGGCCGTGCCAAAGACGACAGATCCAATCGATACGATGATGTCGAATGTGGTCATGATCCCTCCGTAGCGCCGCCGTTCATGTCACGGTGAATAGGATATCACAGAGTTCGAGTTCTGTCGCAGACCTCAGAGTCTATGGTGTGGTAGAGTAGGTCAGCCGTTGGGAGAGCGCATCGATGACAGACCCAAAACCGGATGAATCAGACCCCGAGTGGGAGGAATGGTTCATAAAGAAGATGGGCGAACCTGGACCCGATGAGGAAGCGTATTTCGAACGACTGCGGCGCCTTGGGCTTGGAGTTGGCCTCGATGAGGACGGGAACCTTGTTTATGACAAAGACTTTCCCGAAGCCTTGAAGCCAGAGAGCAGGAAATAGAGGCGTTTATTTGGTGGTTAGCCCCTGTCGTCATCTGGCGACAGGGACGCAGCGAGTGCCTGCATGCGCTTTGATGGGCCTTTGTAACGCGCCCCTCGGACGAAACCGCCGTTAGCGCGTGCCATATCAGCGTGTGAAACCTGACCAGAGCGAAGTAGTTCTTCATCGCGTTCGCGCGCGGCAGCTTTCTCATCTGCGCGGTCCTTGAACGAAAATCTGGGCGCCTTGGGTTTCATGTTGCCTTCCTCGCGTGAAGCTTATCACATCGATGTCGATTTCTTCCTGCGAAACCGGAACACCTGTGGCCAGCCTGTGCCGCACTTGCACACAGACCGGCACCGGACTTCGGGGCAATTACTTCGATTGCACAAGTGCGCCAGAACCTAAATCTGGCGCACTGAGGGAGAACAGCGATCTCTGATCTACTGTTGCTTACCGGCTGTCGTTGCCAGCGCCGTAACCACCGTAGATGTAGCCTTCGCCGGCGCTGCGTGCTTCGGAGCGGGTGCTCATCACTGTGTCGTCGTTGTAGCTGTTGTCGGCCGTGCTAAAGGTAATGTCATTCGCTTTGGTCGACTCGAGCGGTGCGAGCATCCGCGTCTCATCACCGTATGTCATCTCCGCGCCGATCGACGTGTCCAGGAAGAGGTCCTGACGATAAGTCGAGGTATCAGCCAAGGCGGCGGTGGAAATCAGGGCGGCGGCGGCGGTTGTCATAATCAGTTTCATACTGTGATCCTTTGATCTTACGGCTGTCGCGTGATTGCGACATCATCGTTGCTGTAGGAGTAACGGGACCAGCATGATTAAAGTTTCTGCAGTGCAGCGCACACGGTCTGTGCATCACCAAACAACTCACCGATCTCGCGAAACGACCTACATCGACGTAGAGGCTTTACGCGGATATCTGGTCACCTGTGGCCAGCCTGTGCCGCACTTGCAGACAGACCGGCGCTCGAACTCGTGCTGCGTAATGCCGTCGGGCACATCGCCGGGTCTGCGGGTCACTGTATGACCGCATTCCCAGCATCGAACCTCGATGTGAGAGATGCCGGGTGAGAACAATTCGTCGGTGATCGTTGTCATCCTGACGGAGTAGCAGGGCTACGCGTCTCGGTGAAAGCAGCTTTCACCCGATAGGATCTTACGACTGCTGGCAAGAATGCCGCTGACGCGGCATGCAATGGCATCCGCCCTACGGCCCTTCATAATGAGAGCGGTCGGATGCCATTGCCGCGCGTGGCCCCGTAGGCCCTTATATAGCCGAAGGGGACAGGCGTGGCGTGCGCAACAGCTGGGATATTTTCATTTCAACAAGGTTTTGGGGCGAGAAAGAACCAGGATATTTCTTGTTGATCAGGAAAATCTACATATAGAGTTAATCTTGCATTGATGGCACAATATGTAGGAAAATACCTACAGAATCAACAAAAATGACGTATTTGGTAGCCCCTGCTTGGATCGAATCCAATTCAACATACTACCAATTATTATCAATGACTTAGGTTTATCTGTTGTTGATATGTTCCCTTTATCGGGGTTTACCTTTGTTGAAGTGGGGTAAAATACCCATTTCGGGTCTCGTTCTGACCACTCAGCTTCTCCTATGCAAAATGAAGGCAACTCGGAACAAAACTCAAGAAGCCCCTGTAAAATAGGGATTCTGATGTGTTCCGGATGCTGTTCCGGCTTGTCTCGTCGGAACATGCCATCAACCCTGATGTTCTGAATTACAGATGCCTTAACTCTCTCTTTTTCTTAGAAAAGATAATAAGGGCAGAGGGATCAGGAGCGCTGTGCCGGATGCTGTTCCGGAGTGCTGATTTCTGTTCCGGAGGCCTTGTTCCGGATCAAAAAGCCCGAACAGGGTCGGAACGGGTGTCGGAACAAAAAAATTCACCAAAAAACAATGAGTTAGACTTTTTTGTTCCGGATTTTCCAAACGATCCGATCTTTTTATGTTGGGCTAACCTTCGGATTTGAAAAAGTTGCCAATATCAATCGTGAAGGCAGACTTTGCGTATAGAGCACTTTACTTTGCGCTATAGCGCGACGTAGGCTGTCTCAAACTGGAGGAATCGAGTGTCCAAGCGCCCACCAACTGAACGTCAGCTGCAGATCGCTACGATCA
>Ga0207417_1000695_pt1 | contig 10844 bp, 10 predicted proteins | sample MalvirmetagMSP82_FD_184225 | JGI IMG/M metagenome (GOLD analysis project Ga0207417, IMG submission 184225) | Marine viral communities from the Deep Pacific Ocean - MSP-82 (SPAdes) | ecosystem: Environmental > Aquatic > Marine > Oceanic | place: Pacific Ocean | collected 2011-04-19
CATGTCCCGGTCGGCAACGAACTTCCGCTCAATGCCGAGTTTCTCATCCCCCATGACGAACTTTTCCACCGCCCGCGGCGACATCTGCCAGCCTGGTGGCACCGGGCCATGATCCATACTCCTGAGCTTGTCCAGCTCCGCGGCGTAGACTACCTCCACGGGCTCCCGCTGGGCCGCCTTGTTAACAGATTGCTTGTTGCTCATTCCTGACTCCTGCGGCCGCCCCGAACTTCCGGTGCCATGCGCTCCCTCGGGAGAATCCGCGGCAGTTCGGAAAGCGGAATAATGCCTTCAATCACATGGTCCAGGGCGCTGTCCCGCATGGTCACCAGGCCGGCATCAAGAGCTCGCCAGCGCAGCTCCCCGATGGGCGGTTGGCTGGAAATGGCGTTCCGGATGTCCGAATCGACTTCCATGTACTCGACAATTGCCACTCGACCCTGGGTGCCGCGGCCGTTGCATTTGTCACAACCGGCGCCCTGAAAACACCGGAAATCCGCGGGCGGGCCGTCGGGAAACACCTCGGACAGAATCACCGGGTCCGGCTCTGCAGGCTGGCAACAATGCTTGCAGATGCGCTTGGCCAGCCGCTGGGCGATGACAGCCAGCAGCTCACCGGCAATGGAATTCGGGTGGATACCCAGATCATACAAGCGCTGCAGTGAATCCACCGCGTCGTTGCAGTGCAGCGTGGACAGAACCACGTGGCCGGTCTGGGAGGCCCGTATCGCCTCCAGAGCGGTTTCCTGGTCACGGATCTCGCCCACCAGAATGACATCCGGATCTTCCCGGACAAACGCCCTCATGGCATCGGCGAAACCAAAGCCAATTTCTGATCTGACCCGGGTTTGTTGAATGTTGTCGATGGAGTACTCGATGGGGTCTTCCACCGTGATAACTTTCCGGCGGCCGTCATCGGCAAGGGTCTGCAGCCCCGCATACAGCGTGGTGGACTTGCCTGACCCGGTCGGACCGACCACCAGCACCAGTCCCGCCGGGTTATCCAGCAAGCGCTGATAACGGGCACCGATCATGGATGACATGCCAAGTTCGGCAATGGTCATGGCGCGGCCGGTCTGCGGCAGCAGACGTATAACGGCATGTTCGCCATGGAGCGAAGGCTGGGTCTGTATCCGCAGATCGTAGGCCATATCGCCGAGCTGCAGCCGGGACCGCCCACCCTGGGGCAGCCGGTGCTCGGCGATGTTCAGCTCTGCCCGCAGCTTGATGACGTTAATCACCCCTTTCATCTCCCGGGCCGACAGCTGGTACTGGGGCAGATCATGGAGATCGCCATCCACCCGAAGGCGAATGCGAATCCGGTCACCGTACTGTTCTATATGGATGTCGCTGGCTTTTTCACTTACAGCGTCCATCAGAATGGCTTCGTAGACAGACACCAGATAGGGGCTGACGTGCTTGTTTTTCGGATCCTTGCCCAGAAGCTGATCCTTGCTGCCAGTCGGGTCCGCCGCCTGGTTCGGGGTTGGTTCCTGATCCGCTGCAAAGCGGCGCCCTTTGGCAGTCAGATCAAGAGCTGACCAGAGCCGACGAAAGTCCGTCGGTGTAACCAGCAGGCAGTCAACCACCTGGTTAGGACTCAACCGCTCGAGCTGATCAGTGCGCGCATCGGGATCGTCGGTCACAACCGTGATCCGACCATCTTCCTCGGCGATGGGTATCAGTCGTGAGAGATCCAGAAACGTTCGGGAAAATCGCCGGAAAAGCGCCGGATGGAGATCCGGCAGAAGCTCGTCCGCATCGGTGAAGGTCATGCACCGCTGACGGGCAAGAGAACGGTAGAGATCAATCTCTTCAAGATTCAGTTTCCGGCGGAGCACGTCCAGCAGCCGGCAATTCTGCTTCGCTGCCTCCGCCTTTGCCTCGGCCAGGACCGCTTCGTCCACGACACCCTGATCAATGAGGATCTGCTCGACGTTACGGTTGAAGTCGACCCAGCCCAGGGTGCGCACACGCTTGAGCTTGGCACCCTGTTTTTCGAACATGGCCAGGCTCGGGACGGGTCCCGCTCGCCCTTCAAGACACACCAGGCGCCCCCCCTCACGAACCAGGTGCGCCAGGGCAGTCTGGTCCCTGACAAACGAGGTACACAAAACGAGATCACAGAGTGGATCAGGCTCGGGCGCCTCTTCCGCACGGGCAACAACGACATCCACATTGTGCATACCCAGACGGACAAACCGCTCTCTGGCAGCCTCGGCGACAACGGCATTCCGCTCCACGTACAGGACCCGATGGGCGAGCCCGGACAGCACAGCGGCAAAATAGCCTGAGCCACCGCCCACGTGCATCACCATCTGATCCGGTTCTATTTCCGGGAGCAGGGAGAGAATGTGGCTGACAGTTTCTTCGCGGGGAATGGAGTGGCCGGTTATCGAGGCAACCAGGTCGGAACCGGAAACAAAATCATGGCGGGATACAGATCGAAGGGCCTCAAGGGCCCTCGGATAGACTCTCTTCATTCAACAACGTCCGTAACGGCTTGGTATCAGGCCGCCTGACGTTTTCTGAGTGCTGACACCAGCTCGGCCTCGGGACGGGAAATTCCGCACGTGTTCATAAGATCGTCGATATCGGCGCCGAGATCAACCAGTCGAGAGGCTTCATCGTAAGAGATTCGCAGCGGATCGTTCTGGCGCATTTCGTCGAGCGTGGTCCTCAGCTCGTGCAACTGACGCTCACAGCTAACCAACCGCTGCCCTACCCCCATGCTGCCACTGGTGGTGGCATGCAGTTCCCGGCCAAGGGTATCACAGCGCTCTTTCAGCGTTGCTCGGAGGCTACGTACCTGGCGCCCGAGAACCAGGCCCTGAACGAAAACCAGAGACAGGGCCGCAACAGTCAGCGCCCAGGGAAGGTATGAAGGAATTTCTGCAAACATGACGGATGTCTCCCGTTAATTGCCACGGAAGGCATCCATCGTGAGGCCTGTAGCGGGTTGCCCCGGATCACAGTGCCGCGATTTCAGCCCACTCGTGGTCTGACAGCATCTTGTCGAACTCAACCAGAATGATCAGTTCGCCATCCTTGTTGCACACGCCCTGGATAAATTTGGCACTTTCCTCGTTACCCACGTTCGGTGCAGTTTCAATTTCGCTGGCTTTCAGGTACACCACCTCGGCGACAGAATCCACCAGAATGCCCATAACCTGGTTGGCAGATTCCATAACCACAATCCGGGTGGCATCGGTTACTTCGGCATCGGCCAGGCCAAAGCGCCGGCGGGTGTCGATAACGGTAACCACGTTACCCCGAAGGTTGATGATGCCGAGCACATAATCCGGGGCCCCCGGAACCGGAGCAATCTCCGTGTATCTCAGCACTTCCTGAATCTGCATGACGTTCAGACCGTAGGTCTCATCATCCAGCCGGAAGGTAACGTACTGCAGTACCTGATCGTCCTGGGCCTGATTGGTTTGTCCGCTCGGGGATGCCATAGCGATGTTTCTCCTCTTGGGCTGCCCGGCGGGCAACCTGATCGTCAAAAAAATATCATCAGTGCCCAATACTATAGTTAAGGGCACAAACCGTGCCAGCACGGCTCGGTTTCATTCAGTAACCATTGTTTGCGTCAGCTCAGATCCAGATGGTGCTCTCTTTCCGCCCTCACCAGCAAGTCTGCCATGGTGCGCACATCAATCAGCGCACACATGTGGTCAATCACAGTGCCGGCCAGCCACGGACGCTTGCTTCGGGCTGTGCGCCAACGCACTTCGTCCGGCCGGAGGGTAAAGGACTGGGCGACGTCATCACAGGCGAGCCCCCAGTCGCTGTTATCCAGCCGGATCACGAACCGGTAGTTGTCCCGGGCATCGGGCGGCACCCGCCCTGCCATGATCCATTCGGCGGTATCCACCACCCTCAGGTTCTGATCCCGGTCCGGGCGGATTCCCATGTACCAGCGTGGACTTCCCGGGATGGGCCGGATCTCTTCTTCAATGCGGTGAATGGCACCGAGCAGAATCAGAGGCACCGCCAGCTGCAGACCGGCCACCGTGAAAATGAGGCACTCAAAGGGCTGTTCTGACCACTCCGGGCGGGACGGCGGCGCGGCCGGCTCCGGCGCAGGCTGAGCTTCAATCCTTGCCTTCGGCACCGGCGCTTCCGGCACCTGTCGCACCACTGGCCTCTCAGGTTCCGCCGGCGTTTCCCGGACCCGTTTGGGTGGTTCAGGTCTTGCCGGCGGTTTTTCGACGGTTGGCACAGATGCCGGTTTCGTGCGGGTTGCCACCCGCGGTTCCGGAGGTGCAGGTTTCACCGGTTCCGGCGCTTCGATTTCCTCCCGAAGCGCCGTATCAGTGGCCGTGTGCAGCAGTTCGTCAAGATAACTGGCAATGGCAGTTTCCGGATCCGCCAGCCGTGTCAATTTATCGTCAGCCATGCTGACGCTCCTTCACCCTGCCCACCCGGGCCATGAGATCATCCAGCAGATGGCTGTAGGCGCGGACACCATGGGTTTCGGCATCCAGCGCGGACGGTGTTATGCCGCCCTGGCTGGCATCCCGAAACTTGGTGTCCACCGGAATCGCAAACTGCCAGAGGGACTCGCGGTAGGTCTTCCGCAACAGGTTCAGGCTTTTCACCGACGCCTGTGTCCGCCGGTCATACAAGGTGGGCACAATGGTGTAAGAAAGTTCGTTTTTCTGGGAACGCATGATCATCTTCAGGGTGTGGAGCATGCGCTCCAGGCCCTTGATGGCCAGAAATTCGGTTTGCACGGGAATGATCAGATGCTGGGCTGCCGCAAGGGCGTTAACCATCAGAACCCCCAGAGAGGGAGTATTGTCGAGCAGGACATAATCAAAGTCGTCCCAAAGCTGAGTCAGGGCCCGGGAAATGATCAGCCCCATGCCTTCCACGCCGATCATTCGTCGCTCAAGGGTAGCCAGGGCTGCACTCGCCGGCAAAAGGGACAGGCCCTTGCAGCTGGTCTCCGTAATCAGTTGGGCGGGTAGCCCTTCCGGAACCTTGCCCTGGTGCTGGAACAGGTCGAAAACACTGTGCGCGATTGTATCCGGATCGTAACCGAACCAGCTGGTGAGCGAGCCATGCGGGTCCAGATCCACAACGAGAACACGCTTGCCGCGTTCGGCAAGCAAGCCGCCCAGGGCGACCACACTCGTGGTTTTACCGACACCACCTTTTTGATTGGCTACTGCCCAGATTCGCACGCTTTGATTCTCCAGAGAATACATCGGTGTGGCCGGCAATTAACCGTTGCCACAGTCCCGTTTATCGGCCATTCCCCGGGCAACTTGAACCAGTCCTCGGAAAATCCGGCAAGCTGTTGCCGGCGCCTTATTGTTAACGGGGAGTAATACAGGAACCATGCCAATGGCTCTATACGCATCTGCCGACGATCGGGTCAGCGCATGGCACCGCGAATACTGGCGTCACGGGAGATCAGCAATACCACCCGGCGGTTTCTGCGGCGCCCTTCCTCAGTGTCATTCCGGGCAACCGGCTGATACTGGCCATAGCCGACAGCCGCCAGACGTTCCGGCTCGATGCCCTCCATCACCAGCATCCGGACCATGGCAGCCGCCCGGGCGGCTGACAATTCCCAGTTTGACGGAAAACGGGAGGTACTGATCGGCTGATTATCGGTGAAGCCTTCCACTTTGACAGCGTTGTCCCGGTTGTTCAGAACCGTGGCGATTTTCTCGACCACCTCGAACGCATCGTAATGGGGCTCGGCATCGCCGCTGCCAAACAACAGACTGTTGGGCAGATTCAGCTCCAGCCACTGGTCGCTGGTCTCAAGCGACACCACGCCCTGGTTGATCAGCTCATCAAACTCCATGGAAAGCTGGTCAGCCATGGCTCGCAGCGCTTCGGTCCGCGCCTGCGCGTCCATCTCCGGATTTCGGGGCGCTTCGGTCACCGCCGGCGGGATTACGTTCTCGGCAGGCGCATTCAGCGATCTCTGGGGCTGGTCGCCAATCTCGATTGGCTGGAAGGAGCGCTGGGGTGCATTGAACACGCCGGTCAGGGTTTCAGAAAGGACTTTGTATTTGCCTTCGTTAACGGACGATACCGAGTACATCACGACGAAAAAGGCGAACAGCAGGGTGATGAAATCCGCGTAGGAAATCAGCCACCGCTCCTTGTTGTGCAGATCATCCTGGGGTTGCCTACGGCGCCGCATAAGTTGGCCTGCGCATGCTTACTGCAGGAAGCCCCGCAGCCGCAATTCGATGGATTTCGGGTTTTCACCCTCGGCGATGGCAATCAGGCCATCGATCATCATGTCCTCATAGCGGGTGCGCTCCCGCACGATACCGCGCATCTTGTTGGCGACCGGGAAGAACAGGAGGTTGGCCAGCGCCACACCGTAGATGGTGGCTACAAAGGCGGTTGCGATCCCGCTACCCAGGGATTGGGGATCCTCAAGGTTGGTCATCACCTGGATCAGGCCCATGACAGCCCCGATAATGCCGATGGTTGGCGAGTAACCACCCATGGCCTCGAACACCTTGGCCGACTCCAGATCCCTCTGCTCACGGGATTCCAGATCAACTTCCATGATGCCCCTGATGGTCTCGGTTTCGGCACCGTCGACCAGCAACTGCAACCCCTTGCGGGCAAAGGGCTCCGGCTCGCGCTCGGCAAGCCCTTCAAGGCCTAGCAAGCCCTGCTTGCGAGCTTTTACACTCCAGTCAATGACTTTTCCGATACCGTCTTCAAGGTTGATAAACGGCGGGAAAAAGACCCAGCGCACCTGAGTGAAAGCCCGCTTCAGCATGGGCCACGAGGTCTGCAGGATAGTCGCGGCCAGAGTGCCACCGATGACGATGATGGCCGCCGGCCCATTAAACAGTGAGCCAACCGCTCCGCCTTCCAGCAGGTTACCGCCAAGAATTGCGGCAAAGGCCAGTATGACCCCGAGCAGGCTCAGGATATCCATCAGCACACACCTTCCGCGAGGCGTGGCCCGATCTCGTCCAGGGACAATACATCATCCGTCAGCCCTGCCTTGGCGACGGCCATCGGCATGCCGTAGATCACAGACGATTTTTCATCCTGGGACCATATATCGGAACCGCTCTGCTTCATCATCCGACAGCCTTCTTTGCCGTCCGAGCCCATCCCGGTAAGAATGACGCCCAGCGTCTTGCCCGGAAAGCTGCGGGCAAGAGAACCGAAGGTAACGTCCACGCAGGGTTTGTAATTGAGCCGCTCGTCTCCGGGCAGAATACGGATCCTGGGCTGTCCGCCCCGATTCTCGACCATCATCTGTTTGCCGCCGGGCGCCAGCAAAGCCAGGCCGGGCCGCAACACATCACCATCCTCAGCCTGCCGGACTTCAATCCGGCAGAGCTTGTTAAGGCGTTCGGCGAAGGCAGGCGTAAAACTCGCCGGCATATGCTGCACCAGAACAATCGGTGCCGGGAAGGTCGCGGGCAACACCGTCAGTACCCGCTGCAGGGCAACCGGGCCGCCGGTTGAAGTACCAATGCCAACAACGGCGTAATGCTTGGCCGGCCCACGGCGGCCATGGCGCCTGGGGGCCTCGGTTTCGCCCGGAGAACCTGCCGACGCTGCCGGAGCCCGGGTGTCAGGACGCTGACGCGGTGCTGGTTCCGGACGCGGGCGCCCTGCAGGCTCCGGCGCCCGGGAGGCCGGAGCTGAAGGTTCCGCGCGGGAAGGCGCAGGAGAACGGTTGCCGGGACGACTGCGGGCTACATCCAGAATCCGCTCAATCAAGATTTTCTGAAGCTGACTGTTGTCCCGGGCAATTTCTTCGAAATTCTTGGGCAGAAAATCAACGGCGCCGGCCTCGAGCGCATCCAGTGTGACCCGGGCGCCCTCATAGGTGAGCGATGAGAACATGAGCACCGGTATCGGATGTTTGCGCATGATTTCGCGCACGGCAGAGATGCCATCCATCACGGGCATCTCATAATCCATGGTAATCACGTCGGGACGCAGTTTCTCGGCCAGCTCAACGCCTTCCCGACCATTGGTCGCAGCACCTACCACTTTGATCTGGCCGGAGCTGGTCAGGATTTCCGTCAGCCGCTTGCGAAAAAACCCTGAATCGTCAACGACCAGGACAGAAACTGTCATCCACTTCTCCTACCCAATCCATCGTTCTTCGGCCTTCTCTGGCAAAAAGCGCCGGAAGGCCCGGCTCAACCGTAATGTTGCAACAGGCTTGGCACATCAATAATGAGTGCAATCCGGCCATCGCCGGTAATAGTGGCACCGGCCATGCCTGGCGTACCCTGGAGCGCTCGCCCAAGGGGCTTGATAACCACTTCTTCCTGACCAACCAGCTGGTCGACCACGAACCCGACCTGCTTGGTACCCATGGCCACAATGACAACATGGGCGTTATCGGGCACCTCCTGGCCAGCACCGCCACGAACCAGCCAGCGCTTGATATGGAATAGCGGGAAGACTTTATCCCGAACCACAATGCACTCGCGCCCATCGACGATGTTGGTCTTGGTCAGGTCCAGATGGAAAATCTCGACCACGTTGACCAGCGGCAACGCAAAGGATTGATCGCCCAGCATGATCATCAGGGTGGGCATGATGGCGAGCGTCAGCGGAACCTTGATGACAATGCGAGAGCCCTTGCCCAGCTCGGATTCGATGCTCAACTGGCCATTGAGCTGGCCAATCTTGGTTTTCACCACATCCATGCCGACGCCACGTCCGGACACATCCGAAATCTGCTCCTTGGTGGAGAATCCGGCGGCAAAAATAAGGTTGTAACACTCCGAATTGGTCAGCCGGTCCGCGGCGTCCTGGTCGTAGATACCCTTTTCGACTGCTTTGCGGCGCAGGACTTCCGGATCCATGCCCGCGCCGTCATCCTCGATAAACAGCAGAATATGGTCTCCCTCCTGCTCGGCAGAGAGGGTAACCGTGCCCTGGCGTGGCTTCCCGGCCTTCTCGCGGACTTCCGGAGCCTCGATCCCGTGGTCCACCGAATTCCGCACCAGGTGAACCAGCGGATCAGACAGCGCTTCAACCAGGTTCTTGTCCAGATCGGTTTCCTCGCCATGCATCACCAGGTTCACCTCTTTCTTGAGGTTTCTGGCGAGATCGCGCACAACGCGGGGGAACCTGCCGAACACCTTTTTGATCGGCTGCATGCGGGTCTGCATGACGGCGGACTGGAGATCAGTCGTAACCACATCCAGGTTGGATACCGCCTTGTGCATGTGTTCGTCTTCACTTTCAGCACCCAGACGCTGCAAGCGGTTACGCACCAGCACCAGCTCACCCACCATATTCATGATGTCATCGAGCCGCTTGGTGTCGACACGAACCGTCGTTTCCGCGGCCGGGGCATTCTCGCGAGCAGGCATCGCCGGTGCGGCAGCGCCTTTGGCCTCCGGCTTCTCGGCCGGCTTCGATTTTTCGGGCTTTGACGTGTTTGCTTTCGGTGAAGCCGGCTCTTTTGAAGATGCAGGCTGTTTCGGCGCTGAGGGCTGTTTTGGAGCTGCAGGCTCTTTCGAGGCTGAAGGCTCTCCGCCCGCGGTCGGGCTTCCGCCCTTGCCGTGAAGATCGTCCAGCAGTTTCTCGAATTCGTCGTCGGTGATCAGGTCATCGCCGCCAGCAGATCCGGCCTTGGCAGCCGGCTTTTCTTCTTTACCAGAAGCCTCTTCCTCGCCAGCTGGCGCACCGGCAAACTGACCTTTTCCGTGCAGTTGGTCCAGTAGCGCTTCGAATTCGTCGTCGGTTATTTCGTCGTCTCCAGAACTTTCCTGGTCACCGCCGGCCGATCCGGCGCTCGAAGCCGAGGAAACCTCCGCTGATTTCTCGTCCTGCAGTGCGTCCAGAAGCTGTTCGAACTCGTCGTCGGTGATGTCGCCACCGTCTTCTGCCGGTTCGCTCTCTTCCTGCTCAGGTTGAGCGGCAGCGGTCGGTGCCCCCTCGCCTTCAGGCTGGGCCAGGGCATCCAGACGGGCAATCAGTTCGTCCGGAGCCGGTGTCAGCTCCTCATGATTGCGGACCTGCTCAAACATGGCATTGACGTAGTCGAGTGCTTCTAGAACCACGTCCATCAGTTCGGAATCCACCTTGCGCTTGTGATTACGCAAGATGTCGAAAACGTTTTCCGCGGAATGGCAGCAGTTCACCAGCGCTTCAAGCTGAAGGAAGCCGGCTCCGCCTTTCACGGTATGGAAACCACGGAAGATGGCGTTGAGCAGATCACTGTCGTCAGGATGTCGCTCAAGATCTACCAACTGCTCTGACAGCTTTTCGAGGATCTCGCCGGCTTCTACCAGGAAGTCCTGCAAAATCTCTTCATCAGCATCAAACGCCATGCGTTACCCTCATTATTCAGAAACCGAGACTGGACAACAGGTCGTCTACGTCGTCCTGCCCCGAAACTACATCTTCACGCTCATCGGCCTTGATCTGGGGCCCGACGCCCTTCTCTGCAGACTCTTCTTTTTCTTCAATCTGGTGCACCGTGCCCGTGAGCTGGTCCACATGACTGGCCATCACCACCAGGCTGAGCATCTGCTCCTCAACCTCTTTCACCAGGGCGGTGACCTTCTGGATGACCTGACCTGTCAGATCCTGATAGTCCTGAGCCAGCAGGATTTCCGACAGGTTGCTGTACATGGTGTCGGCATCGGTTGCCATGCTGACAAAAAAACGATCAATCCGGCCGTACAGCTCGCGAAACTCAGCCGGCTGCATTTCCCGGCGACGCAGGCGCTGCCACTCATACGCAACGCGGCGGCCTCGTCTCTGAGGGCATTGGCCACCGGCATGGTTTCCTCAACCAGGTCCATGGTCCGATTGGCTGCTTCACCGGTCATCTGCACAACGTATTCGAGACGATCAGAGGCATC